>Ga0190367_1001243_pt1 | contig 15134 bp, 17 predicted proteins | sample 4872181011_MG_FD_171838 | JGI IMG/M metagenome (GOLD analysis project Ga0190367, IMG submission 171838) | Hydrothermal vent microbial mat bacterial communities from Southern Trench, Guaymas Basin, Mexico - 4872-18-10-11_MG | ecosystem: Environmental > Aquatic > Marine > Hydrothermal vents >...
GTATCCCTGGGTCTGCATCTGTGTTATATTATATGGTTATGTTTTTAAGTTTTCCGTTTGGTTTTTTTGTAAGTGTTTGTTGTTGGGGGTGTTATGTGGTTTTTTGTCTTGTTAGGTGTTTGTCGTAGTGTGTTTTAGGGTTTGTTGTTGGATATTCGTTTCTTTGGTATTTTGGTTCATGGGTTTTGTTTGGTTGAGGTTGTGGAGGTGTGTTGGCGTTTGTGTATGTACGTGGGTTTTTTGATTGTAATAGTTTGGTGATATGGGATGGGGGGTGTGTTTGTTTTATATGGTGTGGTTGTGGGGTATGGCTGGTATGGTGTCGGGTTGGGTTGGGAGAGTTCAGGGTAGTGTTTTGGGTTGTGTGTTGAGGGTGGCGGAGTGTATTGTTGCTGGTGCTAGGTCTCGTAGGGTGTCGGTTAAGGTTAGGAGTTTGGTGAAGTATGGTTATGCTGCTTATGTTTTTGGTACGTTGGATTTTAGGAGAGTTAGAGGGCTTGTTTCGAGGGTGGAGCCTCCCTCTTATATAGCTAATCGGTATTTTTATAGGAGAGTGAAGGAGGAGTTGGTGAGGTATTTTGACGTTAGGTTTGAGAATAAGAGGGGATTTAGGTATGTTGTTTTTAGTAGGGAGGACCGCGCTCCTTTTGCTCGGCGTTGATTTTGACGTTGTGGACTCGTAGGTTGTGAACAGTGCTTATGGTTGGTGGCTAGAAATAAGTCAATAGGCTAGTAAGTGTTTGTTGCTAGTTATACGGGTTTAATAAAAATGGTTAATAGGTTATTTGAATTGGTTTTTGTTCTTTGTAGGATTTCCAGGCTGCTTCTGCGATTTGTACTGCTTTTTTGCCGTCTTCTCCAGTTATCAACGGTGTTTTCTCTTCTAGTAGGCATTGTATGAAGTGTTTATCTTCTTCTACGTAGGCGTCGTAGAATCTTTTGAAGAACCATTTTATGCCCCAGTATACTAGTCCTTGTTTGGTTCCTATGGCGAACATTGGGTCCTGTCTGTAGCCTACGTATACTGTTCCTTCGGTACCTAACACTTCGGTCCTTAGGTCGTATCCGAAGGCGGATTTTCTGCTTCCGTGTATGTGGCCTATTGCGCCGTTGGTGAATTTTATGTTTATTGTTACTACATCTAGATCTCCTTTTTCCTTTATTTCTTCGTATATCATTGCCCCTCCTTCTACGTGTACTCTTTCTACTTCGGCTTCTAGTAGCCATCTGGCCATGTCGAAGTCGTGGCTGAGCATGTCCAAGAATATTCCTCCGCTGAGCTTAGGATCTGCGGCCCATCCGGGTGGGGGTGCGGGGTCTCTGGCTATGGCTATGTAGGTTATGGGTTTTCCTATTTCTCCTTTTTTGATTTTTTCTTTGGCTTGTTGGTATGCGTAGTCGAATCTTCTCATGTATCCTATTTGTAGGGTTACTCCGCTCTTGGCTACTTTAGATAATGCTTCTTCGGCTTCTTTCACCGTTACGGTTATGGGTTTTTCGCAGAGTATGTGTTTGCCGTGTTCGGCGGCTAGTATTATCATTTCTTTGTGGAGGAATGTGGGAGTGCATATTACTACGGCGTCTATTTCTGGATCTTTGAGCATTTGTTGGTAATCGGTATAGTATTTTACTCCTAGCTGTGCACCGATGCTTTTTGCTAGGTTTTCCACTACGTCAGAGACGGCTACTAGTTTTGCATTTGGTATTCTAGAGTGGAAGATTTCAGCGTGTAGTTGTCCTATTCTGCCTAAACCAACTACGCCTATTCCTATTTTGGACAAGAATACCACCAATTAGTAAAACGTGTATGAATATTTTATAAGTATTGTCTATGCCTGAGCGGGGTTAGGCATTACAATTGTCCCGTCTATTCCCGATAGTTCTATGGTCTTCCCTCTTAGGTGGAGGAGGGCCACATAAGCGGCGGTTACGGCGTCTAGTTCGTCTGCGGTCGCGTTCTCCTCAATTCCTTTAATCCCTAGTTTTACCAAGCCATCTCTCAAGGCTTTTACTCCTTTAGATTTCCTAGGAATGCCTAGGAGATCTTGTGCTCCGCCTGGATATACTTCTATCACTTTATAGCCCATGTTTTCTATTTTCTTTTTTAATTTTATTCCTCTTTCTGTTAATTTTCGCATGGGTCCTAAGGTGATTGGAAAGAATTTTATGCCCATTTCTAGCAGTTTTCTATCACACTCTCTTAGATGGATGCTTTCTCTTCGGTTTAGGCTTTTCCTGCCGTGGGGCAAGGTAAGGGGGGCGTCTATTGCTACAATTCGAGGCTTTACTCTTTTGATTACTTCTAATATCTCCTCATCGGTGTGTACTATGAACGTTAAAACGTTCAGCTTTTCATCCATTATGCATATTCCAGTGTTTCTTTTCTCGCTCCCTGCGAGGTCAACGCCTAGTACTAGCATGATTTCATCACATTCGTTCTGGCTCAGGTATTAGGAGGAGATAAAGGGTTTGCTTCATAGTATTGTAGAATGCTTTTACCAGGGAGAGTCTCAGCCCCAGCTTTTCAGGAGGACTTCTGAGTACGGGGCACTTTTCATAGAATTTGTTGAAGGCGTCGGCGAGCGAAAAAGCGTATTTAGCTACTAGGTGGGGGCGCATTTTCTCCGCAGCTTGTAACGTTATGCGGGGGAATCTGGCGATAGCTTTCACTAACTCCCATTCATAACTGTCGACGGTGAAGTTTTCAGGAAGCTTAGAAGACTCTACGCCAGCTTTCTCCAGTATCTTCTTAGCCCTCGTTAGAGAATACTGTAGGTAGGGGCCCGTCTCCCCCTCGAAGGACAGTATTTTCTCCCATTTAAATATGATATCCTTCTCAGGCTCGCTCTTCAGTATGGCGTAAGCTACGGCGGCTACGCCTATTTTTAGAGCATCTTCAGGCCTGTCTTCATTCCAGCGTTTCTTTATCTCTTCTCTAGCAAGACTTATTGCCCGCTCTAAAACTTCCTCGGCGAAAACTACTCTTCCCTTTCTCGTCGACATTTTGCCTTCGGGTAGTCTGAGATGCCCGAAGGATAGATGGTGCAGGTTTTTACAGGGAAGTTCCATGAGTTCTGCTATTTTAAACAATTGCTTGAAGTGGAGTATTTGCTCTCTGCCGACGACGTATATCGCTGCATGGAAACTGTATTTTCGACATCTATCTACGAGCGCCGCTAAGTCTCGTGAAAGATATAAAGTCGTCCCGTCGCTCTTAAGGAGTACGGGGTGATTTAAGCCCCACTTCTCCAAGTCTGCTACTACGGCGTTTTTCTTCTCGCCCTTTTCCCCGATTTTTGCTATACCCCTCTCAAGCAATTCTTTAGTTAGCTTTTTAGCCTCTTCTATGTAGAAGCTTTCTCCTGAAATTTCATCGAATTCTATCCCGAACAAATTGTAGACTTTTTTGAAGCTTTTGATGCTTAAAGCTCTGAACTTCCTCCAGAGCTCTACGTGTTCCGCCTCGCCTTCTTCCAATTTTCTATATTCTGCCTTGGCTACTTCTTCCAACTCAGGGGATTTCTCCGCTTCGCTGTGAAATTTCACGTATAGCCTAAACAGCTCTCTTACGGGGTTTTCTTCAAGGGCTTTGGGGTTTGCCCATTTTTTATAAGCGTAGATGAGCTTGCCGAACTGGGTTCCGACATCTCCCAGGTAGTTTATTCCCACTACTTTATACCCCAGCAATGAATATATTCTATAGAGCGAGCCTCCTATGACCGTGCTCCTTAGGTGGCCTACATGCATTGGCCTGGCGACGTTAGGTGACGAGTAATCTATAACAATGGTCTTCCCCTTCCCTACATCTCTGGCTCCATAATTTTCATGCATAGCTTCGTCTAGCACCATTCTCGTAAAAAGTCCTCTGTCGAGAAATACGTTAACGTATCCTCTAATGATCTGAACTGAGGCTACCCAGGAAGATTTTTCAATACGCGCTTTGATACGCTCCGCTACGGCTTCGGGTTTTAGATTTTCTTTCTTCGCTATTTTAAAAGCCGCGTTAGTAGTTAAATCGCCTAGTTCGCTTCTCGGGGATTCGTAGAATACTACCTCATCATAGGATAGGTCGTTGATCACTTTCTCCAACGTGTACATGAACTGCGCCCGTCTATATTTAGAAATGGTTTTTAAAATAGTTACGTCAGGCCGGAAACCTTTTCTTCATAAGTCCGAGCTGCAATGGGTCATCATCCGAATTTTTCCGATATTTATATATTGTATCGGAATTTCTTGAAAATTTACGGAACATCTATCTTTTTAATTGTTGTAGGATTATATATGTTTTGCTACTTGTGAAGGGGTGTTGTCAAGTTAGGATTTTATGGAGGATCTATGGCATAGAATTATGCTTAGCTTGACGGCGCAGAAAGTATTAAATAAAAATTTTTATCATTTATTTTTAATGATTTGCCATGCAAATAAGAACAGTAATATTACTATTAGAAATTCTTTATTATATTAATTGCTTCATTATCACATATTACTACTTCAAAACCTCAGACTTCACCGGATTGGGATAAATACATAGTTATCGGCGATGCATTTCAAATGGAGTTTTCTCAATTTCTTGGATATTTAAAGTCTGAATATTCTTTAGAGGCGTTACATAATACGGTTCCAGCTTGGATAGATTATAGGAGCTGGATGCGTTATCCCTCAGAGTGGAGATACATACAATATTTAGCGACCCTTATACAGTAGGAGTTTCCAGAAGCTTTACTGGAGCTCTCGTTATCAGTGTTCTAAGCGAAGAACAACTAGGACGCCGCGATTTCTACGCAATTATGCAACCTCAAAACCCATATTGGGAAGACTTCCTAATAAAATGGGGGAGAAAGGCTGTTGATACCGGTGCTGATTTTATATTCATCGATAGCCCTGATGCTATATTCGTGTTTTTTGGGGGAGGAGGCTGGGGATGCAGCGATACATGGGAAGGTCGTGGGTTAATACAGTACTTAAATAAGACTTTCAGCAAGGAGGATCTTAAGCAACTGGGGGTAGACGATCTTAAAAACTTTTGTCTTAGAGAGTATCTAGCTAAAAAATATAGGATTAAAGAGATTCATGGTAGCTATATTAATCTACGAGGCAAGTTTAAAGCAAGCTGGCCGACTGAGAACGTTGAATTTGAGAACGTTGAAGAGGTTTTAAATGATCCAATATTTAAAGCTGCTGTCATTTATTGGTATAAATCCGCTTTGAGTTTTGTTAAAAATGTTTCTGAAAATATTCGAGCCTATGCGTCTAGCAAAGGCCGGAAAGTTGCCATTACGAGTAACGAGTATTTTGCTTGGATCCCGCATATAACTTTGACACCCTATATGGACGTTATTTACGTGGAAGTTAACCAATTTAAACCTCCTCCATATCAAACAAACTATGTTGTAAGCAAAATGGCTCAAGCCTCAGGCAATTATTCTAAAAAGTATGGATAGGAGAATGGATTTTATGCAATTCAAACCCGTTTGAACCAGATCAACCACCAAATAATTCCTCAACTTTAATTAGAACTTTAGTTGCAGAAGTCTACAGTTCAGGCGCTATAATGCTCGTACCATTCGGCACGGGAACATGTTTAGGAGGAGGGTCTCCGAAGAGATTAGTATTCGGAAAAGAGAGGGAAAGTGTAGCTAAGTATTATAAGTTCATAAGCAAACACCGAATATTCTTTGAAAACACCAGTAGCTTCGCAGATGTTGCATTACTCATCTCTCTGCCTACTGCTGTTTGGAACTTCTATCCATCATTTGCCTATTATAAAAGCGATGACTATCAAAAAGAGGTTTATGGCTGGGCTAGAGCTCTAGAGAGAATGCACATCGACTACGACGTCCTCTTACTGGGGATGAGAGAAATATTAGCTACAAACGCCTCAGACATGCTTGCCAAATACAACCTCATCATCGCTCCCGAAGTTACATATATCTGACAGAGATTTCACCGCTCTGCTAAACTATGTTGAAAGCGGTGGCAGGCTTATAGTTACCAAGAAATTCGGGCTTTACGATGATTTAGGTAACAAAAGAGACGAAGATGTTAGACAAAAACTACTATCTAGCGCTGGTGTCACAGTAATAGATAACTGGATTGGTTTACGCTTTGAGAATGCCTTAGAGAACAAGGTTATAAATAACGCTGCTTTGAGTAAAATGCGTAGAATTGTAAAAAAACTTATACGATAGAAGAATTTTAACCAATGCTTCAGATAATGTTGTCATTACAACCAGGATTATGAAAAGCTCGGGAGACATATTGATATATCTGGTAAATCTCGACTATCACTACAATGCTGATACAGATTGGGTTGAGCCTAAAAATTCTATTTTTATAAGAGTCAAGCTTCCAGAAGAGTATAGCGTTAAACAGGTAGAGGTTTACTCTCCCGACTTTAACATAGAAAAAGTATTAGTTAACTATACGGTCAAAGATGGCTACTTGGAGTTTATAGTTCCTAGTCTCAACCTCTGGGACATAGTTAGAATAGTGTATAAAAATCCCGAAGTTACAGAGATATATCCCGCTAATCATACTTGTACTTCAAGATCAAAGGTTGAATTCAAAGCTTTGATAGAGGATGCTGCGGAAGAAGTTACTCTAATAGTCGATAACAAAGCCTATGCCATGAAAAGAAACTATACTTCGGGATTCTACGTTGAAACCGTTAAGCTTTCTGAGGGAGTTCATAAATGGAATATATTAATAAAAAATAAATTTGGGGAATGGAGAACACCTATATCGACTATTATAATAGATATGAGACCGCCTAGACTTGAAATAATTTATCCGGCAAATAACAGCGAAGTAGGGAGAACATTTAATGTAAAAATTAAAGCAGTCGACGAGTTATCAGGACTAAAACTTGTGACACTATACTTAGACGAGAAATTGGCTTATAATGAATCATTACCAGGAGAATTTGTATTTCAAAATATATCCATTGGGCATCACGTTATTAAGGCGATAGCAATGGATAAAGCCGGAAATTCTGCAATTGCATCTATAATAATAGAAGTTAAACATCCAGAGACTAACAAAAATGTTACAGGACTAACTATATTTATACTAGCAACAATAATCTTAGTAACAACTTTAATTGTGATTTATAAAATTATTTTAAGAGCTTTAAGTTTGGAAACTCGCAATCACCCAAGCCTCAAACGTGAAGACTAAACTTGACAGCACCAAATATATCTTAAAGTTCTATTTTACAACTGGACTTATTATAGTGAGTTTTAACTTTGCATCTGTTTAAAAGCTTTGTTTCCTTATTCTCATGAAGACTCAATCTAAGATCCTTATAGCAACTGGAACAGTGGTTATGATTGGTATTTTGATTATTGCTCTTAACCCTTTCCAGGCTATTTTTAGCTATAAGCTCCTGTATCTTCGGAGAGCAGCTTTAGAGATTTCGGAAGCTATTGAGAGGAATAGTCCTATTAGAGTTAGAGAGCAGTTTTACACAAATAGCACTATTTTAAGGTTGGCTATAGATAAGCCTAGAGAACAAAGTCTCGAAATTTTATTAAATTACACGGTTTTAATAGTGCCTTATAGCTCTCTAGATCTTTACATAAAAAGAAAACGCGCGCATATATAAGATGGCATGGGAGAGGGAAAAGAACTTGGTATGACTACAAGTATACTATTGACCAGTTGAAAAATGGGTTCCTAAGGTTAGGGAGGCTGAAGCCTCGGCTAAAGCCGTATATGGTTATTTAACAATCACTTTCATGGTAATGCCATATTAGGATTAAGAAAAACTGAGGAAGGAATTAGAGACTTTTTATTCATGGAAAGATGAGCGTGAAGAGGATATTTGTTGGTGCTTGTGGCTGGGATTATTTCCCGGTTAAGTATCATAAGCTTAGAGAATACTCGAAACTCTTCGACGCCGTAGAGGTAAACTCAACATTCTACAGGATACCAAGTTTAAGAATAGTTGAAAATTGGAGGAGAATAGTCAAGAAGGATTTTATTTTACAGTAAAAGCACACAGAGATATATCTCATACCTATAGATTTGAACTAAAGAGAGAAGTTATCGAAAAATTTGAAAAAATAGTTGATATATGCAGAATACTGAAAGCTGAAACTATTATACTACAGGTTTCCTTATAGACAGAGACCATCGTCAAGGTTTCTTAAAAATCTGGTAAAATTCCTAGATTATGCTCAAAGTTACGAGGCGAATATAGGTGTTGAAGCTAGAGGACCCGATTGGAGAAATAGGAGACCAAGATTAGTTTTGAAAAATATTTTATCAAAATTCAATGCTACACACGTTTTCGACGTCAGCTAGAAGAGCCAGTCTTCTACACAGATATTGTTTATAGCCGGATATACGGGAAGGATATCATACACTCTGGGTTTTAGACGATGAAGAAATTAAACATATTGCAGACTCAGCTAGAAGATACGCTGAAGAAAACAAAGTATTTTTGATGGGACACGGCTGCAGGATGTATGACGATGTTATGAGGATAAAGACTTACATAGAGGATAATTACTTCCTGCCAAACTACTCCACCAGAGGTATAAATGCGGTGAGAATGGCTATTTTGGAAAATCCGAAATTCCCCGTCAACAAAGAAGAATTAATTAAGCTTCACGGATGGAAAGTAATCGATATCTCTGAAAATAAAAGAATAAGAATGTCAAAAATTCTTAAAAAGCTAGAAAATAGAATATATTATTCTATTGAAGAAATACTGAAGAATTTAAAAAAGCAATAGAATTTATAATGTTTTCTAATAAATATGACCTTGATCTCAAAAGACAAGCTGATTATTTAAGAATAAGAATAGATAAACTTAAATTTAAGATAAGAGATTGATTATTTTTAAACTTTAGTAAAATTTTTGATGGTTTAAGATCACTTTTATATAGTAATACTAGAAAAATATTTTAATTTCTTGCAATATTATTAAAATGAAAGGTGTATAGAAATATGCTTGGAGGTTTAGTGTTTCGTTATAAAGCACTTGCTAGATGTCCTAAATGTGGAGAAATTGTAAAAGTGGAAAGAAGTAAGGGCGATTATTCTTATATCAGTTATAGCACTAGTTGGAGCCTACGTACTGGAGTTCAATGGATCGACCAAGTGAAAACAAAAAAATTTGATACTGGATGGATAGGAAAGTGTCCTAAATGCGGTACTGTTTTTGAAACAACAAACGTATGGGATATTAAATTAGTAAAGTGGGGATATGAACATTAAATTATAAAGCTTTAAACAAAACTTTTCATAAAAGTATAGAAGTCAGGAATTTTTTGGTCATAATAGGCAATATTAATTAAATGTTTTAGAAAAACAAAAATAGCATTGTAGTATACGCAACTTTATCAAAACTTCTTGTAAGTTTTAAATTTAAGTTCAGCAACGTAGTATTCTTCTCTAAACTCAACCTGCCACCAGCATAAACTTACCTTCATGTTTTACTACTTTCACATATCGGCCTTCCATGGGGTCTGATTCTTCAAGAACTATTTCATATACTTTATACTCTCTAAGCTTTTTCCAATTCACTTGGATCTATTTCAGCAATCTGTTACTCAACTTTTCTTTTAACATCTTCACTCAAAGGTATATACATCAATCCTTCTTCATCCCATATAACCTTCATAGATATCATTCTCTAAGATACTGAATGGGACCCTTAAAGAGTTGATCGGGGAAATAGCTTCTGATATTGAAAAATGGGAGGAAGTTCTAGGATATAAAGGAGTTAGAGATTTCTTCGTCACATGGAGTATTCCCGAACTCCATTTTAAGACTTTAGGGTATTAATGTCCTTAATAAAACCTCGTTTCTTATTTAGGAAATTCGTTTAGGCCCTATGTTCCTATCTTCCACGATTGAAGGTACTCTCTTTGCTCCCTAGTGAGTTTTTCTATTTTTACTCCCAAAGTTTTCAACTTCATCTCTGCAATCTTTCTATCCAATGCTAAAGGTAGCCTGTAAACCCGTCTTTTCAATTTTTTCCTATTTTTAAGAAGGTACCGTAGCGCCATTGCTTGATTTGTAAAGCTCATATCCATGACTTCGGAGGAATGTCCTTCGGCGGCAGCTAGGTTTACTAAGCGTCCTTCACATAAAAGGTAAAGTTTTTTGCCGCTTTTTAGGATGTACTCCGTAATATTCTCCCTTACCTCTCTTTTACCTACAGAAACTTTCTCTAAGTCTTCTAAATTTATCTCAACATTGAAGTGTCCCGCATTTGCCAGAATTGCGCCATCTTTCATTAAGAGAAAATGTTCTTCACGTATTACCGACTTGTTGCCGGTGGCCGTGATGAATATGTCGCCGATCTTAGCGGCTCCACGCATGTCCGTTACATAGAAGCCGTCATAGAAGGCTTCAAGGGCCTTTATAGGATCCACCTCCACCACTACGACTTTAGCACCCATTCCTCTAGCCCTGAGAGCTATACCCCTCCCGACCCAACCATATCCGGCAACAACTACCGTTTTTCCAGCGAATAAGACATTTGTAGCTCTCATAATGCCGTCTAACGCGCTTTGCCCAGTCCCATACCTATTATCAAACAAGAATTTAGTATAGCTATCGTTTACGGCGATTATGGGGTAGAGGAGGATTTTCTGTTCTTCTAAAGCTTTTAGCCTGATTACTCCTGTCGTCGTTTCCTCAGTTCCTCCTATGACGTTTTCAGCAATTTCCTTCCTCCGCCCACTTATCGACGAAACTATGTCCATCTCCTCGCTCTTCTCTCCGTAATAAAGTCCATGGATACATGCGGTTAAGTCGGCGCCGTCGTCCATGGTTAGCTGGGGTTCGGCCTTGATAACGTTCGCGATAGCCTCATAGTAATCCTTTTTAGACATCCCCCTCCAAGCGAAAACATGTACTCCTCTCTCAACCAGAGCTGCCGCTACGTCATCTTGAGTTGATAAGGGGTTTGAAGCAGCTAAATAGACCTCAGCCCCGGCTCTCCTCAATATCGATACTAAAACGGCTGTTTCCTTGGTTACATGTAGACAAGCGCCTATTACGATATCTTTAAAGATTTCTTTCTTCTGAAGTTTTTCGCCTAACAATGAAAGCACGGGCATGTGTCTTTCTGCCCAGTATATTTTAAGTTCTCCTTCCTCAGCAAGTGATAGATCTTTAACTTTAAACTCGACCATGGCTTTTCATTTAATTCGACAAGATCTTATAAATGTACCTTGTATAAAAAAGAGGTTGTTAGAGAATAGCTTCGTCCATATACTTGTGGCAATTACAGCTCCTGGTTTCAGGTATTTTGGGTATTAGCTCGTAGAGAAGTTTTTTGGCTTTTTCTACATTTTCAGCCATGACTTTAGCTACTTCGTGGGCTGTTACGGGCTTTTCGGCCCACACATCATAATCAGTAACCATGGCAATAGTTAAATAGCACATTCTAGCTTCTCGCGCCAAGTTAACTTCCGGCACTAACGTCATTCCTATTATGTCTGCACCCCACATTCTCCACAGTTTAGACTCAGCTCTTGTAGAGAAACGGGGTCCCTCTATACAGATATAGGTTCCCTTCTCGTGTATGGAAATACCTAGTTCTTTCGCCGTCGATATACATATGCTCCTAAGTTCAGGGCAGAAAGGATCTGCCATTGAAACGTGAGCTACTTGTCCCCCTTGGTAAAAAGTATATTCTCGCTTTTTAGTCATATCTATGAACTGATCAGGACATACAAAATCCCCGGGCTTATAATCCTCTCTTAAACTACCTATTGCAGATACAGCTATTATCCTCTTTACTCCTAACTCTTTAAAAGCCCAAATGTTCGCCCTATAATTTATCTTGTGGGGAGGGATGCTGTGTTTAGGGCCATGCCTGGCTAGAAAAGCAACTTTCCTTCCTCGTAAAACGCCGACCGTTATAAAATCGGAGGGCGAGCCATAAGGAGTATATATCTTTATTTTTTCGGCTTTTTCTATAAAAGCGACATCGTATAGTCCGGATCCGCCTATAATGCCTATCTCCGCTTCGGGCATTTTCCCACCAATTTAGAATAGAAACCAAAGACTTTTAGGTTTTGTTATTGAATACTTTCGGCATCTATGCCATACTCGTGTTTAAGAAAATTGGCTAAAAAATCCGAAAAACCATATACGGTGTATATTTTCTCTGCTGAACTTTCTATAATATATTGAATTATCTGTTCGAAATCAGCGTGACTCGATAAAGGTACGTAATTTCTTTTGCCTATTCCGGCCGCCCAACCTGTACACACTACGCTTTGAGAATTAGGTTCTCTTCTCATTATTTTACCAGTTAACGGCATGATTACCGGTCCATTATTTGAAGATTTCTCGTATTGATATACCCTATAGGTTCCTAGATTTTCGCCGTACATTTCGTAAATTTTATTTACCTTTGCTATATATGGGTGAACTATAGGCAAGACCCCTATCTTAGAGAAAGCTAGAAGCGCCGTTAATTCTTGCGCTGTCCCTAAATGTCGCCCAAAAATCGTTGCTTCTTCTAAATTATTTTTAATTAACTCTAGAATTTGCCTATACACCGACACTCTACTTGGAAACTTATAACGCGGATGTCCATAGGTCGCCTCTATTATCAAAATATCGGACTTTATTATCTCCGCCGGTCTGAGAATTATCCTTGCCTGTAAGTTAAAATCCCCGGTGAAAACTACTCTCTTGTTTCCTATGACCAACTCAACTTGCAGACTTCCAAGTACGTGTCCGGCATTGTAAACTTTGGTGCTAAAATTGTGAAAATCAACTTGGTCGCCTGGAGATACCTCGATTACATTCTTTAGGATTTTCCTTTTATCTATAAGGTGACGCGTGGCGTGGCTCATAATTTTAGGTACTTCGGGAAAACTCCTAAGTACTTTAAGATTGTAATGGTCTCTATGGGCGTGCGAGATCACTACTACATCCGGTTTGAAAGAAGGAATCCTCCTAGGATCTAATAAAATTTTAAAAGACTCCTGTTGAACTACTACGCCGCCATCATAGTACACTTCCATCTATTTTCCCTGTTAGCTTGAGTTTCAATCACTACGGATTCTAACGGTTTCGTATATAAATTTCGCCTCACCGTATTAATAACCTTAAAATGACCATACAAAAATGAAATTTAAGAAGAAGATTACACACTTGATAATTTTAATAGAAATATGGGCCCGCCGGGAATCGAACCCGGACCTCCACCTCGTGAGGGTGGCGTCTTAGCCAGAGACCCTAGCCACTAGACGACGGGCCCTCTTTATTCTTACTATAGTTTGAGGATAAAAATATTCCCCTCCCCCCGGGGCGCTTGCGGGCTTCATAATTTAAAAGCAAAAGTTGGAGAGTCGCTTACGGACTATGTATTGCATGGAATGTGGAGGAAAACTGGTCTTAAACGAAAATGGTGAGCTCGTGTGCAGCGTGTGCGGTTTAGTTCACGTAGAGAATAGAATTAGAGAAGAATCCTACATTCTAGCCAATAGAATTACTGCCCAAGGTTATACTCCAGCTCCGCTAGAGCTGGGCACATTTCTATCTCCAGCTTGTGCGAAAAAACTCGATTTTAAAATTAACTTCCACTTTTACAGTAAATTAAAGAGAATGAGCAGGCTAAACCTTTTTTCTAAGGTTGCAGGAGACAAGTCAATGCATTACAGAGTACACAAGACGTTATACATCGCAGCTCAAAAAGTGGGATTGCCGAAATACGTTGTAGAGTACGCATACGCACTATACCTGAAATTCTTAAGGAATATTGACGAAAACCTAAATGGTAAACTTAACCATTACAGAATTTCAGCCGCTTGTTTAATAGCGTCCTCCAGAAAGCATGGGTTTAGCATACGAGTTAGTGATATCCTTAAAGTCTATCAGGACCTGGGTCATCGTGTTACTAAGTCTAACTTAATGGAGGCAATTTTTCTTCTTCAATCCTTTAAAATGTATGAAAAGCCGAGTGTGGCTGATAGAATAAGAAGAATTATACCAGTTATTACAAAGAGAATTCTTTCCGATGAAAGAGTAAAACGTAAAGTTGGGGCTAAAAATGTGTACCTACTTGAAAGAGAAATCTGTCAAAAAGCTATGTTTCTACTACATAAGGTCGATCCAAGAAAACTACAGGGCAAAAATCCTCATATCTTAGCACTTGCCCTTTTTTACGTAGTTTTCATAGCGATATATGGCAAAAGAGTGATTAGTCAAGGATATATATCTAAGAAATTCGGATGCTCTTTAAGCGCTTTCAGAAACAACGTAAAATACATATATTCTATCATAGGCGCCCTTTAGCTAACCATGAGAATAGAAATCTACGCAAGACAGAGCTCTAAAGTTAAAAAAATCGGCTTTACAAATAATGGAAGACTAGGCGAGGAGATTCTAGATGAATTAGTTAGGGTATTCTCTCTTCGAGCGCGTTTGCTGAAATCATTTAGCAGTTTAATACTTTATGATGGCAAAGAATGTGCTATTCTAGATAAGAAAACTATCTTCAGCATCCTCGCGCCTCTCGCAGACGCTGTTAACAAAGTTAGAGTATCGGCGGTTTTCAATAATAAAGCCTATGATGCCCTTGAGAATCTATTGAATGGAAATTTAGACTTTATTAAAAAGATGCGTTTACTTCCTAAAAATTTCTCTTTTGATCAAAATAGAGAATTGCTACGGTATATTAATCTTGAGAAAATTCCTGGAAAAAGAAAAAGGAAAAACTCCATCAGAGATTCATACGAAGTTTACTGTTATAATGTCGATATATTAGATACAAAAACATTAGAAAGTTTTTATCGAGTGAGAATTTTCTCAGAGTGCGTAGATGTTAAGCTTTCATATATGTCCTTAGGGAGTTTGTTAGTGGAATACGACCGAAGATATTTCTTTAAGAAAATTGCAATAGCTCACTTTGATGATATTCTCGATCACAGACTTAGCCTATTCCATGGCATAGCGCAAAGTTTCTGTCCGGATGTTCTCTCAAGAATCACAAAGAGGGAATTGAAAAAATTGGCTTACCTATCATTTTTTAGTTCAATTAAGGTAACCCGTGTAATGCCATTTCTCTTAGACGACTATGTGCAGGAATTTTTCCAAGATGCCCCCTCTACGAAAATCTACTTGGACCATGAAAAATACGGAAGATGCCTATCTAACAT
>Ga0190367_1001244_pt1 | contig 15114 bp, 13 predicted proteins | sample 4872181011_MG_FD_171838 | JGI IMG/M metagenome (GOLD analysis project Ga0190367, IMG submission 171838) | Hydrothermal vent microbial mat bacterial communities from Southern Trench, Guaymas Basin, Mexico - 4872-18-10-11_MG | ecosystem: Environmental > Aquatic > Marine > Hydrothermal vents >...
TACTTCAGCAAAATATACTCGTGCTAGAGAAAAAGTACATTGAAGCTTCCCAGAAAGATTTCTATGAGAAAGTAATCGAACTATATAGTTTCTTTGAGAAACTAAAGAAACTGAATAAGTCTCTTTAGCTGCTCACAGCAATTAGAAGACAGCGTGACTGTAGTGTAAAACACTTTAAGTCTTTTTCGCTTAAATCTATTTCTATTAAAGTTTTTTCTTTTGCTTTTACTTTAACGATAACTGTCTTAAACATATTCCCGTAAGATATTTTCAGTATATAGGTGCCCTCGGCAGCAGTAAAAGAGAATGAGCCACTACAGTTTGTTTTAAGCTCGAAGAGAGGTATGCGGTCGTTTCCAGGATAATATATTCGTATTTCTGCTCCGCAGACAGGAGCATTTTTCAGCAAAATTTTTCCTTCAACAATACCGTAGTTAGGCACGTATCTAGGAGTAATATCTATCCAGCCCTTCACGGGGTTAAATGCTTTCACTAAGTGGAAAGAATACCCCCACTTCTCCGGATATAGCTGAGAATAATTGAAGTAGCCTGCAGACGGGTCAGCGTGAATCCAGCCGTATCCCTCTATGTAGACTTCAGACCAAGCATGTGTCGCCGAAGTAATACTATTGTCTCTAACGAGTCTCGCAGGTATACCCATTGACCTACACATAGCCACGTAGAGTATAGAGAAATTAGTACAAGTCCCTCTCTTAAGCTTAATGAGAACTCTAGGAGAACGCCTATGCCAGTAATTCCAGTCATATGTCATGTACTTATGCACATAAAAGCAAAGATACTTCGCTGCCTCAAGAGCACCACTCTTATTGCAGACAAGTCTATACGTGAAAATGTAGATTATATACTTCCAGTCCTCAACAGGCTCCTCACCCGAAATAGCCAGCGGCTCAACATACTCCTTCTTCAAAGAAAGCGAAGGAGGCCTGTAAGGCATATAACCCTTCTTATAAAGAACAATGGCCTCCTCAACATACTTCCATTCACTCACATCAACCAGCAGCAATACAGCTACAGTGTCTGCATAATACTTAGGTGGAGCCTCACTAAGTATTTCAGCCGCAGTACGCCAATACTTTTCTTGAACATGAGTAAGAAGAATACTCAAAGGCACTCTAGCTTCCCTATCAACACTACTTAAAACAGAGTATATTTCACTCCACTTAAATGGCCCTTTCTCTAAGAAAAGAGTGTAGACTTCCAGAGAATATGCGTTTAAAAACACTATGTAAACTAAAGGCGCCAAGAAATAAACTACAAGGATCCCTAAACTCACTAAAACAATATACTTGCGCTCCACAGATACTTTAACTCAAATACAGCAGAAAAAACTATTCACAAAACACTAAAGCAAAACACAATACAAGCATGCAACGACATAGAATTCACAAGCTCACAAAAAGGCATAATACTAGCCGACAGAGCAACAAGAAGAAAATACCGCTTGTACATAGAAAACGGAGAACTAAAACTCGAGCCATTATAGAAACTACTTCAACAAGGACCTCGGAAACAGGTACGGCTAAAATGCTGTAAGGCCTGCTAGCGAAAACTACAGGCCTGCTCCTCCTCTAGCTTTATATGCTACGAGAGAACAAGAGCAAAAGTAGACATAAAGAAGAGACTCTATGTTAGTTCAGCTCCAGCAACGTCACTGAATATTTACATAAAAGACATCTATTTTGAAGTCCTCCCCGCATCTATCTCTTAGACCATTCATTAGGCTCAATAAATTATCTCTCGCCTTACAATCTCCTGTCACAATCTTAACAAGTCTTGCTCCCCTATACATATATAAAGCTTTTAAAAACAGATGAATATCCTCATCAACTTCCTTAATAATATTACTCTCAGCTAAATCCACATTCTTAGCCCCTTTGACAATATCCCTTAAAGTTCTCAACATACTTCTATCGCTCAAAACCACTCTTCTAATGTCCTCATAAACATTCCTACTAACTATCTTCGACAAAGACTTAAGTCTCAAACCACGAATACCGCCGAGCTCTTCACAAAGCCTACTCCTAATCCTCTTCTCAAATAAACTAATAGACGCTCTCCTAAGCTCCCTCTTAGTCTTAGAGTAGCAGACAACTAACACAATCTTATCACTCTTACTTAACTCAAACAAACTCATTAAAAGACTCACCACACACTTAGATATTTTCTCCAGCCTCTTTCTTCCTCTATGGGACTCTGTAACTATATTAGTATCAAGAATGATCGCTATCATAAGTTAATCTAATAAAATATTCTTAGCTATCTTAACTAGCCTAGGTATCTCAATGACATTATCGTAAACCTTTATTCTCTTCAATCTAAAGAAATCACCTTCCTTTACAGTCTCATAAATATAAACATCACTCGACCTCAATATGCCTTCATCTAAACATTTCTCAATACCATAAAACACCTCTGGACTATGTGTAGTGACTATGATAATTGAATCATATCTATAAATTAATTCTGCAAAGAATATTGGCAATTTGTAAACTATTATAGACTCTAAATGCGATTCAGGTTCCTCAATATACAAGATAGGCTTATATTCTACTTCTGTAATCCATGGTAGTAATTTAGCTACCTCATATAGCATATATATTTTCTTAAGACCACGCGACAATAATTCTGCAGAAATCCATTTGCCATGAATTTTTACATAAGCTCTTCCACTTTCGTACATAACATTGAGATCTTCTGGAATTCCCTTAACTATCTTTGATGAGTCTGCTAGTATTTTAAATAATGTACGAATAACGTAAAAAGATTCTTCGAAGCTTATTTGTTTTAAGAATCTGACTGCATAGAGTAACATTATGGAGGGAAGCACTGTATTTTCCTCAATAGCTCCTCCTTTCTCAATAATTTTAAATAGATTGTCAATAGCTCTGCCAGTAATATTAATTCCAACGCACTTTTCTTCGTTAACCTGAAATATCTTAAGTCTTGAAACTTTATCTATAGTTAGTGGAACAGATTCATTTATCATAGGCTCTCTGTACTCTTTATTTCCGTAGAAGACAGCACGGTAAATAGCTATTTTTATGAGTTTCCTTGAGTCTATTTCTTCTTCTTTATAAAATTTGTCTTCTATATAAATATTTCTCAAAAATTCTGCATGAAAAGCATATTTTCTAAAAACGTTTTCATATTGTATAGACTCTTCTATTTTTCTTGTTTCTGCTTCCTCGAGACCTAATATTGATGAGATTAAGTCTTCATAGTCGCATGCTTTATAAATTCTAGACCAGATTTCATTCAAAATTCTATCGATAAAACTTCCTCCAAACAATTTATGAGAACAGCTTACTAGGAATTCTGAAAGAAAATATGAGGAAATACATAAAGATAGCAGAGTTTTACCACTAGCGTTTGGTCCATATAGTATAACAAGACCTTTACTAGGCAGCTCAAACACAGAATTTTTTATAGGACCTATCTCTTCTACAATAAATTTCATCTATCTGAATTGACTTAAGAACACATATATATCTTGTGCATAAATAGAAGAGATTTTGTCTACTCTTGAGGCCACATAAGTGTCGCTTATTAAAATAATGCCCGTTAAAATTCTCCTAAATGCTATATATCTTTGTAACTCGCTTCGCGTTAAATTAGATAAAATTTCATTATATCTATCAAATTCTCTCTTCAAAACTTTCCTAACATCTAATGACATTAAATTGTTTTCAATATTCTTTAAAAACTCTTCTATATTAATATCAATATCTACTTTCTTTGTTAATTGATTAAATAGAGTTAAAGCCTCATTATAGTATATCAAAGGCTCTTTCCCTCTAGAGACCTTAATTTTATTCACAAGTAATTCAGTTGCAACTTTCACATCCCTAAGCCCCTGGTGGTGATAAAGAATAACTTTTACTACACTCGCTTTCTCTAAATCGTTGAAGAAATCTAAGTACTCCATTAATCTACTAGCAATAAATGCTGACAAAACTTCATGTCCAGGAAAACTTAAGTCTTTTTCAGAACACTTTTTATCCAATGGTTTTTGAAAAGAATAAAGTATCTTACCTACATCATGAAATACACCAGAATAGTAAGCCAGTTCAGCAAAATTTTCTGAAAAAGACTCAGCTATTCTACGAACTACTTTCGTCTCTAAAATAATCTTTCTAGATAACTCTCCCACATTAATTAAATGCTGAAAAAGCCCCTCATTTTTACGCGCACATAGCATTATATCACCTAAACTAATCCTACTTCATATAATTCCTTTACATCATATTGCTTTAATTCTATTCCAAGAAAAACGACTCTACTTTTATCATCTCTAGTTAACTTATGCTTAATCCTTCTAATTAATGTAATAGGATTCCTGCGAAATGAGAAGTATTCTACAGGATACGGAGTTATTTTATCATCTACTTTAAATAGAAGGCTCATTCTTCTATCTTCTAGAATCTTACTTCTGTACTTTTTACTAAGAATCATATCAAGAGAAACTTCTATAAAGTCTAATGAATCATAGAGTCTAATAACTATCGGAATTAAAAGCGATTCTCTTAGCAACGACGCCTTAAGTCTTTCAAGAACTTTAACTTTCTCAGATACAGTCTCCGAAAAGGCTGTTGAAAGAGGAGATAAATCTTTGAGCGCACTGAATATTTTTGAATCAAAGACCCATTTTCTATTTTCATAAATACTTTCGATAAATTCATAAAAGTTTGGTGAGCATTCGCCAAATCTCCAGTCAAATACAAACCTCTTTTCAATTTCAGTAATTTTAACTAAGTATTCTACAACACTATTTATTATATCACTTGGATAAACCTGTTTTGCACTATTAATAGATTCTTCAGATATACTAATTACTATTGAACATTCTCTACTGCCTTTTTCAATACTTTTTAAGTCTCTAGCTACTCTACCAGCTCTTTGAGTAAGACTAGTAGGAGGAGCTACTTCCGTTACTAAAGCATCGAAGTCCACATCTACTCCTGCTTCAATAACCTGTGTAGAAACTACTACAAGTTTCTCGCGAGAAGCTATTTCATCAACTCTCTTCTCTTTTACAGAAATAGGTAAACGACTATGAATTAAAGTAACATTAGATCTTGTACACATATTCTTTATTTTTCCGTAGACCTCGACCGCTCTAGGCACAGTGTTACATAATACCAGTACCTTATTCACATTGCCCTGTAGATACACATCTTTAAAGGCTTCAAATATATCTCTACGAGTTACAATAGTTTTCACACTAGATACATAGCTATCTAAATGAGATACAAAATTTTTATCAAGACCATGAAAAACAATATTTTTTACCTTTAATTTCTCTTCCATTAATCTGCCAGCTACTTTGCCTAGACAGATGTGTATTGAATAATCACTATGCGCATCTCTTATGTTTTCCAAATAGTCTAAAAGTATAGACGAAGGTAAAGTAGCAGTAGCAAAGACGAGAGGCATACCTAGAGAAAGTAACTGAGAAGTCAAATGCACTATAGCCGTATACGCTTTACTCTCTTCCTTCTCAGAGTTTCCAAGCTCCTCTGTTCCTAGCACTAAATGAACTTCATCAAGTAAGATAAACGATGAAACTACAGATAGAAAACCAACATCTATGTGACCATAAGTTCTCATAAGTTCTACTACTGGAGCCACATAGTATGTTGTAAGTAAACTATCATAAGTCGTTAAACATAAACGAGAAAATAGATAAGGAGTCTTCCTAACCTTAGTTTCCTTACCTTCATCTAACTTAACTACTGGCTCGCTCATAGATGCCTGATACCCAATGATATTAGTGTTCACATTGTATTTTTGAATAGAATCTACGGCTAGGCTTCTTATTATTGCACGTAAAGGCAGAACATGAATTATTTTAAACCACTTCTCTAAAAGATCTTTGTGCATTATATATACTGAGCTACTTTTACCATATCCTGTTGGAGCTATAAGAAATACTATTTTTCCGAAGTCTGAGTCGTTTAAAGCTTCGACAATACCTTTCCTTACCATAGTTTTAGCTCACTATTTTTGCTAGGTTCTTTAATGTATTTAAAGTATTTATAGCTTCTTTAAAAGCGTACTCTTTCTCGAGCTCATCTATTTGAGTATAAGTTCTTGTCAGCTCAGATAACAGTTTAACTCGAATATCCTCTATGTCGATAGTTCGCAGTATTTCGTATATTTCCTCTAAAGGAGCAGCTGCTGTAGGCTCAACAAGCTTATACATAACTCTATGTACAAGAACCTTAAGTCTATCGGCGTTAATTTCTCTGGCAATAGTTTCTCGAACTCCTTTAGCCTTAAGTAAAGATACTATAGTTGAAGCTAGGCGGCTAACGTATTTAGCTAAATTCACTCTATCGTCTGTACTCTCATAGTATCGTCTGAGAGACAGGTCTAGCCAAGAAATGTCGACTAATGGAAACTCGTACTCAGCTCTCTCATTAAATCTTCTGCCAGTAGCATTTATTACAAGAAATCTAAGCATCCCAGGAATTTTAAAGGCTTCGACATTGCCTTGAAACTGCTCATATAGGTAAAAAATGAATAGTAGTCTCATGAAGTCATAGTCTTCCAAATAGAAACCATATTTCCTAATATAGTCCATTACCTTATAATAAGATCTACAAAGTAAATCAAGTTCTAAAGGCTTCCACTCTCTTTCCTCAAGATTCATAGTCAGATGTAGGAAAAATCTATCTTTCTGGACTACTTCAACTCTACTTAAGGTGGCTGTAGCAGCAGCTACTACTAAGAACCAGTAGTATGGATTACAGCTAACATCAATTCTAGCAAATCTAGGTCTACCTTTTCTCGATCTATCATCGCGATACCCAAAGAATCTTCCCTGCTCGAAGAACACTACAGACCTAATAATAGATGGTGCAGTATACTTGCTCTTCTCACCTATAGATATTCCTAAAACATTGCCAATAGATATTTTTGTTTTAGAGTACTCGTAGAAGATTTTGTTAAATTCCTCGGGAGACAACTTAGCTACGCGATGAAAATACTCTTTCGCTATACTTTTAAAAAGATCATACATCTTAAGCCCTTGAGGATAACTAAAACCAAGTTCAGCTGAAATCTTTTGAAGAACCTGCATATCGGATCCGGCACCAAAAGTAAGTGGAACTGCTTTAGATACATCAATAGCTTCTTCTATCATATTAAGCATAGTTCCTGCGAAACTCTGAACAAAGTCTCTCCAGTTGGCATAATGTATTTCATATATTAGCTGATAAGGACCATCTCTAGTTATGGTAACAGAGTCTACAGTACCTCTTGAAGCAATAATTACGACCGTCTCTAAGAAACTCCTTAAGATAGGATTATCCCACACAGCTATTCTAACAAAACTCATAAAACCACCTCTTTGGGAACAACGTATACTTCTTCACCATCACTTAAGCATAAAGCTCTTTCATTCACACGAACTTTCACTTCAGTCAATGGAACAATAAACACTCTATGTTGCCTAAAGACGTCCTTAATGCCTATTTTATATCCTTCAAGTGAAGGTATAGGAAGACTTTCTACAAGATAACTTCCTAGCAACGTATTCTCGGCGAGATCCCTTTCAAACCAAAACTTTGTTGGAACTTCCCTTTTATCTAACTTCTTTAGCTCAAGCAACTGCACTCCACATATAGCTACTAAAGACTCCTTTGTGCCTAGAGAAGAAATACACCAAGCTGCCTTCTCTAAAACACTTAAGTCTACATAGTCTTCCATATCTTCTTTAATTAAGTAACCTAGAGTAGCTTTAAGACAAGGAGCATATACTTTCCCGTGAGGCTGTATACCGAACCTATATTCAGGCTTGGCTGCATGCTCAGCTCTCAAATAGGGAGCTAAAAGAACTCTAGTAATATCCATCGTCACAGGAAGACCTAAGGTAGGCTCAACGTTAACATCTCTGAAGGAGAAGAAAGTATAAGGTATTACCTTTAGAAGAAGTTTAACTGAACTATAATAGGCAGATCGCTCAGTAACAACTTCGCTTCCTCTCTTAAGATACTGAACACCTCTAGCCAAAGCACCGAGTAATGAAGTCGGTGGAGGAACTCTGTAACATGGCTGCGTAGCGGAGTAAAAAGGCTTTTTAACAGAAAAACCCCAGTGAAAACTAATGTCTACTCTTAAGAGATACATAGCCTACTTTTTAGCTCTCTTAACTAGATTTTTAACTTCATTAAATAGCTCTACAATAGTATTGAAGTCTTTAACTTTCTCGTGACCAGTCTTATATCCTAGCAAAGTTATTTTACCTCCAAATATCTCCTCATATTTCTCTGCTCTAACCACAGTGTCCTTAATGTAGTCCTTTGAAGCTGGAGGCGAAATATTGAAAATAAAGCCTTCTGACACTGAAACTAGTATACTCTCGTAGTCTATTACTGGATTAAATCTAGTAAGCTTTGCTCCGAAAACTTTATTATCTAGCATTAAGGCTAAAGCATCTAATGCAACATTAACTCTTTTAGCCCTCTCTTCATCACTTACAGCACTTTCAACCCTAATCATGCTTGTATACCCGATACCACCTAAATCAATGTTAAAGGATAAAGTATACACAGCAGAACCTACTTCAACGTAGTATATCATTTGAGGCTGAATCCTAGCTCCTTTCTGAGCCACCAGCGAAGGACTATGTCTAACATGGAACTGAGGCTCAAGTGACGACTTTTCAATAGTGTCAAACGCAGGCACCATATATCCTACCTGAAATCTAGAAGTCCTTTTAACAGGCCTAGCACCTGGATAAAGAAAACCTCCAATATCCTCTACGACACAATTAGCTACTATAGTCTTCTCTACTTCATGAGGATCATAAGCCTCTTTCTTCGCACTAATAACATTCTTTAGCTGCTGCTCCCAAGGCTTATTTCCAAAGAAATTTAAATCAGAGTGCTTTAGAAACTCTCTCTGTTCACAGTACTGACACAAAGACAGCTTTCTTTTCTTAGACAGCTCAGCTATCCACCACTGATAAGCATGTGCAATACTCTCTCCACTAATCACTGGAACGCTTCTTAGAACATACTTATCGCCACTCCTATAGACAATACTAGCTTTACGGTGCCTAGTGACATTGCCTACACTCTCAACCATATTTAAGGCCTCAACATTAACTATAGCTCTTAACCCAAGACTAACATACACCATAACTCCCACCTCAATAAGCCAAAGCCTTAACAGCAATCTTCTTCACAAGCTCAAGTCCCTCAATTAAATCCTCATCAAGCTTCCTCAAAATAACATCAACAGACTCTTCTTTAGCCACATAAGGGTCAACCTTAATCTTCTCATCCTCATAGAGAGCCCTCCCAGCCTCCTTAGCACTCCTCGAAATTCTCAAAGCCTCATAAATAGTAGCCAGTACAACCTCCTTACCAGTAGCATTAGCAAGCCTATCAACAAAAGTATACATTCTCGCCCTAGCAAATCTACTAAACATCTCAGCCAAATCCTTAACAGCATCAGCCAACTTTTTCTCCTCTTCCACACTCTTAGACAAACTCCCACCCCACTTTCGGCTTCAGAAATATAGTACAACAAGAAAATATAATATTTTTCCTAATACAAAAATCAGCAAAAAAGCGGAAAGAAACATACATAATAAACATTACAATATAAACCGCCTTACTAAGCTGTCACTAGTATAAAGTAAAAAATATTTCTAAACTTGCATGAAAAATGCAACACTGAACCTCTCTAAAAACATAGAAGTAGTCTGAACATTTACTAATTTCATTTCAGTCTATCGGCTAATGGTAAGAATATATAAAGAGAACTTAAAGCCTCTTCTTATCATTCAGATACTGATAGAAAATTTTAACAAAAATACTATAATCAATTTAGAGCCAAATAGAACTCATGTTACCGAGTAATCGTGATTGATTTCTGTTTAATGTTTATAAAAGGTCCTTTATCTAAGCCAATTAGGTTGCCGCACTGCGGGCACTTAACTTCATCTCCTTCTTTAACAGTATAATCTCGTATTATACGCTTCTTCCAGCAATGCCAAAGCCTACCCTCACCAACCTTCACGTACACAAACAATGGTTCCCTGCATCTAGCACGCCTAATCTTCAATACACGTGGCATTCCTAGTCACCTCCCTCCAGATCCTTAAGACCTTCTAGTCAAACTACAATTATAGCCAACTAGCACTTTTAATCTCTCTATTATCTTTTGATTATTTAATCTTTGACAGCCCTAAATACATCAGAATATATTTTAGCCGCATTGATCTCGCTGTCGTAGCCTATTACTTTCAATAACTACATGACATAACATATGGAGTTTGTTCTGTAATAGCTCCTTAAATCTAGGGATTAGATGGAGAAACATCCCTGTAGCAGGATAGTATATAGTAGTTAAGCTCTACATAGTCTACATCTCCATCATAGATAGAGCTATACTGGTAACTTACCTTATACTATGGTCTCGAAGTATATTTTCTATACTTCGTTGTACAAAGGACTACGGTTACTAGAGTAGCGTAGACAATGATAGAGTACACAATATAATATAAGATGAACAATACAGAGATAAGGACGAAAACAATAGATAATTGAAAGCACACAGGAAAATGTTGAGGAGTATTTACTATTAAGAAACATTAGTCGTGTATCAAAATAAATTGTCCTGTATTTTCTGTTTAATAATATGATATTAAGAAAAAGGGTGAAGAGAAGCGGTTACCAGAGTGCTAGAAAAGTTTTATAGTATATCTAACCTAATTTGTTACGATGAAAGATTTTTGTGAAATTCAGTTACAGCAAATTTTAGATCTTTTTACAGAATATTGTATTAAAGAGTTTGGAAATTGTTTAGAAAGTATTGTAGTCTACGGTAGTGTAGCTAGAGGAGAATTTTTACCTGGTATCAGTGATATAGATACTATTATAGTGTTCAAAGAGGAATGCTGGAAAGGTGACGTAAGTGAAGAAACATTTCCTATTCCGACTTGGATTGCTTCTAAGCTTTTAAAGATACTTGATGAAATATATAAAGAATTAGACCTTAAAAAGCCAGTTATTGATGCCCGGGCTACTACAATAAATATTATTAAAAAAGGATTAGACCCTAAGATTACTCCATTTTGGTTACATAATATAAAAAGTGGATATAAAGTACTTTATGGAAAAGATGTATTCAAAGAATATGTTCCGCCACCTATAACCAGAAATGACGTAATAAAAGCTCTTGAATATGCACTAAAAACAGTTAAACTATTATCAAAAGCTAGACTAATAGGCAAAAAAGAGTTAACATTACACGATAAAGCTAAAGCTTGCATAAATAATGCTATAATAGCTTTGCAAGCATTTCTTTGTCTTTACGGAGATTTTATTCCATCAAAGAAAAAAGCATGTGAAGAATTTAAGAAAAAATTCAATTACCTACCTGAAGCGAGGATTGCAAGTGAACTGTACCAAGCTTTACTCAAACTTAATCAGTTAACTAAGAAAGAGCTTGTGAATGCGATAATGAAAAGTATAACTTTTATTCAATCTTTAATTCAAATGGTCAAAAACGATAAATTTACTAATTCTTCCTTATATAGCAAGCCATCCCTTTCTTCTACCCGAAGTTAAAGATAATATAAGAAAAAGTTAAAGAAATTAATAAAGCAGCTTCTACCTAAGCTATTCCTAAATAATTCATCAAAACAAAGAAAGAAAATCACCAGAAAAGCTTGATATGAAAACTAGATAAAACATAAACCATGAAGTTCACTTAACACATCCTCCTCAAAGACGAGTACATAGCCTACGTCCGCTGTAATAACAAGTCTATGTGCAGAGTCACTCAGTATCTCAGATAAGTGTCAGCGTTACTCCCATCCTTTCTATTATCTTTTGATTATTAAGTAGACTTCAATTGGCGTACCATCAATAAACCTTAAAAGATCCTTTCCATTATTTTTGATTGCTAAGTACGAGAAAGAACAGTAGCACTAAATACATGTTTCCTCCTAACTTTCTAATTATCTTTTGATTGTTAAGGAAACTTTTTTGTAAATAGTCTTTATTTAAATTTTAGTAAGTTAATAAAATGACCTCAGTTAGTATGACTAGTCTTACACTTTAGATTGTTTGATTATATCTATCATTTTCTTTAGTGTTGGCTTATTTGAACTCAACACTTGTATTCCAGCGGCTATACGTTTTCCTCCAGCTGAAACTTCGTATCCATGTTGTCTCATTTTTTCGGCTAGCGTTAAAGCTATTTTTGATGCATCTACCTGAGGGACTAGACTTCCAATATGTATTAAGCAGACATGTTCCTTTACAAGCGCTATCATTATAACTGGTTTACCTCTTTTCTCTAAATTTAACATAGCTTCCCTAAAGACTACCCGCTCCTCCTTATCTCGATAATACCATGAAACTAAGTACTGACCAACATCTATAGCTCTTTTCATGATCTCCGGCACTAAAGACACAGCTTTATCGTAGTTAGCAGCCTCTTCTCTAGCTAATTTTAGCAGTTCACTAAACTTCTCCTCAATAAGTAAAGCTAATACCCTTTGCCTAAACTCCTGACTTTCAACATTATATAAGTAACTCCTATGCAAAGTCCACGCTAAAGAATCCTCCTTACTTCTCCCCTGATCTATTAAAGCAACAGCCCTCAAAATATCAGCCAACACTCCTTCAGGTTTAAGACCCACTACCTCTACAACTAAGTCAGCAACTGAAGCAACTTCCCTAGACACACTCAATAAAACTTCCTCACGATCCGGCATTATAACCTTAATTCCCGTAAACCCATGATGATCTATAAGAATATTTTCACCCAATACCCTATAACCCCTACTAGGCGGAAGCTCAATCAACACAGTATCTACAAAACCAAGCCGAGAAATCTCCCTCGGCGACGGAAAAGAAACTCTCCTAACACCTATACCTTTAACCTTCAATTGCTTAACAAATATAGCCGTAGCCAAAATTCCATCCCAGTCACCATCACTAACTACATCAATAGGCTCCCTCTCCTTACACCACTCAAGTATCTTACCGAAGACCCCCTTACACACAATAATTATTCCAACCATGCCATTTAACCATTTCTTTCAGAAAAGAGCACAATACTGTTCACCGAAGAAAATCTTAATAAACATAATAGAAACAATAATAATAGATGCCACAAAGCAATACCAATACCTGTCAACTAGAAATAGTAGTATCAATACCTTCAATAACTATATTTTACCCTGATCTAACTTATTCCTTTAGTGACTGCGCCAGAGAATATGACGCCTTAATAATCGCAAAAATACACAACCATCCATTAATTCTCCTAGGAGAAGAAGTATCCGATTTTGAAGAAAGCGGAAAGGTAGTAATTGATTTAAGTTTATGGCATCCGCCAGTACTATACATCTTTGATAAGACTACTAAAGGTCGCTACTATGAAGAATTTTTAGTACCACTAAGACTATTCACTAAAAATGCCTCCCTAACATACACAATACAGCTAAACCAAATGGCCCATATATGGATGAACGGATACGAGCTCTTTAACTTATTATTTTACTCTCTATTATTCACACATTATAATACTTCAAGAAAAATACTCAACGACATCTCAAGTATGAGATATCCCCAGCAACCATCTCTAAACATACTTTCAGAGCTTTCAACATGTTTAAAGAGCATTATAGAAAATAATACAGTACCTACTTTAGATAAAATAAACTCTCCTAAATACATGAATATTGATGCCCCAAAGACTGCTAGTGATATCATAGCAGAGCTAGCAACTAAGGAAATGATAGTATATTTCTTTCCACAGTTACTAAAGGAATATGAAAAGAGCGAAAAAAGAAAATACTTTCCAATAAACCTAGCAGTATTAATATTAAACGTACTGTCAGAAAAAGTAAATAAACTATATTTCAGAGTAATTGGTACAGGACCTGGAACTCAGTATTCAGAATACATTCTAAAAGAAATAAAGAATCTTCTAGTAGATTTTGAAATAAATTGTAATATTAAAGGTATTATCTCAAGAAATCTTGATGAAACTAAAAGTTTACTAGTAGAAGATGCTCATAAAATAGCTAGTGAAACTAATACTCCCTCTATATTAATTATAGTTGCTGGCGATTACGGTAAGAGACCTTTCGCTACCCTCGTTGCTAATATAGCCTCTGCTTTCAGAAAATCAGAGCTAACAATACTAGTCTTCCCCGAAGTTATATACAAGATATCGAAAAAGAAAGAGAATAGACTTGCTTCAATGTCCGCTCCTCTCAACACAGTTTTAAAGAAAAATGAGAAAAAGGAAGGATTTAGCCAATTTGAATCATTTCTTGAGAAGGATATCTTACTTATCAAAAGCAAGGAAGCTAGTAGACTAATAGATCTACTTACACAACTTGTAGGCGAGCACATATGAAATTTATACCTATTTTCTACGTAAGTGCTGATGGAAGCTCTTCAAGAGAGCTTATATCATTACTTTTAGAATTAGGTAGCTTTTATGCGGTTAAACCTGAAAAACCAAAGATCAAACACATAGATATTCTAGGAGGATATGTACATGACATTAACATCTATAAGAAGGCATTAATTCTAAATATCGAAGGCTCTAATAGTAAAAGAAGTCACGGATGGAATAAATCAAGAATTATAAAGACCCTTAGATACTTAAGCGAAGTCAGCATACTTTCTCCTCTTTCGGCAAGTATTTATTTAACAGTAGGAAAAAGAATACGTGAAGCATGGTCTCCACGATACATAAAGCTTATTCACGAAAACTTGAAAAAATCTATTTTTTCATGCAACATAGATCTCTTTGATCACTATGTTAAAAAACTCGAAAAAATAGGTCTCTGTGTAAAGAACCTCGACAATCATACGTCTGCTTTATCAATAGTTGCTTGGAGTACAGGAGCTCACAGACACGGAATGGCCCTCAGACAAATAGCTGCTCAAGAACTTGCTGGAAAAATATTCTTACAAGAAGAAAATTCCTCTGACGCCCTGGTATTTCTTACAGCTCTTGTAGTTGACACATACGCCTGGCTACCTTACATCATTAAAAAAAGAGAAATAGTTCTAACTACAGAACTTCAATACGCAGTAGCTGCCACACCAT
>Ga0190367_1001245_pt1 | contig 15113 bp, 15 predicted proteins | sample 4872181011_MG_FD_171838 | JGI IMG/M metagenome (GOLD analysis project Ga0190367, IMG submission 171838) | Hydrothermal vent microbial mat bacterial communities from Southern Trench, Guaymas Basin, Mexico - 4872-18-10-11_MG | ecosystem: Environmental > Aquatic > Marine > Hydrothermal vents >...
TAATGGCGGCTGGCGCTGGAGCGCGTGAAGCCGTGCTCTCAAGCGGGACTTGGGAGATACTGGCGTTAAGGCTGGACAGGTTTGACCCCAATGACGTGGCATTTGAGGAGGGGGTGATAATAGAGGCCGATGTTGAGCCAGGGCTCTGGAACCCCCAGCTGTTGATGATAGCCTCTGCCGTCCTGGAGTGGCTCAAGAGGCTCGTATACCCCGAACTGGGCCCTGGGGACTACGGCAAGATGATCGAGGAGGCTAGGAGTGTGGAGCCGGGGTCTGGGGGTGTGGTGTTCATACCGAGCTTCGTCCCCGACTCGGGACCCCTCAAGAAGTACGGGGTTGAGGGGGCTATACTTGGGCTGAGGCTAGCTGTTAGCCGAGGTCAACTATACAGAGCTGCCCTTGAGGGCTTATCACTCCAGCTAAGGCTTGCACTGGAGGCGCTGGAGAGGGCATTCAAGCTCAAGGTAGAGAGGATCAGGGTGGTTGGGGGAGGATCAAGGAACGAGTTATGGAACGAGATTAGAGCCTCAATAACCTGCAGGCCCGTTACGGCCACACGCTTCGCTGAAGCTACGGTGCTCGGAGCAGCGATTACAGCGTTTAAGGGCATCGGCAAATTCCGCACGTTTACTGAGGCGCTTAGGAGTCTTGAATGGGGCCTGAGGGAGTATGAGCCCAGGAGGGTTGAGGAGTATGAGCGCCTATACGAGAGATTCACCTCATTGCTCGATTCACTAAGCAGGGCGGGGAAATCGTAGAGCTCCCCTAGGCTTAGGGTGAGAACATAGCAGTTATAAGGGCATGGGAGGGGTACGACCTCCGCCTCACGCTCATGCCCTCCTTCGTGAGAGCGCTATTCGTGGAGCGAGATGGCATCCTAGTCAAGGTAGCGGGCTGGAGGCAAGGGGCGAGGATGTGGCAGGAGGGCGAGTACGTGTTAGGCGAAGGCTGCAGCGTTGAGGAGCTGAGGTACTGGACCGGGCTCTGGCTAAGTCGTGAGTCACTAGAGCACCGTGTGCCTCACCTAGCCTCCGCCTACAGGTCCGTGGGCTTATCGGTAAGCCCTTACGACAGGGATCTACTGTTCGTGCCCATATTCCTCAGCAGAGCTACCTCTTGGGAGATTAACGTGATTAAGTGGTGTAGGGCCATCTTCTCTCGTGCCAGCACATTCGATGAGCTCCTAGAGCTTGACTTCGAGGCCTTCGGGGGGAGCTTCCAGCTACGGCAGCTTAAACCTGCTCTGGAGGAATTTAAGTGCCTTCTCCACACGCTCAACGGAGACCCCTGGGTTGTAAGGCAGCGCTTGCTGTCGATAAGGCACGTAGGCCCTAAGTTAGCTGACGCATACCTGCTGTTCACAGGGCTTGACGCCAGCGCCATCCCTATAGACAGGCACGCCATCAGAATGAGTAGGAGGCTGGGTATAGCTGAGCGCTTCAGGATCCCCGTGAAGGCCCTATGCATGAGGTTTAGGTGTGATGAGTGCCCAGCATCGAGGAGTTGCTTACGCGCCCTACTATCCGCGAGGTTTGGTGATGCAGGAGGGTGGGTCCAGACAGTCTTCTACCTTCAGGACATTATGTACTGCTCCAGGTCGGCCTGCAGCGAATGCCCCCTTAAGAGCTTATGTCTCGAGGTGCGTAAAGCGTAAGGCCCTCTCAAAGGTCTACACTTGTGGATGTACGATCCAGTCGAAGTCGCTAAGGCTCTAAGGAGTGTGGTGTGTAAAGGGCTGAGTAGGAAGTATTACAGGTTCAGGGGGGGTAGGTGGTATGGCGGCATTGCTACAGCCGACTGCGTGGGCTGTAATCTCCGCTGCGTCTTCTGCTGGGGGAGCTACGCGAGGGATAAGCCCCATAGGGTGGGGCGCTTCTACCCTCCCGAGGAGGTGTTCAAGCGGCTTACGAGAATAGCTGAGCGGAGGGGCTACCGCTACCTGAGAGTGAGTGGCAATGAGCCCACGTTATGTAGGGAGCATCTTCTGGCTCTCCTGGAGCTGGTCGATTCAACCGACTACACGTTCATTCTGGAGACTAATGGGGTGCTAATAGGTTATGATAGGAGCTACGCGAGAGATCTGTCCAGATACTCTAATCTCCACGTGAGGGTGTCTATAAAGGGGGCTTCGCCAACCGAGTTCGCCTCCTTAACTGGCGCTAAACCTGAGGCCTTCGAGCTTCAGCTCAGAGCACTCGAGAACTTGCTAGATTACGGCGTGTCCACACATCCCGCCGTGATGATGTCGTTCTCCTCTCCTGAGGACATCCGCGAGCTGGAAAGCAGGCTAGCTGAGATAGATGCGAAGCTCGTGGACGAGCTCGAGGAGGAGTACGTGTTCCTGTATCCTCACGTTATAGAGCAGCTGAAGAGAGCTGGCTTAAGACCCAGGGTAGCGTATAGGCCTGACTCCATACCGGATGAGCTAGTGTAGGGCAGGGAAAAGAAGAATGAGAGCTAGCAGCTCAGCTGCCCGCCTTCCTCTCCAGCTCGATAAGCGATGCGGCTCTCCAGAACCTCGCGTACACCCTTTCCAGGCCCTCCGGCTTACGCTCACTTAGCCAGAGGTCAGCGTAGGTGCTAGCTAAGCCCAAGAAGTCGGCTACAGTAGCCCTCCCCTCGATCTTCTTAAGCCCCACCTCAATACATCTTCTTATGAAGTCGAGGTCGGGCGGCAGCTCCACCTTAGATGCGAGCTCGAGTGCACGGCGCCACGCGTCGAATATCGGGAGTTCCTTGACGTCCTTGGTGGGAGAGAAGAGCACGCGCTTTATGTAGTTAGCGACCTCGCCTTTGCCAAACGCCTTCCTCACCTCTAAGACCTCGCGCGACTCCCCGCTGAGAGCCAGCCACTTCTCCTCCCACTCGCCGCGCCCCTCAGCGTACTCCATAGCCGCCAGTATCAGCGGGTAGAGGAACGAGAAGAGGCACTCCTCTCCATCATCACCCCACGCCGTCACTAGGAATCCCATGACCCCCTCCTCCCTAGCCGCTTGCAGGAAGTTCCTCACGTTAGCGAGGGCAGTGTCGAAATCGGGGTAATACTTATTCCAGTTCCACAGGCCGGGGCAAGCTACCTGCCTGTACCCCCTCTCCTTGAACAGCCTAATCTTCTCCCTGAAGTACTCCACGGTGTTGGGAGTGTAGTCCCAGTTAGCTATTACCGCCTCCCTCCAAGCTGGATTTTCCAGTACTGTCTTCCAGAGCTCACGCTCGGTCTCCCTTAGGTACATGCCAGCTATCATGTCCCCCCATAGCAGGGGCGTCTTGCCCCTCTCCCTCACCATCCTGATGAGCTTTGAGTGGTGTTCCGCGTAGAGCCTGGGCCCCTCAAACCTTAGAGTCTTATCGAGGCTTCTGCCCCTCCCGAGAGCCCACGTCTCATCTCCTCCTATGTGTATGTACTTGGACTCCGTCTTCTCCAGGGCCTCTGCTAGTAAGTCCTCGGCGAACTTCCTAGCTTCCTCATCGCTCACGTTGAGGCACCCTTCCTGAGGCCTATGCCACTCGCTGAACCTCCAGTACCTGGGCAAGGTTAGGATGTTCTCCATGTGGCCGCAGAGCTCCAGGGAGGGGAACACCTCTATGCCCAGCCTCTTCCCGTAATCTACCACCTCCCTCCACTCCTCAACGCTGTACCTACCCCGCCTAGCGCCTATGTCGGGGTACTTCTCCCACGGGAACAGGTCTTCCACGTAAAGCGCGAAGTAGTTGTACTTCAGGATGAAGAGCCACCTTAATAGCTTCTTGAGAGTGTCTACAGTGGGTACCCCACCCCTGGCGACATCTAGGTGAAAGCCCCGAAACTCGAACTTCAGCTTCTCCTCAACTCTAACAGCTGGGATGTAACCCCTCCTCTGCGATATCAGCTGGAGCAGCGTGGCATGGTATATCCTCGAGTCTCCCCACACCTCCACATAGCCCTTCTTAACATCAACTCCACTGCCTTCTCCCTCAACCCTCCGTATCTCCCAGCTACCCTTAGGTACTTCAAACTCCTTGGCGAGGAACTCGGGGAAATTCGAGAAGCCATCGAACTCGAGCCACTCTCCCCTAAATTCCAGCTTAGCTGGCTCAGGGACTACCTTGACCTCCACTTCACCACCCTGCCTGAGGGAACTCTGTCCTAATAATGTGTTACTAGCTGGCTCCCCCCTCCCATTAACCTTATCTCCTAGCTAGAGCGGGGAATCTGGGGAGGAGCTTGCCAGTGATATCTCGCGGCAAGGTTAGAGTCGAGGTAGCCCTCCACCCCTTCTCCCTCACTATCCACAGGGGGTCAAAAGCGCTCATCAGGCGCCTCAGCAGCGAATTTGACTTTCAGTATAAAGGCAGGTACTACAGCTTCTCTCCTCGAGTGGAGGAGGAGCAGGGTAGCCGCCTGGTTCTCAGGGATCGTAACGTAGATGTTGTCCTTGAGCTAAGCCTCAGGGATGATGCCTTAAAGCTATCCTGGAGAGCTGGGGGAGAGCTTGATAGCGTGGTTGATGCCTGGTCAGCTTACGGAGGGGAGTGGTACGGCCAAGGCCAGCTACGCTTCCAGATCTTCCCGCTTAGTAGGCACTTCACAGCCATGACCCCCTTCCTAGCTAGGAACACTCAGGTGCCCCTCTGGATTAACAGGCTGGGAGTTGCCATACTCGTCGACACGTACAAATTGTTTGAGACGTACTTCGCAGGCTCGCTCGTCATCAGGGGCTTGCAAGCCGACGAGTTCACGTACCACGTCCTAGTCGGTGAGAACATAGCCGATGTGTATAGGAAGTTTGCGAGGAGGGTGGGACCTCCCGAGAGGGTGCCAGATAGGAGGGTGCTGGCTAAGCCGATATTCTCCACCTGGGCTCACTTCAAGAAAGATATTGATGAGGAGAAGGTGAGGGAGTATGCTAGGGAGATTAGGGAGCACGAGTTCCCATGCAGCATAGTCGAGATAGATGATAAGTGGGAGCGCAACTACGGGGACTTCACCTTTGATAGTGAGAAGTTCCCTAACCCGCGTAAGCTCGTTGAAGAGATCCACGAGATGGGATACCTAGCCACACTCTGGGTATATCCATTCATCAACTATGAATCGGAGAACTACGAGTATGCCAGGAAGAGAGGTTACTTGGTGCTCGACCCTGAGGAGGATGAGCCAGCTAAGATTAGGTGGTGGAATGGGGAGGGAGGACTGCTTGATATAAGCAATCCCGAAGCAAGGGCGTGGTATAATGGCCTGCTCAATAGGCTAAAGAGCGAGTACGGATTTGACGGGTTTAAGTTCGACGCGGGCGACGCCAGCTTCTTCCCCATGAAGAGAGTTAATGGGAGGATAAAGCTCGGCAGGACTTACGGTCGCCTAACCCCGAATCAGTATACTGACGAGTGGCTCAGGTTCATAGCGGAGAACCACTACGCGTTGGCGGAGGTTAGAGTGGGCTTCCTAGGCCAGAGGTATGGGATAATAGCGAGGGAGGGGGATAAGGAGTCAACCTGGGGCCTCGATAACGGGCTCTACGCAGCTATCACCCAGGCTCTCACACTATCGCTGACTGGGTATCCCTACATAATGCCTGACATGATAGGCGGTAACGAGTACATGTTCAAGTGTGATAAGGAGCTCTTCATAAGGTGGGTGGAGGCCACGGCGCTGATGCCCATAGTGCAGTACTCCATCCCGCCCTGGAGATTCGACGACGAGACTGTGGAGATCTCCAAGTTCTATACTAACCTACACCTTGAGCTGGCTGACTACTACGTGGAGCTAGCTGAGAGAGCCTCGCGAGAAGGAGAGCCCATACTCTCGCCACTAGTGCTGAGGTACCCCGACGATGATGAGGCGGCTGTAGTCAGTGACGAGTACCTGGTTGGGGACTTGCTGGTAGCGCCAGTGGTTGAGAAGGGGAGGACGGAGAGGGAGGTGTACTTGCCAGAGGGCACGTGGATCGACTTGTGGAGCGGGGAGGAGCACAGGGGGCCAGCTAGGATTAGCGTCGACGCACCGCTCGAGAAGCTACCGCTCTTTGCCAATGCGCTTAACCCCAGGCTTAGGAAATTGAGGCTGAAGATGTAGATCTCTTTCTCCCCTCCTACTAATCAGGCGAGAGGGCTGAAACTGTTTTATATCGACAGCTGTCACGAGACGCTCGATGGAGCTGGAGTTCGAGGTCGAGGAGAGAGATGGCGTGCACCGCGTCTACGCGATCGCTCGAGGCGAGAGGGTTAGCTGGCTCAGCGTAGTGGACCTCTACATGCACTACGGCAGGGCGCGCATTAAGGTGGGGGGAGTGGCCGGCGTGTACACGCCAAGGGAGCATAGGAGAAAGGGCTACTCCAGGGCCACTATAAATTACGCCTTGAGATGGATGAGGGAGAGGGGTTATCAGCTAACCGCGTTATTCGGAATCCAGGAGTACTATCACAAGTTCGGCTATGCGACCTTCATGGGAGAGCACGTCGTGACGGTGTCGTTGAGGGACTTATCGAGGGTAGAACAGGTGAGGGGCTACGAGGCGGTTCTGGAGGATAATCCAGCATACAGGTCTAGGGAGGTGGCTGTGATATATGAGGAGTCTAACAGACGTAGAGTGGCGTCGAGGGTTAGGGAGCCAGGCGAGTGGAGGGGCTTTAGGAAGGGCGTCAGCTGGGAACACGAGCCGAAGGTACTAGCCATTGAGGCGGGCGGCGAGCTGTTGGGCTACGCGGCGCTCGAGAGGTGGCCTGATCCCCCCGAGCTAGCTGTGGCAGAAGTCGGGGCCAGGGGAGATGACTACGCCGTGTATAGAGCATTACTAGCTGAGCTCTACAAGCTGGCTCTAGAGGAGAGGAAGGGTTACGTGAGGCTCTACCTGCCCCCGGACCATCCCATGGCAGACCTGCTCCGCGCCTACGGCTGCCGTGTCGAGACGCACTACCCGTGGAGCGGCGGGGGGATGGCTAGAGTAGTAGATCCCGAGGGCCTCTTTAAGGCGATAGCACCAGAGCTGGAGGAGAGGCTGAGGGGTTTGTGCGGGTCAGTGGAGATCAGGCTACCTACCGAGCGGTTAGTACTCAGGGCAGATCACGGCACTCTGGAGGTGGGTGAGGGAGAGGCTGAGGGAGTCGTAGAGCTGGGGTGGGGGACTTTAGCCCAGCTAGTACTGGGCTACAGGGACCCACGGGAGGTGATATCACAGGTTCCCCACAAGGGGCGTACTGACCTGCTACTCGAGATGTTTCATAGGAGCATTCCCTATGTGTGGCAACCTGACAGGTGGTGAGTCGGGCTCAGCATTGAAGCCCTGCAGTCGTGGAGGTCTAGGCGTTACCTGGCTGCCGAGACCCCCCTGGGAGTAGTGCCCAGTAACTAGGCGTCCCCCCTGGTGACTATCTGGTCATGCTCTATGCTTAAGCTCGGATGGATCCACCCTATACCTAAGCTCTTCACCGGAGAAGAAGCGGTGGAGCTCCTCAACTATCACGCCAAAGAGCCTATGCCTGCCTTCAATCGAGGGGCCAGCTATGTGGGGCGTCAGGTACACATTCTCCAGCGCGTATAGTGGGTGGTCTGGTGGTAGTGGTTCTTGTTCGAATACGTCTAGTGCTGCAGCTGCTATCCAGCCCTCCTTTAATGCCTTGACTAGAGCATTAGTATCAACTACCGCGCCCCTAGCAGTATTCACGAGAACAGCACTACGCTTCATCAACCTAAGCTCACGCTCACCAATCATATGATAAGTCTCCTCGGTCAAGGCTGCATGTATGCTGACTACATCGCTCTCCCTCAACAACGTCTCGAGATCCACCAGCTTAACTCCATAGGCCTCCGCCGTGCGCCTGGGGGTGTAGGGGTCGTAGACTAAGATGTCCACATCGAAGGGCTTGAGCCGCTTTACGAGTTCCCTAGCGACGTGGCCGAAGCCTATGATCCCTACCTTCTTCCAGCGCAGATCACGGCTTAGGGGGCTCTTACGCTTAAAGTCCCAATCCCTCCTCCTCATGGCTGCGATGAAGTCGGGTATCCTCCTCAAGCAGTTCAGTATCATGGCCAGGGCAAACTCCGCCACGCCAATGGCGATCTCGGCGGCGGCGTTGACCACGACAATGCCTCTCCTAAACACCTCGTCGCTGACGTAAGGCTTTACGCTGCCAGCGGCATGCCCTATGATCTTGAGCCTATCCGCGTTCCTCAACACCTTCTCCGTGAACTTCGGGGATCCCCAGCTAGTTATACAGCCGTCAATTCCCTTGATGAGGCTGGCCAGCTCGTCTTCCGTGAGTTGCCTCCCCTTCTCGTTATATGTCACGTCAGCGAACTCCTCAAGCCTCCTCAGATCCTCTGGTCTTGAGATCTCTCTGAGGAGGTCGTCGGGCACGGTGACCAGCACCCTGACCCTATCAGAACCCATCGCGACGTAGAGGGCCACTCCCCTTATTTAGCTCATCCTTCCATGTTACGTGATGAGCCGAGTTAAGTTCTCCGTGTTCACGCTCGCGTTCCCAGGGCGCTCTGCTGAGGAGGCCTTACGGCTGGCAGCTGGGGTGGGCTTCGACGGCGTCGACATGCGCGCGAATAAGGATGGCCACATCTACGTGGATACGCCGAGGGAGGTTAGGAGGAGGCTGGCTGAGCTAGCGGATTCCCTGAACATAAGGATCTTCAGTGTATACAGCTACTTGGGCGGAGACTTCGTCTCACCAGATTCCAAGGTCAGGAGGAGAGCTGTAGAGGAGCTGGTAGCTCACATGGAATTAGCCGTAGACCTGGGGGCCTCCTACGTGAGAATATTCCCGGGCACTAGGGAGAGGACGCAGGAGAACTACGAGAGGTTCATCGAGTCCTGCAAGCTGGCATGTAGAGAGGCTGAGGATAGGGGAGTGTACATAGGGATGGAGACTCACGGAGAGCTAGCTTACTCTGGGCGTACCTGCAACCTGATACTGGAGCATGTGGGATCCGAGTTCCTGAAGGTGGTCTACGACGTGGCCGGAGTCTTCATGCAGGGGCTTAACCCCCTCGAGGAGCTGAGGGAGATAGACCTGAGCCACATCATCGCAGTACAGTTCCACGATTTCGTTAGGGAGGAGGGGCGGTGGCGGCCAGTGCTGCTGGGGGAGGGGGAGGTGCCTCACGAGGGAGTTGTCGAGTACCTCAAGAACAGGGGGTATGAGGGCTTCATAGTCGACGAGTACGAGAAGTGGTGGCACCCACGTGAGCTGCCGGATCCTGAGGATGGGCTCCCCCGCGAGCTCAGCTACCTGAAGAAGCTGTTTGGGGTGTGAGGCATGACTGTGATAAAGGAGGTTGAGGTAATACCCCTTAATATCCCGTTCGTGAGGCCCTTCAAGATCTCTAGGGGCTTTGTGGGTGCGCCAGGCAAGCCGGGAGAGCACATCTACGTCAAGCTGGTGACGAGCGATGGGGAGGTTGGGTGGGGCGAGGCCAGGCCCATGCCATCGTGGATGTACGAGACGTTCGAGGGCGTTTACATAGTCCTGCAGAAGTACCTCTCCAAGGTGCTCGTGGGCAAGAGCCCCTTCGCCTTAAACCTCATTCACGCCGAGATGGATAAGGCGCTGGCGCCAGTTGTCAGCTCCGGACATCCATTCGCGAAGTCCGCAGTCGACATCGCGCTTTACGACTTAATCGGGAAAACCCTGGGAGCCCCTGTCCACGCACTCCTCGGGGGCAAGCTGTCAGACTACGTGGAGATGTCAGCACTAATCTCTGGAGACCCCGAGAGCGTGGGCGAATACGCCAAGGAGATGTGGAGTAAGGGATACAGGTGCTTTAAGCTTAAGATAATGGGGGACGCGGAGGGCGACTGGAAGCTCGTACAAGCCCTCCTCGACGCAGTGCCTGAAGCTTTGATATGGCTAGATGCGAACCAAGCCTACGCTAGCCACAGCATCATGTCACTGCTCAGGAGGTTAGAGAACCTGGAGAACATCGTGTGCATGGAGCAGCCAGTGCCCACATACGACTTCGAGGGGCTGAGGAGGATAGCTGCCAAGACTCGCATCCCAATAGCTGTAGACGAATCCGTGTTCTCCCATTACGATCTCCTCAAGTTAGTGAGCATGGGAGCTGCCGATCTGGTAGTGCTTAAAGTAGCTAAATCGGGGTTGAGGGGCAGCCTGAAGATACATGCACTAGCAGAAGCGGCAGGGGTGGGATGTATGGGCAGCGGCATGACAGAGAGCGGCGTGGGGTTAGCGGCATCAATCCACCTATTCTCCACACTCAGGCTTATCGCACCAGTGGACACGAATGGCCCTCAATTCCTCGAGGATCTCATCGTCAGCGGCTTGGAGATAAGCGGGGCGAGGGTGAGAGTTCCTGATAAGCCAGGCTTAGGGGTTAAAGTGGAAGAGGACAAGCTCGAGAGGTACAGAGTCGAGCTGGGCCTATGACTACAGGCCGTCCGGCCGTCCTGTGGAGTTAGCAGCGCAGTAGAGGCGCGCCTTAGACATCCCAAGTCAATATGACGTGAGTGTACTCGTCGTTATCCTTTATGCCCCTCTGTACCTCAGTTATGTGCGCATGTTCAGCTTTTATCTCGCCTAGGATCACCTCGATTGCCTTCTCAGGCTCGGAAGTATTCCCGCAGATATAGACGTCTATGGCCGCGTACTCATTCTCGGGCCATGTGTGTATTGAGATATGGGAGCCAGTGACTATAACCATCCCGCTAACCCCCGTGGGTGAGAACTTGTAGAAGTGTACTATCCTGATGTCCATTTTAGCTTCCTTAGCCGCTCGCAGCAGTATCTCCCTAAGCTTGACTGGGTCTCCAAGTATCTTGGGGTCGCAGCCTGAGGCCTCAATTATGTAATGATATCCTAGCGCGTCCACTTGAGTTAAGGAGCCGCCCACTTACATATACTTAACCGCGTCCAGCCCCAGCACGTCCGCCACCACATTCATTAGCTTGACGATATCCTGCGCAGAGGGGCTCTGAGGGCTCTCCACCACGAGCTTACCCCTCGCGTACGCCCTAGCCAGCTCAGGGTCGTACCTTACTCTCACCAGCTTAAGCCGCTCCCTGCTAACGAACTCCTCAATACTCACAGCCGTTCCTCCGGGGAGCCCATACTTATTCAAGACCACTAGCTCCTTAACGCCCGTCTTCCCCGCCAAGTTATGGAGCCTCTCCAGGTCGGCCAGGCCTAGCCGCGTGGGCTCTGTCACCATCAGCGCTAGGTCGGATAGCTTGAGGGCGGCGTAGACGCCCCTCCCGGCTCCAGGCGGCAGATCCATTACAGCTATATCATAGCGCCTCCATACCCTCCTAGCGTGATCCATGGTCCTCTCCATGACCTCATGATACTGTCTACTACCTGGCTTTAGCTCGCCAGTCACGATGTCCACACTCCTCGCCCTCCCCTCCTTTATCCAGCCAATGATCCTCTCGCCTCTACTTATAGCACCAACAGGGCATACGTACAGGCACACTGCACAGGACTCACATAATGCCTCGAGGAACAACACCTTACGGCTGGGCACTATAGCTAGAGCGTGGACTGGACAGGCAGAGACGCACTCGCCACACAATGTACACGCCTTCTCGTCTATGAGCGGCTTAAAGATAGCAACCTTCTCAACTACCTTTAGGCTGGCGCCTAAGAGGGTATGAGCACAGGGGTTCTCTACATCCAAGTCTATGAGTAGGATCCTTAGGCCAGCTGAGCTCAGTAATGCCGCTAGGTTGGATGCTATGACGGTCTTGCCCGTGCCCCCCTTACCCCCCGTGACCGTGATTACCTTCGGCCTTTCGCGTGCCATATTACCGCCTCAGAAGCCGAGCGTTGAGAAGATCTCTAAGAGGCTTTGAGCCGCCTTAGACCTCGGGCTATAGGTGAGCAGCGGTTTCATTAGAGTGTAAGAGCGCACAACCGCCTCATCGTATGGCACGCGGCCGACCACCTCCACCTCCAGCATCTCAGGTATGCTGCGGGCATAATCAGGGTTTAAGTCATACTTGTTCACAACGGCCAGCGTCTTCACCCGCAACATGTCGGCAACTTCCACAAGCCTCTTAGCTCCCTTGACTGATTGTGGAGTAGGCTCGACTACTACTATGAGCACGTCCGCCCCAGCTATGCTGGATATCACGGGGCATCCTATCCCCGGCGCTGCATCTACCACCCTATACCTGGCATTCCTCTCCCTGGACAGCTCGTAGGCGCGCTCCTTAAGCTCGTATACGAGCCTACCGCTAGCTCCCTGGCCTAGGTCTAAGTCGCCCGTTATCACCGTAATTCCCGCCTCCGACTCCGCTGCATACATGGCTCCGGTGTGAGCCTCCACCAGCTGTATGGCGTTGACGGGACATACAAGGGAGCATGTTCCCAGGCCCTCGCACCTATCATAGTCAACGACAGGCCCCTTAGGACTCGCTGCCAGTGCACCAAACTCACACGCCTTAACGCACATCCAACACCTGATGCACTTAGCGTAATCAATCGTGGGCTGTTTAGCTCCGTAGTACTCCTCGCGCCATAGGACCCGGCGCGCGCCTCCCAGCGCTAGCAGTAGATCTGGAGCCTCAACATCAGCATCCACGGCTACTACGCCTCCCTTATCCCTTAGGTATATGGCCATGTTAGAGGATAGGAACGTCTTCCCAGTGCCTCCCTTCCCGCTGGCCACTACTATCTCCAACGAGCTGCACCCGCTACCTCAGGAGCCCCATCCTCCTGAGGGCCTCGCCCACTGTCACGCCTGGAGGGGCTACCTCTACTCTGATGCCAGCTTGGCTCAGCAGCATAGAGATGTTGGGACCTAGGCGGGGGGCTATCACAACGCTTACACCGGAGTTAAGTAGCCACTGGCCTACTGCTACGCCAACTCCTCTAGCCCCGCCAGCCATCGCATTAGGGACTGATTCAACCTTTATGGGGGAACGATCTCTGATGTCGACTATCGTGAAGTACGGCGCTCTAGAGAACCTGTAGGATATTGGGGCGTTTAAGCCGTCTCCCGTATCAGTGGCGGCTACCACCCTTAGGACACCGCTGGCGGGCGGAGGCAATGGCTCCATTAGGCCTGTGCTGCCCCAGCCCGAGGGCCCACGCCACCGGCGGCCACGCATCCCGTAGCCATACCCCAATGCTCTCTTCACCTCGCGCTAAGCCGGGGGCTGTGGAGCTGAGGCGGTCTTAAACACCGTCTCGGCCATCCTCCTCCACATATCAAGCATCGCCCTAAACATCTCTATGTAGTACATCATTGAGACCCAGTAGATCCATATGTAGGACCACGTGTACATCATCGCTAGAGGGTCTAGGTACGGGAGCGGATAATACCAGTAATAGTACCACCAGTACATGGCCTCACCCCCCTACCAGTACCATGGAGTGTAGTACCAGGGGGCGTAATACCACGGCCATGCGTAGTAGGCTGGGGGTGTCAGCATCGGGTAAGGCAGTCTCCAGTACGCTGGCCACCAGCCCCAGTAACCTCTCCACGCCCAGCCGGGGTAGCCGAACAGCCACCAGCACGCTCCCCTCCCGAATAGCCACCCTGGCCTCAGCCATGGAGGTAGGTGGCTGAATGGCCCTCTGCCCGGCCACGGCCCTATCCATCCTCTCCTACCTCCACCCCATCCCCACGCCATCTGGTACCACCGGAGATTATGTGCTAATGCACAATATAAACCTTTCCGCTGGAGAAGTGTTAAGAGGGGGGCGCTCTAGGTCAGCTGCGTGGGAAGGGAGGAGCGGCTGGCAGGGCTATTGCGTGTGTCGGCCCCCTTCACTATCTTAAGCCTACTAAGCGTTGATCTCGTGGTGCCTTCATACCTAGCACGCTTAGGGGCTTCACCCCTAATCCTGGGAGAGATCTACTCGCTGAGGACGGGATTTAGGCTGGCAGCCAGGGCTGTCAGCGGTCTGCTATCCGAGAGGCTCGATTATAAGCGCCTGCTAGTCTTAAGCTTCTCGCTAAAGGCAGCATCCTACTGGACGCTGTACATCGGGGGAGGATTGGAGGTGAGTGTAGCGGGGCTAATCCTGCTTGCTGCGTCGGAGGGGTTAGAGAGCCCCGCGTACCTATCCCTGATAGCGTTAGCCGGCAACAGAGCAGCCACCAGCTTCGGAATCGCGCTATCATTGAGGACGGCGCCAGCCATACTGGCCCCCCTAGCTACGGGCATAATCGCTCAGAGGTTAGGACTGCGTCATGTCTTCGGTCTCGCAGCCCTCATATCGCTAACCTCCCTAGGGCTCGTGGCTAAGCTGTATTCTGGCCACTCAAGGGAGGAGGGGAGGAGGGAGTACAGGGCACTCCTAACTCGCAGATTCATCCTGTTAATGACGTCAGCCTCCTTACTCTTCATCTGCGTCTCAGGCTTTCGGCCCTTCTTCTACTGGTGGGTGGTAGAGGAACTCCACTACGACTACGCTACGCTAGGCAGCATCGTAGCCCTGGGCGAGGTCCTAGCACTCTTCTCGAGAATTTACACGGGTCTCATAGCAGAGAGAATAGGGTATGCCACTGCGTACGCCTTAGTCGGGATCCTCCGCTCAGCCTCACTCACCATGATGGCTACTGCTAGCAGCCTCATGACAGTAACTCTCTCCTACCTGGCTCTAAGGGGGCTGATGGCAGCTCCCTCCAGGAACGCGCTAATATCGCGCATAGCGCCTAGGGAGATGTATGGCCTAGCTTACGCGCTGATAGGCCTAGCGATGGACCTAGGCGCCCTCGCCGGACCTGTGCTGGTGGGGCTCGTAGTCGAGCGCTGGGGTCTCCGAGCAGGCTTTACGTTGCTTTCAGTACTTTACCTCGTGTTCGCCCTCTCGGCGGCACAGCTGAGGAAAATGCCCACTCGAGCCCCTCAGGATAGCGACCCACTCCCCAACAACTAGCTTCATAAAGCCCTGGCTGAGTCTAGTGTGGAGGATGCCGTCAGCTACAGACCCCGCATTATGCGCGAGGTGCAAAGGTGTCAAGAGGCTGTGTGGCAGGCCTGTATGCCCGATACTCAGGAGGATAATTGAGAGCCTAAAGGCTGCATCCAAGGTTGGGAGGAGGGTGCTGCCAGCAGCAACTCCCCCCTCGGTCCTCGTGGGGGAGAGCGGCTACCCCAGCGTTAGGCTTGGCCCCATAGCCGCCCCCGCGAGAGGAGAGGAAGCCCGCCGCTACGAGGATT
>Ga0190367_1001246_pt1 | contig 15113 bp, 6 predicted proteins | sample 4872181011_MG_FD_171838 | JGI IMG/M metagenome (GOLD analysis project Ga0190367, IMG submission 171838) | Hydrothermal vent microbial mat bacterial communities from Southern Trench, Guaymas Basin, Mexico - 4872-18-10-11_MG | ecosystem: Environmental > Aquatic > Marine > Hydrothermal vents >...
GGTAGGTTTTATGGCATTTATCCTATTATGCGAAATTTACGTGGGCTATACTCAAGGAAAGCGAATTATAGAAAATCTCTCTAAGGATTTTGTATGGGATATTGAAAAGTATTCAGAAGAATATTTTAAAATGCTTGAGAAAAATGCTAAGCAAGAGAAAAAGCAAAGTAAAGCCGCTACATCCTGAATTTTATTATCGTCATGACCTCTAAAACGCTATAACATTTAGTAGCAGTAGCACCATCAAAATCAACAAATTACTAAAATTTATATAATCGTCTTTCCTAACTCTACATACTCGGAGGAAGAGTATATTGGCTCCTCGTCTATGCATCGAATGCAAAAAACCAGCTAAATTCCGGGTTAAAACATACGATGACCAGACCTTATATTTATGTGAAGAACATGTTAAAGATTGGTATGTTCCTAAGATTTCTAAATTGACGAAGTGAGAAAACTTATTTAGGATGCCCGCGCATGCCCTTTTTTATGTTTACTTAATTATACTATACTTAGTTTCTTTTACACTTACATTTATATTTAGTGAGTTTCTTTAACCTTAAGAGGGGGAAATGCCCAGGATAACTTGTCCAACATGCGGAACTACAATAGACCTAGAAAATAGGAGGATGCTGGACTTTGGGAGGATTCTTCAAGCGCTACAGGGAGGTCCGAAAACATTTACGGAACTCCTCAAAATTACTGGGTTGCCTCGAAAAACCCTTAGTTTGAGGTTGAAATATTTGTGTGATTCGGGAGCGGTTTTAAAAAACGGAACCTACAGCCTTAACAAATCTTCAAACAATAAAGAAGTAAGAGAGGCATTACGTGCAGCAAAAAGATTTAGTGATTGGAAAAAGTTCGCCCATATTCTCTGCTTGATAATGCTAGTTATCATGGGCATGTCGTCCGTAGTTTCTGCAATGATTCAAACAGCACATGTGCCCACTCCTGAAATATTGCCTCCTAAAGCTTCCTTTTCAATCTTACCTAACCCACCATATTACATAGGGTTAACTAATACTTTAACCTTCAATGCTTCATCCTCCGCCGGGACGGAGAACAGTACGTTAAGCTTCTTCTGGCAGTTTGGTGACGGAACCGCCGGTGTAGGCGCCATAGTGACTCACACTTATGAAAAAGCAGGAAATTATACTGTAACCTTAACGGTTGTAGATGACAGTGGCCTATCGAGTAAATGCAGAGCTACAATAACCATCTTGCCAACGCCATGCTTTAGGCTATATCTTGAAGGACCTAACAAAGTTCAAACTGGAGACATAGTTACAATAAGCATTAAGGTAGAGAATGTCACAGATCTAGCTGCTTGGCAATTTGGTATGACATACGATCCAAACGTTCTGAGACTAATTCCGTCGAACGAAATGGTCTACGATCAATATGGCAATTTAATTCCTAAAGAAAGTGCATTTACTAGAGGATCATTTTTGGAGCAAGGCGGCAATACTTACTTTGTCGCTCCACAAGAAATCCTAGTAAAGGAGGGGATTATTAGGATTCATGGTTGTTGTCTTTTCGGGGAAAATGTCACATCAGTTTCAGGAAGCGGAACATTAGCATATATAAAATTCGAGGCAATAGGAGCTGGCTTATCTGCACTTAACTTAACTGATGTTTTACTCTTAAACCTAGATGGAGCGGTAATTCCTATACTAAGCATTGATAATCTTCACATTCAAGTATCGCCATGAAAAACGCTAAGGAAACTTCTCTACTTAACCCCCTTTTTTGGTTGGAGAACACAAAGAATTGAAAATTAAATAAAAAAGGGAGATTAAGAGCATACTGTCCCGAAAAGTTTTGCTGCCGTATATAAGTCTAGCAGGTTGATTATGCCGTCCCTGTTCAAGTCTAAGTCAGGGTTCCATCCAGGAGTCCCCTCTCTAGATGCGAAGAATTGACCGATTATCCATAGATCTAGCATATTAACCACGCCGTCGTCGTTGACGTCACCCATAATTCTTACCTTTACTTTACCATTTACAAGACTGTTATCCGCCGGGAAGTTGTCGGGTAAGGTTATGGTTGCGGTTGCGCTTAGAGTATAGTTATGGCAATACATAACATTTGCAGTGTCCCAGATAAAAGATATCACTTGCATTTCTCCTGGATCTAAACTAAAGGACTGCATACCCACTATTTGGTTGGCTGTTTCGTTATAATATAGCGTTACAGTTACAATTTCGGCGAAATCACCATTGTTTGTGATAGTAACATTAATGTTAACGGTGTGTCCTTGATACACCCAAGTGCGGTCAGCAGTAATGTTTGTTATTGCTACATCATGCCACAAAATTTCGACTACACCGTCAACCAATAGGTTATCCGCAACATCAACTTCTCCTGTGATTACCTCTGCTTCCGCTTTAATCGTATAATTACCCCTCGGCATTCCCGTCGTATCCCAGTAGAAAGTCAAAGTGACTGTTTCATTCGGGAATAAATCAGTTACAGTTTGACTTGCAATCGGAAGATCATCATAGTAGGCTGTAACGGTAAAGCTTTCAATGTCATTACCCTCATTTTTAACGGTAACATTAACGGTGACCACTTCTCCCGCCGCAACGGTAGTAGGTGTCACCAGAATTTCTGTAATGGCAACGTCGTGTACTATCGGTATCCATGGATAATACAATACATAATCGCTAACTCTGTCGCCCAAACCGTAGTTGGGACCATATAGCTTACCCATATAGGTCCAAGTTGTGTTATGATAAGGTCCAGTTTCGTGGCCCCACCAGTTGAAACGTGCGTCAACAGGTTGGTTCGCTAATTCTTCTGAGGCCCATATACCATAGCCGCCGCTGCCTTCTATATTGTTATAGTGTATCTTAACATTTGTTGGGTATACGTCGCCGAAGTAGCTCCATACGTCAATTCCGTTTCCAGTAGCATTGATTATGTCGTTATAGGTTACTGTAATGTTTCTGGCGTCATTGGATATGTCTATTTGCCATGAATTTTCTATTAGTGTGTTGCCAGTTATGAGAATGTTGGATAGAATATGATAGTCCCATGGATGACCGTAGGCGCTTGGAAAGTCTGCAGCACCTATGCCAATGTCGCAGCCTTCAATGTAGTTGCTGTCAACGGTTACTCCGTCTGTGTCGACAATTAGTATTCCACTTGCCGCCCAGTACGGACTATTCACGGTGCAGTTAAAAACTTGGTTTCCGACTACATACCCGGATGCTCCGTACCCAATTTGTATACCGTTTTCCGCCCACCAATTGGTTTCGGGTTCTAATCCGTTTCCAAAGATGACGTTTTCTTGAATTGTAACGGTTGGATCAATATTCGGCCCGACATCGCCTGCAATGAATATTCCGACACGACTGAAGTTCATAATTTCATTATGGCAAATTTCCACATTAGAATCTCCGTAGACGGCTATGCCAAGAGTTTCCGGGCCTGACCCCTTTCCAGACGGTGGATACATGTTGCGAATAATATTGTCAGAGATAATCCCTGGCTTCACATTGCGGTAAAGCACAGCAACAAATGTATAACCACTAGCTGCCTTGTTTCCTCCGTCTATTTCAAAGCCTTCAATAGTTACACTGATTGTTTCAGTACCAGTTAATGAACCGTAAGCAAAGATTATTGGATCCCATACATCCCCAGACTCAGGAATCGTAAAGGTAGTTCTTATATCAGGAGCTATAATTTTTGGTTTGGGATCTCCAATAAGAGTTAGGCTCTTGTTAATGATCAATTGCTCCGTATAGGTGCCTTCATGCACTTTAATTGTATCGCCTGGATTAGCATCGTTTATTGCATCTTGAATCTTTCCAGTTGAGTCAACATGATAGGTCATCGGAATTGTTCCATATGGATAGCCTAGCCACGGACTATAAATAACATCCTCGCTTATCGCATCTCCTGCTCCAGGTCCCATGCCGCTTGGTCCGCTTGCATCGCCCCACCAGTTGAAACGGGCATCTAAGATTGCCATTCCATAGGTTGTGTCGACAAGTGCGCCGTAGTCATGATTATCGTAGATGTTATTATGGTATAGAGTTATTGGTGAATAGTCGTCTTCGAATCCTATTTGCTTAAAGCCTACATTGTTTTTCGTTAAATTGTTATACCTAACGGTTGTGTCCGTGACGAGGTTTTTGGTTCCTGTGCGGAGGTTAACTCCTATAATATAGATTCCGATGTCGAAGTTCTCTATAAAGTTATTTTCGATGATGTTTCCTGTTTCTGCCATGTCTGATCCGCCATAAGTAGATCCCCAAAGCACTATACCTCGACCTTTACCAACATATGCCTCTTGTCTAATTATGTTACTTCTAATGACATTGTAACTCGCGTTTGAGAAGACAGGTATTGCTGGAATCCTGTAAGTGCCGGGGACTACTGTACTTTCTGCGAATGCACAGTCAATTATTTCGTTGTTTTCGATAAGATTGTGCCAACAGCCTTTGTTACTTCCATAAATTGATATAGCGTTTCCCGTGCAATTCTTGATGAGGTTATTCCTTACAATGTTGTTATGGCAACTTCTATAAAGGTTAATGCCGTTAATGCAATTCTCAATTATTATATTTTCAAGTAAGCAATTGTCTGCACCAGTTAGCTGTATTCCCCATTCCCAGTATTTATCCGGCTCCAAGGTGAAGTTTGCAATATGAAGGTTCCTAATTGTAACATTGTTAGCAGTTACATGAATGCCATAATCAGCCGCTATTCCTGTTCCGTCAAGAATTACTTTTTCCTTATTAACACCCTCAATTATCAAAGACTTGTTCACTACTAATTTCTCGTTATATGTTCCTTCATGTATAATTATTGTGTCGCCTGGATTCGCGGCATTTATTGCGTTTTGGATAAACTCGTAGTGTGGATTCTTAAGGTTCCAGTCAACTTTGTACATCCATATGTCTCCATCGCCTTTCACGTAGCTTCCAGCTGTAACTTCTGATGTATAGAAGAGCAGTATGTCTCCTTCAAGCGTCCTGTAAGCTTCTGGCCACATGTCCCACCAGTAGTTGCCGTTGTATCCGCCGCTTGTAACATGAATGCTGCTTGACCATGTTATTCCATCGGGCGAATAGATGACTTCAAGCCATTGGCTATCTGTTGCTGAGTCCCACGGAGCCCAGAAAAGCCAGTAGGTTCCATCTGAATCTTGGACGAGTACTGGATCGCATGCGATATAGCTGCTTGTTAGAATTAGTTGCGGATTGGACCAGCTTACTCCGTCAGTTGAAGTTGAACGGTATATTCCACCTTCAGTCCAACCGCACCAAACAACATTTAAAACTCCATAATTATCAAGCATGGCCTTCGGTATACCGCCATGCTTTCCGCTTTCGCTTATTTGAGTTGGAGCAGACCAGCTTGCTCCGTCAAAGCTTACACAATAAATTATTGCACCATCTTCATAGAAGACCCATATTTTTCCGAAAGCTTCTAATGCGTCGATGTGAACGCCAGTTATGCCGGGAACTTGCTGTACACTACTCCATGTAGAGCCTCCGTCGGTGGTTGTGGTGTAGTAAATGCCATGAGTTGGAGTTCCGTAGGGATCTCCGTAGAAAGCGTCAGTGAAGAAAACCCATATTTTTCCGTCGCTATCCTCGAAAGCAGTCACTTCCCTTTGGCCATATGGATCATTGACGAAGTCTGGCATCGAGTACTCTGTCCATGATGCACCTTCATCAGTTGACTTTAGATAATATACGTCGTAGAAATCTGAGTCTGGATTATATCCAGGTGCTGAGGGATCTCCTCTTCCTCTAGTGAAGAATAGCCAATAAGTTCCATCACTACTTATAAAGAAGCTTTGATCACGGTCATAATGCGAGTCGGTTGTTAGCTGAATCGGACGGCTAACTTCCCTTATGAATGGAATGTCAGTAGAGGATATGTCCGCATACCCCTCTCCCGTATTACAGAAAATTGTTGGAGTACCTGCCGATTGGTCATAGTCGCTCCAGTCAGCCACTTGACCAGCGGTAGATTCATAAAAGCATGCATCAAACGCGTCAGATTCGACCCAATCGTTATCTCCGGCAGGAACGCCGCCGCCGGGAGCCCATCCGCCTACCGTCTCCTGGACTTCTCTAAAGTTGGCATATTCCTCAAAGCCTACCTCAACCATAAAGCGCCATGTCTGACCAGCAAAGCTGCCTATAACTGAATAGTCAACCGCTACTTCTATGCAATTATTATCGACGCTTCCAGCAACCTCCATTCCATTTCCAGTCCATCCAACAGTGTTCCACCCTGAATCCATTATCCATGATCCAAAGCCATGCAAAACTATAACATATTCCCACCAGCATGAATAATCAAACTTTGAATCCATGGCTTGGGCGGCCCACTCCTGCCCCGAACCCGCAATCCTATCTTGATCAATATGAATAGTTACTAGTATGCCGCAAAATCCTTCAGGTGCGTTCCAAGCATTTGTAATATTACCTAATTTAATTAAGAAATATATTCTTGAATCGTCGTAGGTTACTCTAAACTCTCGAATGTCAACCATTCCAGGCAAGAAGAACGGATCGGCTGGATAACTGTAGTCTCCATCTCCTAAATCGTCACCTTCCGCATCTTTCCAAACATATTCGCCAGTGGGATAATACATACCAGTGTTTTCTAGCTGCCCTGAAGAATCCGCAAGCCAGTCGGTCGGATCACCATCCACTACAATGGAATATGCTTGAACATTGCTGATGAATATTCCCATGAAAGTTGATGCAACCAAAAGTAAAACTAAAATAGACCCCATCAGCTCTCTTATATTTCCCTTCTCCCACAAGTTGAAACCACCAATGTATCTTTCTGTACGACCGTTATTATAAAATTTGTGTATAAATCTTCTATGAAAATTAAAAAACTAAAAAATAGCTAAATCGACATTTTAAACAAAAAAGGGGGGTTGTAGGGTTATGGGTCTGTTTCTCCGAAGTGTATTGCTGCTATGTATAGGTCTAGCATGTTGATTATGTCGTCGCTGTTTATATCGTAGTTTGCTATGTAATCTGGGTCGCCTGGGAGGCTGCCGTAGTGTAGGGCAATATTGTAAAGATCAAGCATATTTACCAGTCCGTTTGCATCGACATCGCCTGAAACACCAACATAAACCCAACCATCTACAAACGTGTTATCCGCAACATCCACCTCGCCAGAAACAGGCCAAGCATAGGCGGATATTGTATAATTGCCCTTAGCAAAACCAGCAGTATCCCAAATGAAAGTCAAAGTTACTAAGCTTCCACCAGCTAGGTTATCTACAGTCAGGTTCCCTACGGCTGTTGTGTTTGCATAAACAGTTACAGTGAAAGTTTCAATAAACTCTCCTTCGTTTATTACTGTAACATTTATTTGACAAGAATAACCTACACCTACTATTGTTTTTAATGGCGTAACTGTAACAACAGCAACATCATGTCCAGCAACTGGTGGAGCAACGAGGTATACGCCTTGAGGGCTTTCGGCATAGCTATAGGAATATGTACCTATCAGATCATAAAGGGTATTTCCCGCATCTTCTCCAGAAACAATGGTTAGCATGGGTTCAGTTAATCCAGGCAGACTTGATTTTGGTATAACCACTACTACAGCCTTGCCTTCCTCTATAAAGTAAGCCTTTGTCCCGTTAGCTCCAAAATCAAACCACGTACTATTGTAAAGGTGTATATCGGTTTCCGAGGGAGAATCAACAAGTATACAGTATTCCCAATAAGTTACATTAAAATCGGGATTAATTCTTATATCACCGCCCATGAAAGCAATGTAAGGCTGCCCACTCCCCTCAATATGGTCTATATCGACTGCTATGGACATTCGCCAGTTAGCAGGCCACACCCAAGAATTATCCAACCCTGTCACATCATCGAATACGCCTGCCACCACTAAATGCGTAGAGTTTAACCCATATGCAGCTTCTGTGAAGTCATAAAATGCTTTTCCAAGCCCAACTCCCCTAGGCTTTATATCTGAAGAAACTGCTGATGATCCCGCAGTTGTTAGAAGATCGGTTATAGCGGCCGAAACTTCAACCCATTGGCCCCAATCAGCTGTCCCAACAGTTCCTATTCCTACAGTATCCTTACATCTTCCATTGTCTTCGCTAGTCACTACGCCCAGAGTTACATTCCCCGGATTCCCGATATCACTAAGCGGCAATACCACAGATACGGTACAGTTGTCCTCTGACAAACTACCATTGTATGATCTAATTGGTGCGTAGCTTACATCCAATAGTGAAATATCAGTTAGATTGTGAATGACCAAGCAGTATTCCCAGGCATATTCGTATCCATCTGGATACTTAGCATCTATGTACTCTGGGAACCAAACATTACCTCCAGATGTCGTATGTATGGCTATATACATGTTCAAGTAATTCCATCCGCCGTCGGGTATTCTCTGGTCTACGGTTACATTAAGGATTAGATGAGTTCCGTTTGAAGATGCATAGAACTCTCTAAGGTCTTGGTATGGTCTTAATACAAAATCGTTAGTTGAATCTAATAGAACCCTTTCAATAACTACTATCATATGCGACGTACTACCAGAAAGGCCGTCATTGTCCGTTACTGTTAATGTAACCTTGTAGACTCCTGGCTCCAAGTAGCTATGGGTTATGTAAGGATCAGTGCCAAACGTTACGGTTCCGTCTCCAAAATTCCACTCATACTCAACAATGTAGCCATCTGGATCCTCTGAGGCAGAGGCATCAAAACTTATTGTTTCTCCAACTTTAGCTATGACTGGAGAAGCTTCAAAGGACGCGTGTGGATTTTTAAGCGGTAACTGGCTGAAGTCTATATCGACATACCCTTCTCCCCGAATGTTACATAGTAGCGTAGGAGTCCCAGTAGTTGCATTATAATCACTCCAGTCTAGAGATTGAATTGAACCATTTGTGTAGAAGGCAGCATCATACGCGTCACATTCAACCCACTCGTTGGTGCCTGAAGGAGCACCGCCTCCACCATGCCATTCGCTTGCCACTTCATCTATTTCCCGGAAGTTTTCATATTCTTCAAGGCCAACATAAACCATAAATCGCCAAATTTCATTTATTGGAGACCCTATCTTACTTTGGGGAACTGAGACTTCAATGACATCGTATTCTTCGCTTCCCTTGACCGTTATAGTCCCAAGATTGTTAAAGTTCTTATCTAGAACATATGAGCCCCCGCCTTTGACTACAATGGCGTATTCCCACCAGCATGAAGAATCGAGTTTTGCGTCCATATACTGCGCAGTCCACTCCTGTCCAGAAGCATCCACTCTATCTTGATCAATATGAATAGTTACTATGGGAACACTGAATCCTTCAGATTTTCCGAAGGCATTTGAGACATTGACCAGCTTGATTAGAAAATATACGTTCTCTGAATCATAAGTTATTCTAAATTCAAGTAAGTCGGCCGTGTTGTTAGCTGTTCCAAAGTAGGTGGCATTTAATGGATATGTATAATCACCGTCGCCAATATCATCGTTTTCTGAGTCTTTCCAAACGTATTCTCCAACATCGCTGTAATATTTTCCAGTGTTTATATCTTGTAGTGATGTATCTGCAAGCCAGTCGCTTGGATCACCATCTACTGTAATACTGCGTCCATAGGTCTTCGGGATAAAGCTTATTACTGATACAATGTTCAGTAACAGAAGTATTACATACAAAAAAATCTTTCCATTCTTCATAATTCTCCCTTGAAAATAGAACAATCGAACATAATATAAGCATTATGGAAAAATTTTCTGTCACCTAAAATGGAATACAAAAAATTAAGTCGGACACTTTACTGGAGGAAAACTGGTAGCAGCTCCTCGACCTTCCTCAGAGATCCTGATCTTGAGAACACCATCAATAAATATGTTATTTTCTATATGAGTTTCTCCCATGAGGACCGAAGCTTCCGCCCATACTATGTAAGGGCCTACCTCAAGATCTTCCGTGGAATACTCGATGTGAATTATTGCGCTTTCAGATGCATTTAGGAGAATTTTGTCCAGAAAGATTGCTGTATCATTCAAAAAAACCTTCAAAGTAAATTCCTCCATAACATCTCCTAAATTGGAAACTATAACATTCATTCTTAGGTTGTCTCCATAATTAACTATTAGAGATTCTAAGGCTATTTGTATAATCGCTACGTCATGAAAGCTCGTTTGAGGCGTAACTTGTATTGAGCAAACACCAGAGCCAGACTCAGCCATTGAGCTTTCATAGCAACGGATATTCACTATTGTTATGTTTTGCACTCCTTCAGCATGAGGTTTATAGCTGCGATTTATAACCCCAGCAGCTAACATCGTAACGTTGACATAAAAAGCCCCATTCTTAACTTCGCCATACACTTCACTTATTGACACTACATACCGATAATAACTTGTCGGAAAACCGCCTGGTGTATCTTTCCTTATCGAGATATTTAATGGAGATGAAAAATCTTCTCCATCAAGAAATTTAGCTGTGCAATTAATAAACGTGAAGTTCCAATAAATACAGTCAGGGTCGGATTCATTGTTATCCCAATAGAATGTAATTGAAAAGAACCCTTTCTCTTCTTCATCAAATAGCATTTTGAATGAGAGAATAAACAACTCATTGGATGGAACAGTAATCACGGAGCCTATTGGAGATGACAGTATTCTGGGAGAAGCCCTTGAGATATTCAAACCAGCCAGCAACGCAGCGGTTCCTAAAAGCAATATCGTTATTAAGCTTAAATACTGCGTTTTCATGGTTCGCCCCCCGGCGCGTAAGGCAGCTGGGCGTCTATGGCGGCTATCTCTTTCATTAAGTTTGATTTATCTTCTGGAGGGGCCACTGCCCATTCTTCTTTTAGATCATTTAACCTGCTATATAGATGCTCTTTTGAAACAACCAAGGTCATCAGATTGGAAATCACTCTTCCATTTTCATCCAGCACTAAAATGCTAACTTGTTCAATGGGTTCTCTAAGTGGATGCCATACATCAGTTGATATCACAATCCAATTCGGAGTGACACCTGTCCATATAGTAACGTTTGCTTGCAGAATTCCGTTGTACTTATAGAATGCTGCTATTAGCTTTCTTCCCTCCGCAAGGGAAGTATTGATATTAATATGCAGCTTATAAAGCGTCTGGAAGGATAATTCTGATGTATCTCTTATTGAACCAGCAACTAAATCAAAGCAGAATTTTCTTTTCAAACTTTTTATTTCCACCATTTTTGCGAATGTTAGGGTCCATGACCAAGAATAGGCGGCACCGGGATATTGCCAAGCGACAACAATAGATGTGTTCGTAACGGTGTTTCTCCATCCCATGTAGCCTTGCCCGCCGCTTCCAAGAGTTTGTAAGACATTTTTTCCATGATAAAGAAGTGTGTAAAGGTCTGGACTGAAACTTCCTAGCCTAACATAAAGCGTGCTAGAATACTTTAAGTCATAGTTTACACGTATGCCGTAACTTGCCCTTGACAGCAGTATTCTCTTAGTTATGTAACCGTCAGGACTCACGGCGAGAGCTTGCGCGTGGGTTTGGTTTACAAATTCTATATTGAGGGAATACGTGTCATGAGAATAATCATGGCTATTGTAGGTGTACCATTTATCGGTTAAAGCGCCAACGTGGTCATCATCGTTATAGTCTCCTTCCGTTCCTCTGTATTGAACCATATAATTCCCGAGTTCTACTCTACCGTCTATAGTTGCAATAAAGACTATTCTGCCTCCAATCTGTTCCATAACTATGTATAACTTATCGTTACATAGGACAAGCTCATCACTTCCATCATCATCGACATCTTCCCAGTAGATTTGAGGGGATTGTGGAGGGTTCTCAGACCATTCAGCTGCTTTTGCTAAAATCATAGCATAACGTAGGTGAGCCCATATCTCTTTGCCCCATCCAGCTAGGCCTCCTTCATGCCATCCAGTTTCGTAAAGATTAGCTGCAAGAACCCACATTGCAAGTTCTCTAAATCTGCCAGATACTGTAGAAAGGTCGAAGCTAGACTGATAGTTTAGAGTTGAAAGAACATCTTTCCATAAAGTTTCAGCGGTTTTTGAGCAACCGTAGGGTATCCAGTTTTTGAAGTCATTGTACCAATTGTCATATGTTCCTCCAGTCCAATATTTTAGCGCGCCATAAGTATCTTCATAGATAGTTATTGTTCTTTCTGAAGTTGGTTGGGCATACCAGTCGAGGTAATCGCTTAGCTTTACTACTTGAATCCAAGGTTTTGCTCCCGCTATCCATCTGATGAGTGAATCATAATTATTCGGATTGCCTTGCGGCCAGTTTGCAACACCAGCGGCTTTTTCCCAATCATCACCATAAACACAAATTTGTCTTTCATCCCCAGCTCTGACCATTCCAGCCCAGTGTTTCTTTAAGTCTAAATGCCAATCGCTATTTGCGGAAGGAACATCAGTTCCATACCACTTTTCGCAAATAAAAAATGCATAAAGGTTGTAGACAGAACTTATTTTATGAGTTAGATGGTAATTGCCGCAGTTGCAGTAGTCGTTATGATGAGTCTGGCCATCGAGAACCACAGCCTCAAATCCTGCTTCTATGAAATCATTGTCTATGAAGTATTTCCAAACCCGTTCCGGAACCCAGGCAACTCTGGGTGTACAGTTAAAGTAAAACTGGCAAAGTTCCTTATGTTTATTCAATGCCCATATGTTCAGAGATTCATCTAAATAAGGCATTATGTGTTCTCCATAAACCCCGCCAAGAATCTCAACTAAGCCCTTTGAGGCCAAATTTCGAACTCTTTCAAGAAATGAAGGTTTATTCCAAACCAGTCCAGTAATTAAGACACCGCTAAGATGGAGGTTTACTGGTAAGTTGTATGTTTCATGAGTGTCTAATATTCTGTAAAAACCGTGACCTTGCCCGTCATCGATCACACCTCCTGAAAATGGATTAATATGCTGGTTTCCATGATGAACAAATGCTAACTTAGCGGTTATCGTTGAAAAATCAGAAGATATTATCCCGTCCCAGTATCCGTCCGTGAGGTCGTCATTTGGAGATACATCAAGAAGGCTTGATTCTCCATCTTTTACCGTAGCCACTCGTATATTAACCGTCTCGCCGTCGCTAAACCCATAGCTAGACGCAACATTCTTGCTGATATTAAGCGCAAGCATTCCCTGAAACTCATGGTAAATCCAAGTTAGACCATCGATAACGTTCCAATTTAAATCGTAAAGTTTCCCACTTGAACTATTGTAAATTGCCGCGCATAATTCCCATTCCCAACCCCTAACTTGACCGTCCCATATGTAATCGGGAAGATAAGATTGGCCTCCAGCCTCAAAATCTATCAGGACATAAACATTCATGGACTCATAATTTAAGTCTTGAAGCTTCAGGAAATCCACTCTAAAATAGAGCGCCATCTCAGCTTCGTAATAGTAAACTGCAAGGATGTCCCTAAAGAGACAACCTCCAGCATCATCTGTTGTATCCACATATTTGCAAGTTCCGACGGGCCAAAGAATAGGATCTGCTGAATTAAAATTATTAGCAAAAGAAGCTGACTCTTTTTGAGTAATAAGAGGAAACATGGGGAAAACCATCAAAATAATACAGAAAATTGTGAGTAACACGTAAATAGGTCTCGTCATTAGGCTTGCCTCACTAACTATATGGAGAGCCTCTTTTATTTTGTTTGCGGGTAAGCAGATTTCTCAACTAGATTATTGCTTTGCCAGTTTTTTTATCAAATAAATGTAATTTATTGTAATCAAAAGTAAGCCATACATCTTTTCCTACCTCTAATCTGAAATCGGGTCTTTCTTTAACTTTAATCAATTCATCGTTAACTTTAATGTCTACTATCACCTCTGAGCCCAGAGGTTCTTGCATAAATACTTTACCGTGAATCTTTCCCTCAGATTTATTTACAAATTTCAAGTCTTCTGGCCGTATCCCAATTACTACTTCTAAGCCCTCTTTACCCTTAAGAATATTTGCTAAATCCTCTGTTAATTCTAATTCGAAATTCTCGGCAACTAGAAAGAGTTTTTCTTTTTTAGCTTTTAAACTTGCTGTTATAAAATTCATCGGCGGGCTTCCGATAAAACCTGCTACAAACAGATTTTTTGGATGATTATAAAGTTCATCTGGAGTTGCAAGTTGCTGGAGGACTCCTTGAGAGAGAACTGCAACTTCATCTGCCATAGTCATGGCTTCAATTTGATCATGTGTTACATAAATCGTAGTTATTTTAAGATGCTGCTGCAACCTTTTTAGCTCAGCCCTCATGTAGACACGTAATTTTGCGTCTAGGTTACTTAACGGTTCATCCATCAAGAATACTTTGGGCTCACGGACTATAGCTCTTCCTAAGGCAACTCTTTGTGCTTCTCCCCCGCTGAGCTGCTTCGGTTTCCGATCTAGAAGATGCGAAATTTTTAACAGTTCAGCTACTTCTTTCACTCTTCTTTTTATTTCGTCTTTCGGCACCCCTCTCATTTTCAGCGGAAACGCTATATTCTCAAAGGCAGTCATGTGGGGATACAACGCATAACTCTGAAAGACCATGGCTACATCTCTATCCCTTGGCGGAAGATCATTCACCAGTTTATCTCCAATGTAAATCTCGCCTTCATCTGGAGTTTCTAGACCAGCAATGCAGCGGAGGATGGTCGTTTTACCGCATCCACTTGGGCCAAGAAGAACAAGGAAGCTCCTATCTTTAGCTTCTAAACTTAAATTCTTAACCGCAACGACCTTGCCGAATTTCTTTGTTAAGTTTTTGAGTACAACTCTAGCCATTTGTCTTATACCTCAAGAGGATGAACATGTACGTTCTAAAGTAATTTACCTTCATCCTTTCACTCCGCCCATGGCAAGTCCGGCTTGAAGATATTTTTGCGCAACCATATACATTACAATAACAGGAACTGCAAATAGAAGAGCCATAGCAGCAAACTGGTTCCATGGAGTTTCATATTGCCCCATAAGCCTATAAAGTTCAACTGGAAGAGTGTAATTTTCTGGATTGAGTATTGTCTGGGCGACTATAAATTCCGTCCATCCCCCCATAAATGAAAAAACGGCCACCGTGGCTATTCCGGGTTTTGAAATTGGTAATAAAATTCTCCACATAACAT
>Ga0190367_1001247_pt1 | contig 15094 bp, 15 predicted proteins | sample 4872181011_MG_FD_171838 | JGI IMG/M metagenome (GOLD analysis project Ga0190367, IMG submission 171838) | Hydrothermal vent microbial mat bacterial communities from Southern Trench, Guaymas Basin, Mexico - 4872-18-10-11_MG | ecosystem: Environmental > Aquatic > Marine > Hydrothermal vents >...
GGGGAAGGATTTCTTAAAAAATACTAATGCAATTTTCTTTTCAACAACTCTTCTAAACTCTATCTTTTTAACCGCATCAAGTATTTTCTTCTCTTCAGATAGGAGTTTATCTTCATCAACATCTCTGTTCTCAGCTAGGTGTCTCAGTATTTTTGAAATTCTAGTCTGTATTAATGTACATATAGCATTTTTTACGGCCTTTTCAAGACCTTTAAGTACGTCATTATCTATAATTTCAACTTCATTAAGTATTTTACTTACTATTTTTTGAACTAGTTCCGTATACGATGTGTATGGTAATTTCTGAATGTCCATGCTTTCAACTTCACTTTTAGCTAGAGATAGAAGTTCTTTTAGAGTGCTACTTCTCATTGATAAACTCACCTAGACCAGTATTGATTAAGTATATTCCGATATATGTGGGCACTTTAACGATATTATCCTTATTTGTTGAATCTAACTTCTCACCCATTATTCTAATCTTGCCAAGATTTTCTAACAATCTTATTTTCAACATTCCTTTTCTAAAGACTATGGCTTTGTCAATAATGTATTCTGATCCTTTATCTAGATCTTTCACATCAAGTTGAGTGACTCTTAATCCTGTCTTTCCATGAAGTGAGTTGGGTACTCGAATTAGTCTCTTTATATCCATGGTGACAATCTCATCAATCTGTACTCTCAACATTCTTTCAATTACATTGATGTTGTCACTTATAAGCTTACCTAACTTCCTAACGTCTCTATACTTGAGATACTTAGGATCTAGATATCTAGTATCGATGAGTTGTGAAATAACATTAAATAATCTTTTGCCAAGGCCCTGAAGATCATTTCTGATAAGTATCACATAGCCTTTAATGCTTCTTCTAATATGTCTTTCAGGATTGAAATTTCTTGCAAGTATGTAATCAATTAATTCTCGTCTTTCATCTTGATTAAGTTCTCTAACAATATCATTCTCTACATGTACGTGAAATCCTCTATGGCCTGAGAAGTATATTTTTATATCTTTATCGTTGAGACCAAGCTCGTTTACTAAAATATCTATCAATTTCTTGGTCTCTTTAATGGCTTCTTCGAGACATTCAAGTGTCATTACTTTAATGTCTCTACAGACTTCAGTTTCTAGATGATCTGCATCTATATCGAAGACTAGATCTGCACCTAGCCATACCTTGCCATCCATGTCGGGATTGTCTGGATACTTATAATAAGCGACTGAGTGATAGATATGCTTTGGCACTTTACTTACTATAAATCTTTGAAGTGCATCTATGTTATTGAAGCTTAAATGTCTAATCATAGATTCAGCTTCAAAAGTGGTTATAGCTATCTCTCTTTGCTCAATTCTTGAAATTTCAAGTATGTTCTTCTTGTAGTAATGTTTGAAGTATACTTTTTGAAGCTCTTGAAAATTCATTACTCAAGCATAGGTGCTACATAATAGGTTAATCTTCCACCCATAGGTATTTCAAAAGTAAGTACTAGAGGCTTTGCAGATGCAAATTCAATAGTTGCAATATCGCTAATCTTGTATGCTTTAGATACTATGTCTGTCAGGTAGTCTAGGCTATACTTTGCTGAGGCTGGTTCTTTAAAGTCGTACTCAAACATGGCTTCTCCTTCTCTCTCAAATTTAACTTCAAGATCACCCCTATCGCTCATAGCGATTATGTAGAGACCATCATCTCTCGCATCAAACTTTACTGAGTCTGCAATAACGTCAGCATCTTTGACAGCTTCTTTTAAAGCATCACTTGCAACTTTAGCTGTAACTGTAAGTACTACTTTAGGTGTTGGTAATTGTTCAGTGACTACGTCAATTAGTGGTAGAGCTACGGTTCTTGTAGCTTTACCTATGAGTTTGACTTTAACTTTACCTTCACTAACAACAAGACCAACTTTATCGCCTTTCTTAACCCTTTTTAAAAGCTTCTTAAAATCATCAAAGTTGATGCCAATCTTAACTTCTTCAGAAAGTTCTTCAGGATATTCTTCAAAAGCTTCTTTAGGCATGAATAGATCAATCATGGCTGTTCTTGAGGAGTCTAATGCTCTAAGTTTAAGACCTTCGTTAGTTATGGTGAAGGATGCTTCTTCAATGAGTACAGCAATTGATTCTATAATGTGTGTCCATTCTTTGGCATCTGGGTATGTTATCTTTATCTCACTCATGAATATACATTCTGAATTATGATTTAAGAATTTATCTCCCGACACTTCAAGATAATACTACAGTTGTTATTATTCATATTCGCGCCAAGTATGGCCACACTTCACACATCTATAAAATCTTGTTGGTGGTTCATCGGCAGCTCTTGTTTGTTGAAGCCAATAGTATGCTTCTTCATAACCACATTTTGGACATCTAGCTCTTGTCTTTGGTAAATATTCTTCACTAGTTTTAGTAATAACTATAGGTGTCTCTGTTGGTTTTCTAGTGATTGACACCTTATCAACAAGCATATTTGGTGCTGAATGTTCAGTAAAACCACATTTTGGACATTTAAGTATGGTCTTACCCTCAATTCTTGTAGGCATCATTATGCTTCTGCATTTAGGACAAAATTTTAAACTCATGAAGTACTATTTCTTGTCTTAATTACTAATAAATCTATCTGTTTAGTTCTTTACTGAGGTCTCTATAAACTTCTTCAGCAGTTTTCTTGCCTGAAAGTACCATACCACCAAATATTGGTCCCATTCTTGGTAGTCCATAAACTTTAGCTGTTGCCATTCCTGTAACGTACAAGCCTTCAACGACCTTACCACTATAGCTTATTATTAGGTCTTCAGCTTCAATACTGCATGCAGATTTCTCACCCTTAAGTGTAAGTTTGAAATCTGGAATTTTCTTACTAACGATGTTGACAATCTCGGCATCGTGACCAGTAGCGTCAATTACGGCTTTAGCTTTTATGAAGAGTGGATCTACCCAAAGTTGTGATATATGTACTGCTGACCAATTAATAACTACACCAGCAATTCTTAAAGGATTTGATCTAAATATGACATCTTCTACAGATACTCCTAAGAGTACTTTAACACCTGCATCGATAGCTTTACTTGCAAGTTTAGCAATAAATTCTGCAGGATTCATGACGTAGAGACCGTCACGTATTTTCTTAACATTGACTAGAAACTCGTCATGAATAAGTTCTGCTGCTGGACTTTCAATAACAATGCTTGGAAGTAACATACCGCCACCACCGATACCACCACCAAAACTTAATCTACGCTCTATAAGTACTGTCTTTAAACCGTACTTAGCTAGATAATATGAGCATGTGAGGCCAGAGGGGCCAGAACCTACAACTACAGCATCAACATCTACGAGGTTTTCAAGTTCTTTCAAAGCTTCGTTAATTATGGCTTTACTAATCTCATCCTCACCAACTTTTCTAACAATACTCATACGTTACTTATAACGTCATTAGGCACGTATTTAAACATACCGTACCTTATTTCTAGATTATCTTGACGCTTAGAATTTTTTCAAAAAACTCAATAGCTTCATCCCTTGTTACTCTCTGCTTATTACCAATTTTTGATCTACATCTTCTACGATACATGACTCTATAGCCAGGTCTTACAAGTCTTACAGCAACATCCATACCCCATATACCTAGGTTTGGATCATACTTAACACCTGGAATTAGTATATGTTCTTTAATTCCAAAGCTTACATTTCCATAATCATCAAAACTTGATCTTCTTAAAGTGAAGTCAATGACTGAGAGAGCCTTGAGTAAGAACCATATTGCTTTAGCTCTTCTTAAAGTAACAACTACACCTATAGGTTCACCTCTTCTTACACCCCACTCCTTAATACTCTTTCTAGCCTTTCTATATGAAGGTTCTTGTTCAGTAAGTATCTTTAAGACTTCAGCCGCTTTTGCAAGTCTCTCACCACTAGTACCAACACCAATATTAACGACAACTTTATCGATAAAAATAGCTCTCATGGGGTGATCCTTAATTAATGTGAATTTTTTCCAATCAATCATTCTCCAGTCAAGACTTCTCATATCTAGAGATTTAGGATCGATTGGTGGTGCTATGAGACTCATAGACGAGTTGTGTTGTTTAGCTGTTTTAATATCTTTTCAATGAAGTATATGAGTATTTTGTTTATGTGAAATGGTTTAAAAACTTAATAATAATGTTCTTTCGATGTCTTCAATCTTTGAGAAAGTAAAGCCCATGTCTATTGGTCAGGAACGACTAATTAATGCACTTAAGGATAGTAGAAATGAAGTTGTTGGTGTATTTGGACCTACAGGTACTGGTAAGTCCTTAATCTCATGTGCATATGGTATTTCTGCAGTTTTGGCTGGTACTTTTAAAAGATTCATAATTGCTAGACCTGTAGTTGATGTAACTACAGGCGAAGCCTTAACACCTGAAAGACTTGGAGATCTTTATTATAGAGTCGCTACATCATATCTTGAAGATATTCTTGAAGGCATTGTAAGTAAAGAAGACATTCTAAAGCTTATACAGGAAGGCAAGGTCATGGTTACTGACGTCTCATATCTTAGAGGTAGGACTTTTGATGATTGTCTAATCTTTCTAGATGATGCACAGAATGTACAGCCAGAAAGTGCTGCTGAGATACTTATGAGAATTGGTAGAAATTCTAGACTCATAATTGCTGGTGATCCAGTACTTCAAAGACCATTAGGTATTGAAAAGGATGGAGCCACACTACTTAGAGAAGTTCTTCTAAATGAGGAAAATGCTGTAGTGGTTGATTTAGGATTAAAAGATATTGTTAGACCTGGAGCTAGACGTGGAGTGAAAGTTGTTTTTGAACTTAGAATGAGAAAGAGAGAACTTTCAGAGGCAGAAAAACAAATAATGGATCTGCTCAGAGTACATGCACCTGATGCTGATGTAGTTTCAGTAATAGAGTTCAAGGCAGAAAAAGAGAATTTAGATATCAAGAGTGAGAACGTACCTGACGTACTAATAATTGCCAAGGAAGGACATCTCGGCAGAGTTGTAGGTAAAGGTGGTGAGAGAATAAGAACTATAGAGAATGAGAGTGGTTATAGAATTAGAGCTGTGGAGATGTCTTTAGAATTTAAAAACTGGATTAGAGCTATTCATCCTGTAGGTTGGATTGGTAAGCACATTATTGATGCAGATTTTGGAGGTCCAGAATTGGTTGTGACTGTACGTAAACAGGCGTTTGGAGCTTTTGTTGGTCAGAGGGGCAGTTACGTCAGACTTATTGATAGAGTGTTTAAGAGACTAATAAATGTTGGTGTTAGAGCCTTAGAAAGTGAAGAGTGAGATTTTAAAATACTTCAATATTTGCATGCCTCTTTCTTAAATCATCTTCACTTTTATTAAGTCTTTTCATCAATTCAGCAATTGTTGAATCTAAAAATACCATTGAAGTAATTTCGAAGAGAGTACCAAGTGGTGCTAGTGGTTCATGTAGTCCGAGTATTTGTCTTGCAAAATAATCATCAACTCTTGAAGTTTTAGTTCTACCAGGAATGCAGACTACATGATCTGAAAGTTTAGCTAGTGGTGAGTCTCTATAGCTAGTTATAGCAACTACTGTAGCTTTCATCTTTTTAGCAGCTTCAGCAGCAGCTACAACAACACTAGTCGAGCCGCTTCCTGAAATAGCAATTACGAGATCACCTTCACCAACACTCGGAGTAATAGTTTCTCCAAGAACGTAAGCTCTAAAACCTAAATGTACAAGTCTCATAGCGAAAGCTCTACCTACAAGTCCCGAACGCCCAACACCAACAACAAGTACGTTTCTACCACTTGCATGTGTTTTCTCTAGATACTTTATAAACTCTTCAATTTCTTTTGTATCAATCTTGTTTAGAGCATTTTCAACAAATTTTATAATTTCCTGAAAGGCAAGTTTGAAATATCTTAATTCTGAAGTTAATTGTGACATGGTATTAGCCTTTAGGTGTAAAAATAAGTTTTAGTATTTAAATTTTAGTTTTAAACGTTCAAAATATTTTACTGCTAGATTTTTAATACACTTGCCTTGTTATAGAGCGATCTATCACTAATATATACCTCAATCTTTTTAGCATTTAATGACTTTGCTAAATATTCAAAAGCAATTATAGGTTTAGCTCGAAAGCCACATGTATATACATCGATAGTTGCATATTCATATTCTGGCCATGTATGTACTGATATGTGACTTTCAGCTACTATTGCAATAACGGATACACCACTATGTGCACCAAACTTGTATGAGAAAATCGATACTATTACTGAATTTGCAAGTTCTGCTGCTTCTCTGACCTTTCTAATTAGATACTCCTCATCTCTTAATAGATTTGCACTACACCCATATAGACTACCGTATATGTGTGTACCGTAAACTATTGCATCCTCTCTGTCTGTTCTATTTATGTGAGTTACCCCCCACATTTCATCTAAAGTAGGGGGATTTTTTATGATAGGGGGTTACCCCCTTTTTAAGCTTTAAACCACGATATTACAGTAAAAAGAGAGAAGTAAACAACACTTTAAGTTAAGTGAGAAATGTTAGTTACGTAAGTGATATGCTAATGCTGCAAGTTAGGAGTATGGTTAGAATCAGTGGTCGGTCCATTCATCACTCTTCAGATGAGGAACGTTCATCATTTAAGTTCTGAATTTTCATTCTAATTTTACAGAATGCACATATATCTTTTTGGGTAGGCATACCGCAAATTAAGCAATTCTTAACATCTCCATGTCTAACATGTCTATTAAGTATTGGGTGTATGTTTCTTAAGTAATTCATCACCATGTTTATTAAAGTTCCTGGATACTTGCTCTCAATATGTATAAGTAGTTCTCTAAGTGATTGTTGTAGAGGCTTCTTACTCGAGTTAAAGTATGGACATTTAATATTTACATGAGGTATTTCTAGAAGCTCTACATAAAGTTGAATTTCATTCTCAGGAATTAGAAATAGAGGTTTTAATCTGCATACAGCATTACCTATACTTGGTATTTTGGGTGTAATTTTTACTAAACCATCAACATTACCTGACATATAGTTTACTAACAAGTATTGTGCAATATCGTTTAAATTATGAGCAGTAATAACAGCATCAACTTTCAATTCAAGTGCTATCTTATTAAGTATGTATCTCTTAACAATACCACATACAGAACATATAGGTCTTTTTATTCTACTTTCAAGACGCTTAACATCACTTATGGTGAATCCATAATCTTTAACCTTCACAGTTATGCATTTAATGCCTAACTTGCCTTCTACTTTATCAACTATGGTGAGACATTGTTTTGAGTAATCTTCTATTCCTAAATCTATGTGTATGGGATATATTTCAAGATTGAAAAGTTCTGAATACTTATGTAGCAAGTACAGAAGTGCTGAACTATCCTTACCTCCAGAAAAGCCTAGAACGACTTTTCTAATACCTTTAAACAAGTTGAACGATTCTATAGTCTTGACAAACTTTTGCTCAAAATACTGAATAAAGTGATCTTTACAGAGTCTTAACTTAATGTAGGGAATTCTTACTATAGCAGTCTCGTTACAGTAATGACATTTTTTGCTTGTCATTAAGTGTAACTTGAAGTAATGCTTAAAATAACTTTTAACATTAAGTATCCGTGAATAGTAGACCTCAAGTCCATTGGGGATTAGAGAATATCTACGTCACAGAGACAAAGATCTGCTTTATAGATCTAGAGCGTGGCAAAATATACTATAGAGGCTATGATCTTATCGAGTTGGCTGAGAAGGCAAGTTTTGAAGAAGTTGCATACCTACTAATCTTTGGTAAATTACCTAATAGAAAGGAGCTTGAAGATTTTGAAAAGAACTTGCTAACTCATAGAGATGTTCCTTCAGAAATAGTAAGACTACTACACTTCATTCCTAAATCTTCAAGTCCAATAGATGTTTTAAAGTTTGGAATTAACTATCTAGGTCTTCTCTATGGAAATTCGACAGGTCTTGATAGAAAGGCTAGCCTTGAAGGTGCATTAAGAATTATTGCTCAAGCTCCAATCATTGTTGCTTACTTCGAGAGAATGAGAAGTGATAATGAGATTATACCTCCAAGAAGAGATCTTGATCATATAGCTAACTTTGCATATATGGTTTTTGGTAGAGTACCTGATGAAATTGAGTATAAGGTGTTGAAATCACTCTTCATAGTGTATGCTGATCATAGCATGGCAAACTCAACCTTTACCGCCATAACCACTGCATCTACATTGACAGATATTTACTCAGTAATTACCTCAGCAATATCTAGTCTTAAAGGTCCACTACATGGTGGTGCAAATGCTGAAGCTTTAAAGATGCTTTTTGAGATTGAATCTCCAGATACTGTTGAGGACTTTGTCAAACGTAAAATTGAGAAGAAAGAGAAAATTATGGGTTTTGGACATAGAATTTATAAGAAAATTACTGATCCAAGAGCAATATATCTTAAAGAACTTGCAAAAATTTTAGCAAAATCTAAAGGAGGAGCTACTGAAAGATTGTACAATATTGCTTCCAAACTTGAAGAAGCCGTAATGAAGTATTTAGGACATAAGGGAGTATATCCAAATGTTGATCTTTACGCATCAATAATTCTTTACGGTCTTGGATTCTCAATAGATATGAATCCCGCAATATTTGCATTAGCAAGAATTGTAGGTTGGATTGCACACGTATTTGAATATTGGGAGAGAAATAAACTAATAAGGCCATTAGACTACTATATTGGTCCTTCAGATTTAAAATACGTCCCAATTAATGAGAGAGAATAGATTCTATTTCTGAGAAGCATCTTTCACAGTACTTATAATCCTTATAGTCAGTATCCATTAGAGTATTTGAGAAATACATGACACATCTTGGATTATCACAGTGATTAAGACCAAGTAGGTGGCCTAACTCATGGTTAATCTCTTTAACGAGCCTATTGTAGAAGAGGTCTTTATCAGCGTTAATGTATAGTCTTGATGTGAATACTATGGCATGATTTCCATATAGTCTTGCTATTCCGAAAATGAAGTTTAATCCTACAGCATATCCATCATCATCGATTATGAATACGTATTTTACATTACTGGTAGTGCCGTATAGGTATTCTAAGTATCTAAGCAGTAACTCACCATTATACTGTCTTCTTGCTTTATTATATGCACTTTCTATCTTTTCAATGATTGTATGTTTAACGTCTATGTTAATTCTATTTTTAAAAGCTTCAAGCATCATATTAACTACTTTCTCAGTAATTTCGACCTCACTCACTAACCTGACTATCATAGTCTCTAATAGAACTTCAGTTCGATTTTTTAAAGAATTTTAGACCTCATTACTTTCAGAAAACTCTAGAGTCTAGTGAATAAGCATTAGACTTAATAGTTCATTATGTTCAATTACTTGAATGCCTGACCTCTTTTTTGACATTTTTCTTGAGAGATTTAAAAGTACGAAAACAGGAATGAACAATCTCGTCGCTAATCATTACCTAAACTTCGTAGTTAAAATTCTTTCAGAAAAACCTAGTCTTAAAGTATGGAGATCTTTAAAGAGTGATGATAACGTTAAGGTAGATGCTGTAATTACGGCTATTGATGGAGGTTTAAGGACTATACAGTTAAGTGATGGTAGTGAAGTAGTGATTGCTAGAGCAGTATCTGTCAATAATGTTGGTTCAAAACCAATTAAGGACTTACTTGTCAAGTTCTTACCAACATCTAGTACTAACGTTAAATGGGCTCTTCTAACTTCAATAGAGATGAAAGTTGCTATTAAGAGTATTGAAGAAGTACTTTCACAATACGAGAGTAAAAGTAAGTACATACTTCTTGATGGTAGTCTCTATGCAAGAATTACTGGACTTATTCATGAATTAATACTCACCAAGGGATTTCTAGATCTATATTACATCCCTGAAATTATTGAAGCTTTAGAAGCTACTTCAAATCTATTAAGAATATGTAAGGAACATGATGTTAATGTTGTTTTTGTATCTAAAGATACTAATATAAAGATTATGAAGGATTACTTAATCTTCAACTTAATCAAAGAAGCAGTACTAGATTCTGCACCCTTCCTTAATGTTGATGAGAAGATTCTTGAGATATTGACTAAAGGTGTTGAATGGTATAGTATTGTATGGTTGAGAAGTTTTAGAAAAAAACTTCTACAACTTGCAAAAATTTACTCAGGTTCTCATAGAGAACTTGTTAAACAATGTATAAAAGTTGCTCTTAGCCAATCAATTACAGATATCGACTTACTCGAACATCTAGCTGATAAGCTAGGCATTGCCACAGGTGTGACTAGGAGATTACTTGTTGGTATTATTGATGCATACTTAAATTCAAGAAACTTAACACATGTAGATGCACTTGTAAGAGCAATTACTGATCGAATTGAGGATAGTATTGATTTAAGACTAGTTGATGGTTATGAGACTAGAGATATTGATGAGTATGTGAGAAAGGTTAAAACCTCCCTTCAAAATCTTCCAAGAATTTTAATCATGTATCTTAGATTTTGTAAAGGTGACTCACCTATCATGATCGAGTTACCGTATCATGAATGGTCATTTATGGATGATAAGATACCGTCAAAGATTTTCTACGATAAGTACTATATTTGGGATGTTGTAGATCTATTAAGATCACAATATAGAGGTCCCACAAGATATAACATTCTCCTATGTCTTGCTCACGAGTATGCAACATTCACGAACTCTCAATTTGTTGAATACGCAACCACCATCTTGAGGAATCTTGATGGTGTTAAGAGTAGAAGAAGATTAGCTATAAATGTTGGCTTATGGTAGGAGCTCTTCTAAAAATTTTGAGCTAGAATGGTAATATTTAAATTTAAACTAAGTAGAGGCCTATTGGATAATTGTGAAGCATAAACTGGTTGATCTAAGTAAATTCAATCTCCCATCACAATACTTAAGATACATTCTTGATCGAGATCTCCAAGAGAGGTTGAAAGTTAGGTATAAACTTGAAGGTAATGTTAGAATCGTGAAAACAACTCTATCAGTATGTCCAGTATGTACTAAAGTAATTAATGCTGTAGTTTATGAGGAAGATAATGCTATATGGATGAGAAAGTACTGTCCAGAACATGGATACTTTACAGATCTTTACTGGGGAGATGCAGAGATGTATTACTACTACATTCAGTGGGATAGAGTTAACTACTTAGGGTGTGGAGTCACAAATCCAAATACTGACTGGAAGTACTATAGAGAACATAAGGGATGCCCTTTCGCTTGTGGTTTATGTCCAATACATAGATCAAACACTATCCTAGCCATTATAGACGTGACTAATAGATGTAACATGAGGTGTCCCATATGTTTTGCAAATGCGGCTGTCAGTGGTTATGTGTATGAGCCAAGTCTTGAAGAGATTGATTCTATGCTTAGAGTACTCAGAAGTGAAAAGCCGTGGGCACCCAACGCTATTCAGTTTAGTGGTGGTGAACCAACACTTAGAAATGACTTACCTGAAATGATTAGATTAGCTAAGAAGTATGGTTTTGATCACGTTGAAGTAAACACTAACGGTATTAGACTTGCATATGATATTGACTACTATAAGGCACTTATGGAGGCTGGAATGTCAACCATATACTTACAGTGTGACACCCTAAATGAAAATAACGATAAGATTTTGAGATATAGAAAGTACGATCCTAAAGCCTACGTCAAGACAAGATTGAAAGTTATTGAGAATGCTAGAAAAATTGGTCATAAATCCGTAGTACTTGTAGTTACTGCAGCTAAGGAATTTAATGATAAAGATTTAGGCGGAATTGTTAAGTTTGCTATCGAGAATAGAGATGTTGTAAGATGGGTAAATATTCAACCAATAGCTTTTGCAGGTAGGGCTAGAGAATACTCTAAAGAGGAACTCAGAAGATTAAGAATAACAATACCTGACGTGATTATAGAAATTGAGAAGCAAACTAACGGTGTGATTTCTAGATGGGATTGGAGACCAGTAAACTGGCCTGTAGCTTTCGCTAAAGCTTTAGAAGTAGTTACAGGTAAAGAGAAACCACTCTTCACGAATAATCCCGTATGTGGTGCCTCAACCTTCATATACTATGATGAAGATGAGAAAAAGGCTATACCTATAACTAAACTTGTAGATGTTGACGCTTTTGAAAAGCTTTCATGGGAAGTATATAATACAGCTACTAAGAGGGGTTTATGGAAACATCTAGCTAAAGTGAAATTATTAAAATTAATCAAATATGTCAAGCATAAGACTGTTAAGAACTTATTACTTGAAGTTATTCTTAAAAGAGACTATGCAGCACTTAGAGACTTTATGTTCAATGTTGTGGGTCTAGGTATTATGCATTTTATGGATGTCTTTAACTATGACTTACAGAGAGTTAGAAGATGCACCATACACTATGCGACACCTGATGGTAGAATCATACCATTCTGCACATTAAATAACTTTCATAGAGAGAAAATTGAGAGAAAATATTCAATGAGTGTTAGAGAATGGCTTTCTAGACATCCTGGAAAAACAGTAACCAGCTATGCATAATTTAGAAATTGATAATCACTTAATTAGAATATTTCATAAATTAAGAAGCAGAGAAAAAATAAGTCTTAATGAGATTTTTCCTGAACTCAAACTTAACAACAAAATCTACACTCTATGGAATGGTGAAGCCAGTGATATGAATTTATTTAACAACAATTTGCTTGATCTTTTACTTTACAGTGATGTTGTATTAATACCCCTCGATCATATTCAAACTCATAGTGAAATTTTGAGATTAATTAACTACATCATTAATAATTTTGGTAATGAGGTTCAATTAATTAACTTGTATAAAGTTGTTGATCCATCTTTACCATGCATCTCAGATAGTATTAGAAAGTTAATGATAATTTCAATTCTTGCAAAGTACTCACTTACAGATAAGTTAAGTCAGGATTTTGTAAATAAGTTCTTTATTGAGTATCCACAATACAACATTGATTACTGTATTGATGAGATTAAGCTTGTACTTAATGGTGATGATTATTTAAAGTATGGGGAGTATCTTTATGATTTAAGAATATTTAATTTTGAAGACTTAGCATATAGAGTATTTAAAGTTCTTTCAAAAGCTAAAGAACTTGGAAAAACACTTTTACAGAAGCTTCATGAACTTCTTATAGAACCTATACTTAAACTTGCATCACAAGTAAGTCTAAAGTATAGTGAGTTAACAGGTTTATGTGATTTAAGATTCGAAGATTTCACACCTGCCAAGTTTATACTTACATGTAGAGAAGTTGTTAAGTTGCCAAGTGTAAATGCTAAGCCAAGTATTGAACTTATTGAGAAAATAATGAAGTTAAAGTATAGTTCAGATTCACTACTGAAACTTAGATTAATACTTAGAAAAATTAGACAAGCAATTCTTAATCTTGAAATTAACAAGTTCACTAATTTAGTAAGAGATGTACAAGATCTTCTTCAAGAATGTACATTAGACATCATTGAGAATTTGAAGAATGTGAATGTTACTATTAGAGAGGTACTTTTTGGAATGATTATTCTAAACACTGAGCATTCCATAACCACTCACAGGTACAGTAATATTCAGATTCTCTGTGATCACTATATATCACCTCTACTTCTCGATAGATTTCCTCTAAATATTCGTGCCATTCCGTGCATGGTGATCATAAATACATAATTTTCAGGTTGAGATGAAGACAATACTTAAGAGTTAATATGTACAGTAAGAAGTGAAGTTCGGTAATACTAAATAATTTCAAAACTTACTTGCTTAGCATGCCAATAATTCAGGATAAAGATGCAGAGCTTGATGGAGTTATACAAGTAGCTAAGTTAATGTGTATTGCTGCACGTACAGCGCCTAAGGCCAGAGGTATTGATAATGTCGTGTCTTGCATAGTTTATGGTAGAGAAGATATTGAGAAGATGGCATTGGAGATGGAAAGGATAGGTAAAGAACTTAACTGGAACTTCATGATTAGAGATGCAGATTCTATAAGAAAAGCACACGCAATAGTACTTATAGGTCTCAAAAATCCGATACCTACAGGTCTTAACTGTGAATTATGTGGTTTTAATTGTGAAGAAATTAAGAAGATCTTTAAAGAACGTAAAGTTTTCAAAGCACCATACTGTGCATTTCAACTTCTCAATCTAGGTATTGCTCTAGGTTCTGCTGTAAAGATTGCTTCTGACTTAAATGTTGATAATAGAATTATGGTTAGTATAGGTATTGCTGCTAAAAGAGTGGGTATCATTGATGCAGATATAGTGCTTGGCATACCATTAGCTTCACTTGGTAAAAATCCATTCTTTGATAGAAAACCATTAGAGAGAAGGTGATATGAGAATTAGAAGTTTTAAAGAATTTTCGAGTAAAGGTTTTTAGTTAAGTAAATATATTCATAAACGATTAATCATGGTTGAAATAGCATTAAAGGTTGGTGAAGCTAGGTCTAGAGATGTCGGTCGTGGAATCGTCAGAATACCTACACGATACATGAAGATGCTTGGATTAGAGCCTGGTGATTATGTTGAAATTCTTGGTAATAGAAGAACAGCATATGCACAAGTATGGCCAGCATACGTTGATGATGAAGATAAGGATATTATCAGAATGGACGGTATTCTAAGACAAAATGCAGGTGTTGGTATTGGGGATACCGTAAGAATTAGAAGAGTAGCATTAAAACCAGCACAGAAAGTAATTATTGCCCCTGTAAATGAGTATGTTAGAGTTGATCCTGAGTACTTGAAGAGAGCTTACCTCCTAGGTAAACCTGTATGGAAAGGTTCAATAATTGAAATTCCTTACTATGCAGGACCAATAAGGTTTACAGTAGTTCAAGTATCTCCAGGACCCGCAGCATATGTAGGCGTAGATACTGAAGTTCATGTCAAGGAGGAGCCCGTCAAGGAGGTTGGACTAACCATACCTAGAGTTACTTGGGAGGATATTGGTGATCTTGAAGAGGCTAAACAGAAAGTTAGAGAACTTATCGAGCTTCCCTTAAGACATCCTGAAATCTTTAAGCATTTAGGAATAGAACCACCTAAAGGAATACTACTTTAC
>Ga0190367_1001249_pt1 | contig 15060 bp, 10 predicted proteins | sample 4872181011_MG_FD_171838 | JGI IMG/M metagenome (GOLD analysis project Ga0190367, IMG submission 171838) | Hydrothermal vent microbial mat bacterial communities from Southern Trench, Guaymas Basin, Mexico - 4872-18-10-11_MG | ecosystem: Environmental > Aquatic > Marine > Hydrothermal vents >...
TACTGCTCTATCGAACCTATAGATGCTTAATCGGTCTTCTTCAGGATGACCTAATATGCTTTCTTCTCTGTTTCTCGCATAGACTACATAAATACCCGTAATCATGCATGGGTTATTTGGTATCTACTCCAAAGTATAGCCACCATCAATGCATCCTCAGTGCCTCCCTTCACCATGCTTCTAACCAATAGCTAGAGCATTCGTTTATCAGCTTATTCTTTGATTGTTCTAAGCTCTGTATGAATATCATTAATTTGTGCATATATCGCATCTAATGGTATATGTTTAACCGTAATTTTCTAATCGTTCCTTCTTCTCTATTATTTAGTCTCCTCCACTATTTTTGTCTTCTGCTGGTTCGAATGTTGCTCCTGGAAGTGCAAGAAGCCATGCACATAGGGTCATAACTAAGGCATGGAAGTGCGGAAGCCCGACCACAAATAGGAAGAATGGTTATCTGGGTGCGGCAAGAATTGTTATGGCAACCAAATATCTTGTTCTTGGTTCATAGGCACTTCTCTCTTGCTCTCTTTTTGCCTGAATCTTTTTCTTCGCAAAAACCACCGTTATAAAGCCAAGAAGTATAGAAGTGATTTATAATTTGTATGTTCTTTCTCCTCTCTTTTCTATTTTGAGTATTTTTATTGTTTTGTTCTTCCAATCTATGAAGTAGATAATCCTGTAGGCTCCCACGCGGATTCTATAGAAGTTTTCTAGGCCACTAATCTTTCTCACATCATATTTCCTCCAAGGAATTGGCGTGTTTTCTAGCTCATCAATGGCCTCAATAATTTTCCTAAGAGTTCCCTTAGGTATCTCTTTTAGTCTTCTAAGCGCCTTTTTATGTATGATCACTCGATATCTATTCATTCAGAAGCTCCAACTTAGCTTTTTCCCATTCCTCACATTCTCCTTCTTCAATTTCTCTGAGCCTAATCAGTAGCTCTTTCTTCTCGGCATCATCTACTCTTTCTTCGGGTATTATGGCCTCTCGAAGTGCCCTTACTTCGCTCTTTATTTCCTCAAGATCCTTGGCAATTTTCTTAAGCAATAATAACATACTAGATTCCAAATGAACCACCCACTAATTATTAGAGCTATAATTATTAAATAGGTTTCGAGCTCTTAAAAACCTTCGATATTCAACTTAAAAACATTGTAGTCTATGTATCTATAAGAACTTTGTAGTATCTCTCATAAAAACATTAAGACGGTAAACTAGAAAACTTTTTGTATATAATTATGATATTATCTAATGTTTCCATAGGTAAGCTCACAAGACTTTGGTTATTATTCCTCTTGGTGTCTTTCCGTTCAAGTATAGGGTATTAGGGATGAGTCCAGGAAGACTCGATCGATGCTTAGAAATTTTCAAAGATATGAGCTAAAAAAGAATGAGGATAGCAGAAACTTGGAGAAGCATATCTAATTACTGAGACCATTAACGGAATCTCGATCGAGAAAGAAACAATTATCGAAAGAAGTCTCTGGAGGAGTTAGAGCAGTAAAGGAAACAATTGACAAATAATTTTGTATCCTTTTGTTAGTAAAATGAATACCAGTTGCATAGAAATAATCCCTAAGAGGGAATTGAAAGATTTTCAACAGAAATTCTAAGTTCTATAGTATCTTCCATCCCCATTTGGGGGCTAGCCAGATTAGCAGATATTACCATGACTTCTGGTAGGTTATAGACACATATTGTTTTCTATGGACTCTATCGGGATCATTATGTTTCTAATCATGTAATAAAAGATTATTGATAAATTTATTCAGAAACCCTCATGCTGCCATCCCTTCTACCATTGTTTGAACATGTATAGCATATAATAGGCTTTTTAACTCTTGAATATTAGGTTACGATTCGTGGAGAAGCCTAGAGGAAGCCTAATTAGCAACATCAAACAGGGCAAAAACTATAGGGTAACAAGTCTTATCATCTCTTTTAGTTCCTTCATTGGAAGTGAAGAATATCATTGGGTCTTAAAATACTACTATTATTGTGATTCATAGTAAATTTTATGTTTTTAGTAGAATTATATTATCTCTAGTAATTATGAGGTGATAATATTGGTCATTGTAAAAGTTACTAGAAATAGACAGATAACTATTCCTGCTGAGATAAGTAAGGCTCTTGGAATTAAAGAAGGGGACTTGGTGGACGTCTCTATTAGTGATGGGAAAATTGTTATTAGGAAGATAAAGAGTGTTGAGGAGCTTGCTGGCTCCTGGAAAAATGTGGATGAGAAGACTATCCTAAATGTTATTAAAGAGCGGTGGATGAATTGGTCAAGTACTGCTTAGATACAGATGTTGTGATAGAGTTTTTAAAAGATAGGAATAGTCCTGCATCGAAACTTATTCTAAGGTTTAGGGATGAGGTAGCTATAACTTCGATAACATTATACGAACTGTATTATGGCCCTCTAAAAGCGGGATTAGAGAAAGAGATTCTGGATATTGATAGCTTAAGGAGACAAATAATTGTTCTCCCTTTTGATGAATATGCCGCGGAGAAGGCAGCAAAAATAGATGCAAAACTTCATAAAGTCGGGCAACCCGTAGGACTCCGGGATGTATTTATAGCATCAATCGCACTCGCCCATAAACTAATAGTTGTTACAAGAAACTTGCAAGACTTCAAGAGGATAAAGCATGTGGAGGGAGAGCTGAGTGTTGTTACACCAGACGAAATTCTAGAGAAACGTTAGAAAAACTTTAAAAATAGTATAATTCTATTCTGTTTATAGATTATCTGCGGTGTTCTGTGATTGCAGGATGTTGTCGGGATTATTATCGGAATCCTTCCAGATCTGCTTAATGTTGCTTCTTTGCTGAATAGGTTGGTGAAGAAGAAAAAATTGGAGCGCCAACTAAAAAAGCTTTCTAAGAAGAAAGATATAGACCTGAAAGAGTTCATAGTCTCAGATATAGATGAGTTTCTCGATACTTACATAGATGGTACACTAGGCGACAAATTATTTAGCATTCTAAGAAAATACTATGAGACTAACGACCCACGAATAATAGAGGAATTCTCGAAGGCTCACCAGGAGGGTGTGAATGTGATTGTTGGTGTTGCGAGACGGCTAGATGAGCTCAAAATAATGCTTGGCAAAGAAATGCATTACTACCTACATATCCCAAAGACCTTGAGCATCGAAGAAATGAAGATTGTTGCACTAGCAACATACAGACTTATCAAAATAATCAATGCGATAGGAGGAGGAGTTGAGATTAGGCTATATTTAGCAACACCACTAGCAGTAAGCTTCCTTCTAGGACAAATGCTTGGAGTAAAGAAGTATAATGTTGTATTCATGCAGTACCAAGACGGAAAATACTATGAGGTACCACAAATACGCCCAGACGAACTATGATAGAAATGTTTGAGATACATTATCGGGATGGGTACCTAGTTATCTCATTGCTTATACTCATTAGTTTCACTAGGGTTTTTAGGTAATTATTTCTCTTTGCCCTAGCTATAGCATCCTCTAGTATTCTTGGCATGAGATCGTATAGGGAGCCGCAGAAATTTTTTCTTTCACACGAACCGCAACATATATGTCTTTTCTCCGATAAGCTTCTATAGGTTTCCTCAATAACCATGGCGTATGTCGGATCTCTTATAATGACAGATATTTCGCCAAGACCTCTGAAGCCATGCCCAGTAAAATTCGCACTTCCAATTATGGTCTCAGAATCTACTACCACTATCTTCATATGCATATGCCAACAGATCATATGCCGGAAGAGACGCATAGAATATATTCTTCTTAGTGCGTAGATGTAGTCTATTGGTATCCTAGGCATGTTGAGTGGGTGTCTGCTAAACACCCAAACGTCTACTCCCTCCCTAACTTTTTCTTCGAGCACAGGTAGTATTCTTGTACGTCTACCTCCGAATCTAACTATGAAATTATGAATAGACTGGGTAAAAATTATTATCTTTGTCTTGGCACCAAGTATTTTTCTAAGGAGATATTTTCCTATATCACTTCCGAAGAGAAGAACACCTCCAACTATTTTTGCTTGAGGTATTTCTACGGGAGATATTCCTATTGCATGTCTTATCCTCGAGAGCTTACGGTTAATCTCATTTAATACCCTATCTATACTGTTTCTTCGGGTCTCCCATAGATTTGGGTCGTTCACATATCGTTGGAGAATATCCTCTTGTCTTATAAGTGCTATGAGGCTTTCCTCAGTATCATTGAGGATCCTTAAAATAGATTTTGACTCACCAAAATCAATTATGCTTTTTTCAATTTCTGCCTTAAGACTTCTTATTCTCATAATAAACCTGTTCATGTCTTCCAACATATTTATGATTCTGGAGACCCTAACAATATCATCTAGCAGAATAGATACCTCATGAGGCATGAGTCTAGGTCCCATATCTAGATTATCAAGAAGGACATCAATCGCCTCTAAAAGCCCAACATCAATAATATTGACGCCCATCCCCAAAACATGTATAGAAACCCTAATACGGCTAACAGTACCAAAATAATCTATACTTAGAATCTTGTTGATTCTCCCCCTCAAAGAGTAAACAAAATTTTTGAGCTCCTCAATCTGCCCACTCAATCCTACAAACACCAAATAACTTAAGGAATAATAGCCCTAGAATAATAAGGATATCATAGAAGGAAAAATAAAAAGATTTTCTCAATACAACATACGAAGGAGTAAAGTATTATATTAAATAATGTATTATGTTCAAGTACAAATATATCTCCGCATATGCCCGCGGGGTATAATAATTAGGGTGTGAAGTCAAACTTGTTGTCACTCCGATCACTCTTTCGCATTATGCTGATTGTTCTAAGATTTCATTAATCATGTACCACCATATTCTATCTTATAGTAGAGGAGATTTGTAAAGGGACATACTACCTTGGATTCTTTGCTCTCGATAACTATAAATTTATGATAATAATCAATATCAACAGATATGTCTCCTTTTCCTGCATCAAACTCAAGTGTGACATTTCCCTGCAGAACCACTATAAATCGAGCTTTATCATATCGGGTTGGTTTAGGAAAGTCATCTGGACTATAAATCTCTCTGAGTTGCAATACCATCTTGTATTCACCTAGTAAAAAACCAAATTATAATCTGATATTTCCTTTAAAAAGTTATGGTCAACAATACTTTTAATAACGACTATCGAAGGAATCACGAAAGCTGACTACGAATAGTTTCTTAAATAATAAAAAGGGAGTAAGATATATGTATTATAATTAGAATCGAAAGCATATCTGATTGCCCATGATGAATGATCTAGCTGTTATGTTCATATCCTTAGCTCCCATCTCCAGATGGGGGGTGTGAGGCTTGACTAGGGTTGTTCATGAGTATTTAGATTATTTCCTTAAAAGATTGAAGGATCGTGGTATAAGAACACAAGTGATTATCGATCTTCCAAATGTTCTTCTATACAACACACAAAATATGCTTCGGAGGATTGCTTTGTTGATATCATTTCTTGAAGCACTACATGAATTTGGCTTCCGAATAAGCGTTGTCTATAATTCGGAGGGAGGAGTTTTCGGTAGGAGGCGCTTCCTTAGAAAAGTGGTGTTGTCGTTACTTAGATACGCATCAAATGAGCTTAGACTGGATCTCCAAGACACGGCAGAGAAAAATATGGATCCCGACAGAAGGATATTGGAAATTATTGATGATTGTATTAGACGCGGTATTTTCCCACTAGTTGTTTCTATGGATAGAAAGCTAAACAACTATAAGGATCTGTTAATTTCGGAAGATAGAGAGAGGGAAAAGAGGAGATTTGCCTACCTAGAAAAAGTGAAGGATATAGATTTCCACAGAATAGTTATCTATGGGGATAAATCTGGGCCACAATTTTTCTCAACAGACCTAAAGATACTTGCTGTTCTCTTCAAAAATACAGATCCACCTGAAACATGGCCAGAATCTCTTGTCCCAGAGGAACCCATAGAGATGCCACCTCCAGATGTTATGAGAAGATTTAGGCTCGTTGTGATTGAAAGAAACAGACCTATCGATGTGGCGCCTTTTTACTTTAGAGTTATAAGAAGCTTTGTTGAGCTAAGAATGTTTCTTAAATATATAGGATTTCCAGAAGTTCTTATACCCAACCTAAAGGTTTTTGTTAGAAGACCGGTGACGAGCAGAAAACAGCTTGAGGAACGAGTACAAAGAGTTTTAAGAGAGGGGCTCGTTTATAGGGATGTCGAGGAGTTAGACATATCGAAAATTCTTCATAGAATACGAGGAGACACAAGAAATATTCTTGCAAAAAGATACATGGTATACATACCTGTTCTAGTGGCAGTATCAGGAAGTGGTGATAGATATTTTCTAATCAACACAAGATTTGGCATAAGACAATTGCAGATGAGTCTCGAAAACTACATCAATGAGTTTGACTATGTAGACCTAAAAGCAGAGCCCCTACTAATAACAGGAGGACTGGAGATACTCCTACCTAAGCAGAGATATTCATTTAACGGCATATTTGATAAAAAGTCCTTGAGTACATGGTTCACAAAACATACAGGGTCACCAGAATATATGATCTTACCACTGATCCTACTTGAACCCCATCTTTACGTACCAGGGATAAGAATCAAAGACAAAATATTTACTCTTACAATAGACGCTGCTATGGTGTGTGAGGATATTCCGAGGATATATGTTGATGTTGAGAGTGAGTTCAAGAGATTCTATCTCTACAAATGTAAGGAGTGTCAGAGGTATGTGTTCAGAACGGACATAGTTAGAGTGAATGAGGAAGTTTACTGTAGAAGATGCCACAGCAGAATCCACGAACAAGAAATAAAGGAATAAGCATAATGGTGATAATCACTTCTTTCTTTCCTTCTTTTTTTCTACGTCTCAATTTTTCTCAGTATTCTAGATGTGTACTCTCTGATTCCGATGAGTATGAAGTTTCTCGAATCCATCAAAATGACTCTTAGTACCCATAGACTGAACTATAGTGAGTAAAGTGAAGATCCAAGTCGACATTTAGTTCTTAAAATTTTAATTTGCTTGATATTCTATTATAGAGCATCTATAACAATCCTGCTATTAGCTATATGGTTTAATGGATGATCATAGTGATGTTATCATGGATTACTACGAGGAAATTAGTAGTTTTAGTAGTTTGATAGAAGTTCTTGGAAATTTACCAGATTACATTGCTGAAGAGTATGTGTTCGATGTGGAGAGACGCAATGTGTTTAGAGGTGTACTGGATGTTGTTGAAAGGGGCGACAAAGCATTAATTGTTGGTATGAGTGGTTGTGGGAAGACAGCATTATTAGCGATGATATTGGCAGAATTACTGAAGAGAGGAATCAAAATTGGAAGAATAAAGGAAGGTTCGTCGATAGGTAGTGAGCACCTCTCAAAGGGGATAATACTCTTCTATGATGATCTTAATAGATTGGACGAACCGACATTGATGGGTTTGTCAAAAACAAGGATGTGGGTAGCAACGCTGAGGGAAGAGGAGTACCCATTATTGGCTAAGAGAGTACCTGAAGTATTCCAGCAAGTGGAAATCTTTAGGATAAGCCCTATGCAGAAGAAAGACTTAGAAATAATTTTAGAGAGATATTCTAATCGGGAGGGAATAACTATTAGTAGGGAGGCGCAGAAAGCGATTATTAGAAGAGCTCTTATTCAAAAGGATAGAGGTTTGCCACAATTTATATGGTTGGTTATCCGAGATGCAAGAATACGAGGCATAACGAAGATAACGAGAACCTTTGTAAGGGAGATTCCAAAAAGCGTTGTGGCTTATATCGAAACTATTATTCTTAGGGCAATAAGAGATGCTGATTGGGAAGACAAAGTAGCAACTTTAGCATTATTAATGTTCATGGCGGATGCACCAGGATATGCTGTTGAGGATGAGCTTATATACGAACTATATGAGCTAATGACGGGAAAAAGTGGCGGAAAAGCTCTTGCTAATATTGTTAGATATCTTGCTAGAAGTCAAGGAAAACTTAAAATCCCCCACGATTCCTGGGTCGATGTTCTTAGGAAACCTGATCTTCTAAAATATGAAATATCTAGGGCACGCAAAAAATATAAGGAGCTTAAAGGGCTTCTAGGCAGAGTTTTAGATAGGATGAGAGCAAAAGGAATTGAAACTCGACCCATCTCCCGAACTGTGCTGTGGTTAGAGGCAAAAAGAATTGCCCGTGAACTAGAGAGCTCTAAGGAGAAAATAGATATTATAGTATCACCTAAAATAACGGCACCAGTAATATCGTTAATCGATCGTGCAAGAGAGTATATTCAGAAGCGTCTATTCGTAGATAAGAATGAGGTACCAGAGCATCTACGAGAATCCATAAGAGCCCTAGTGAAAATGGGGGAAATCTTTGAGGGAGAAAAATATTACTACCAAAAAGAATACTGGACGAAGCTTCTGGCAACAATCAAAGACATTCTCAACAAAAAAGGCACAGTATCTCTCATGTTTATCAGATCAAAGGCGGATCCACAGGATGTTTTAAAGGTTCTGAGACCCCCCGAATACCATATAGCTGGAGAATACATAGTGACAAGAAAATGGCTAGAAGAAAAAATCATCGAAATAACAAAGCTGATTGGAAGAATCCACCTAGAGGATATCGCCCAAACTCTGAAAATCACGGCTGACATAGCTAGAGACATTGCTGGAAAAACCGGGAAAATAATATTGCAATATGGAGAACTATGGTATAAGGACTACTACATAGAAAAACTACTGGAAGCTAAAAAGCTAAGAAAACTAGGATATACCTTAGAAGAAATAGAGAAACTGGTAGGTATAAAAATTAGGGGTGATTTAGGAAGTCCATGTATGCAGTGGCAGGGCTTTATCATAGATAAGGAAAGATGTGTAGCGGAACGAATCAAGGGAAAAATATCCGTGTTACGGATACTAGCAAAAATAACAGTTATCTATGCTATTATCAAGCTAATAATCAAGTTCACATTACGACAGTTTATAGAGAGTCTTATTTCAATGTCTTGTATTCCTGAAATTCTTAGATTGATAACGATCGGATATATGAATTTGCCGATGACAGAGACAATATTATTTATTTGGGCATTGATGTTAAGCTTAGGACTTCTTAGAACTCCAGAAAAAATAGATTTTAGATACCACTACCTGGACAGCTCTGCTAAAGACAGCGCCCTCATAATATCAGCGGTTGTATTAATATCCATTTTAGGTTTTCTTGGATATGATTTAGGTGGAATTTTAGGTGCATTTGCTGGTTTTCTAGGGGGAATTTTTATAGGTTGGCTTCTTGGATTTATTGTGGTGGCAATAATAGAACCTTTCACCGAGAATCTCATTGTGGACTCTAAGTTCCTTGCTAATGTGGAATCTATCTCGTTTATATGCTTATTCACTATCTGGTTGTTTGACTTCCCACTTTGGGTACTATTAGCGTCTACTATTATAGCGTTAAGTAACATAATTGGAGCGGGGGAAAATATGCTAAGAGAATTCACAAAATCGTATCTCAAGGAGAATTTCTGTCTTGATAATTCAGTTATTAGTCTTATTTTGGGTAAGAAGCACATTAGTGGGAAATACCTAAACCGGCTTTTCACAGAACAGGAATATAAAATCTTTCGAAAACCTCTTCGAATATGCAAGATTGAATAAATGAGAGAAGGAATTTCAGACAGACTCATATTTCGATCCTAACAGACTCCACAAACTCGTACAAAAAGTTACTAATCAACATAAGTGCTCAGTAGATTGAGAATAAAGCAATTTAAGGAGTACCAGATTAAAACTGTTTTTCTAAATGAGATTAAAAGGAAAGAAAGAAGTGACCATCACCATTATGTCTATTCCTCTATTTCTTGTCCATGGATTTGTAGAGATAGAATCTCTTGAACTCACTCTCAACATCAACATATATCCTCGGAATATCCTCACACACCATAGCAGCGTCTATCGTAAGGAGGAACATTCTAAAATAGAGAAAGCCGTGTTATTTTTTAATTTAAATAACATAAACAATACTATGAGGAGCTTATTAGGTTTTTGATATGGCTCTCACCGAGCTTCCTCTAATAGATCGCGAAAAAGAACTTCGAATGCTAAAACGGATGATATATAATATCAAAGAATCGAAATCTCCCGCAGAAATCCTAATTATAGGTGTAACGGGTCTCCCCGGTATAGGTAAGACAAAATTACTGGAAACTTTGTATGCAGAGCTCATAGAAGAAAATTTCACTGTGATCTCTGATATAGGCAGGTTCTATCAGAAAACGCCAGGAATAGGTTTTTTAGAGGAACTTATAGCGAAACCGCCAAGAGGACTTAGAAAATTTATTAGGAAGCTAAAGAGTGTAGATAAAGTTCTTGGTAAAAGAATAGTATCTGAGGTTGTAAATATTGTCCTAGAGGAAACCCTTAGTTTTCTTCTAGCCACACCAATAACTCCTTTTCAGATAATCAATATAGTGGAGTTCCTTCAGAAGAACCCTGTTGAGAAGCTTAAGAAGTATCTATCTAATCTAAGAAATATACTTTCTCAACATAAAAACGATTTTCTAGTATTCATATTTGATGAGATTGACCGCAAGATTACCTCATATAGAATTGAGATATTCCTTCTTCTTCCTATCGCCCTACTACTTGCTTCTAAGAGAGGAGTTATTGTTGTTGCTTTTCGCTCCTCTTGGGCTGATGAGTATCTTATTCTTAAGCGAAACATAAATAGACTTATTAACGAACTATCCAATCTGTTAGATGTTAGGGAGTTTGTACAAAACCGTATGGTCTCCATGAGCGATCCTGTTGTGCTATCTAATCTATCTTTTGATGGCTGCCATTTCCTAGCAAAAAGCGTGGTAGTGAAGCAATTAGGATATAATCTCGATGATAGGAGAATTTTGGAGATTTCTAAGAGAATCTACGAATTTAGCAAGGGGCATCCACTAACATTTCTAACACTTCTTAATAGGGTTTTGTGTAGAGAACCAGCGCAGCGAATATCATTGGGTAAAGGAAGTTTGGAGAATTTTCTAAATATAATACAGAGCGAGATCGAAGAACTACTAATTGATCTAAGAAGAGAGAATAGATATGATATAATGTATTTCCTAGTACTATTATCGCTTTGTGGTGGTGCTGCTAATATTCGTTTTATATTTAGATTAGCACGTAGTCTGGAGATCAGAATCAGCAGAGCAATATTTCTTGATAGTCGCATAAAGTTCTTTATAAAGATGAAAAACTCATCCGTAGAATTTTCCCACCCACTTTTCCTCGAGGTGATCCTACAGAAGATACTTCCACAAATAGAAATGATACTTCCACGAGATCAGATCCATATAATTGTGAGAAAAATTTGGAGAAGGAGGCCTAGAGAAGCTCTGATACTATCTCTACTCATCGAAGATTTTGATTTCTGGTTCAAACTCCTAGTAAGGATTTATAGGGCTACACTCTTAGACGATATTCTGTCACTCACAAACCTAGTAGAACTGCTACTAAACCTATATCGCATTTATACTACGTTAATCTCAAAAGGTCTGCTAACACTTACAACACACTACTGCAAATTTGTTAATATGCTTGCAGAGCTTCTACTTAAGATGGGCGATCAAGAAACTCTAATCAATATTCTCGAAAATTCCGTCAAGACGTACTGTACCCCAGAGAGAATACCCATAAGTTTATGGCTAAGAATGAGCTCTAGACTTCTCCCAGCATATAACTATATTGGCCAATATAGCAAAGCACTAGAAGTTGCTGAGAATCTCAAGAAAACTATTTCTACAGCGAAAGAGATTCCACCAGAAATATGGAGCATACTAGCGATTATTAACTATAATGAAGGTATAAGTTTGGATGCTATGGGAAAACCAGATGAAGCAATAAAAGCATACTTTAAAGCTTCGCAGTGTCTTGAGAAGGTGGGCTATAGCTTCGATTATATTCATTTTGGTGACAAATTGATTCCAGTAGCCAAATTTGAAACCGCGAGACGTATCCCTGACCCAATAATACGTTTCATTTATCTACTAATACATAATCAAGTAGCACAATATGTGAATAGATATGATAGAAACCTCGGATTTGAGCTAAAAAGCAGGTTTCTAAAAACCGTGGAGAAGCTCATAGAGATCTATCCTAAAGACCTATCAATAATCCAGCTCCTAATAGCGGCTCATCTAAGGATATGCATAAACTACATTAGTATTAGCGACTTCTCAAAGGCGATGTATCATGCTCAAGAAGCTGCTAAATTGGCTGAGAAATACAATATTAGGATTCTACTTGGAACTGCGTATAGTCGATTAGCTAGTATCCATAAAGCACTTAATAATCTTGAGGAGGCCCTCAAATGGATTGATAAAGCTTGTGATGCGTATGTAAAGATTAGATATTATCAAGAATATTTACCTTGCGCATTAACTAAAATTAGAATACTTATGGAATTGGGAAGATTAGAAGATGCTGTTAAGGAACTGGAAAGTGAACATCTTAAGAGTGCTATAAGGCTCGTCGAAAACAACAAATTATTGGCTGAGTATAACAAACTTGTAAGCCAACTTAAGCCCTGGGGAAGAGAAAATGCGGGATGAACGCAAAATCGGAACGATAATAAAAGACTATATCATATGTGGGCCTTTCCCAAGAGAAATCCTTTTATTTGATGGGGCGGAATCCTTCTATAAGGATTTTTTATTAGAACTTGGGGGGGAACATAAGGCTATATTCAAAGAAGATATGAAAATTGAGGGAGCAAAGTGCTTTAGAATAAGCACAGACGATGGGGTTGTTGATCTTGCTGAGCTTTTTGGGGAGGAATTTAAGAAGTACTGGAAGCTCAGATTTGGAGTCGCGTATGCTTATACTCAATTTTACGTTGAAAAACCCTGCAAAGCGGTGTTTCTACTCGGAGCAGAGGACTATGCGACTGTCTATCTAAATGGTAAAAGGATTTTTACCACTCACGTAGCTAAGAAATACAAACATGGGTTCCACGCATTCGGAGCATATCTAAGAAAGGGCGTCAACCACATACTGTTAAAGATAGGGAGATACGCTGGGAGATGGCTATTCTCATTAGAGATTATTCCAACAACAAAACCAATATATGTAAATACTAATAGGATCGTAGTACCGCAGATAATAAAAGGTGAGAGAGCCAAGATATGGGTAGGTATCCAAATTTTAGCTCTAGATAACATTAAACGCTTGAAAACAACATGTGAAGAGGACGATGTGTTCTGTGAATCAACTACAATTCTTAACAACATAAAGGAGTTTGAGATACTAAATATTCCTTTGTTAATAGTGTCTAAAAGGAAGGTGGAGATGGATAAACCAATAAACGTTAGAATAACTATATGTGCAGACGAGTTCATGGATGAGCTTATCCTACCATTAGAAGTTACTCCCCTAAAGAAAGGAGCCCACATAGTTCTTACATATAGATCTAAGGCTGATAACTCCGTGCAGATGTATGGCTGTAAACTTCCAACGGACGATACAAATAAGAAATTTGCGATGATTGTTGCTCTACATGGTTTCAAGGGCATCCCCACTCTCTCGCAGGTATTCGGAGATAAAGACTGGTGCATCATAATATCCCCTACAGCTAGAGGCGAGGTTCCATACCAAGAGATAGGATTAATAGAAGTTTTGGAGGTAATTCAAGAAGCCAAAAAGAGATTTAATATTGATGAGGATAGGATATTCCTATTAGGCCACTCAATGGGCGGATATGGCACATGGCTCATAGGCTCTCTTTTTCCACATAAATTCGCTGCTATTGTACCTCTATCATCCAGAGGGGATCTATCCTACAAGTTGGAGAAAATAAGGAACCTTCCCAGTTGGGCGGGTGTTGTGGAGCTTATTGAGCGGTACAACCCGATAAACTTCGTTGAAAACTTGATAGCAACACCAGTCTTTATTTCTCATGGATCTGAAGACCCGATAGTTCCTGTGGATGAGTCAAGAAAAATGGCAAAGGTACTCACTAAACTTGGTATCGAACATATATATGAGGAAGTAGCCAATAAGCCTCATGTCTGGGGTGAAGTTAGACCTAGAAGTCGCTATGGTCTTGAGGCCGTCGATCGTGAATCCATTGAGCGATTCTTAATCCAAAAGAAAAGAAAAATCCCAACGAAAATAATTGCAAAAACTCTTGATCCTCGCTTCAATCTTTTTTGGTGGATAGAGATAAACCGTATGAGTTCTAAACAAGCATTGATTGAAGCTGAGATCGTAGAGCAAAACAAAATTATTATAAGGCGAGTTATGGGTATCAATGAATTCTCTATTAGAATAAGAGACCTGGTCTCCTTCGGACTTATAGATCCAACAGAAAATATAGTAATAAGATTTGCTGATCTGAACACCAACATAATTTTAGACAAACTATCAAAAAGTATTAATAGACTCAGTATAGCATTCGATGAGAACAAAAATATCTTGGTTAAGCTGGATGAGAACATACGTATGAAGTATTGTCAGGAGAAGTGTAGTATCACCACAGAGATCGTATCTGCCTCCAAACAACCAGAACTTAGAAAAGCTCCTCCGGTTTGCGGCCCATTTATGGATATTTTTAACTCTCCTACGATACTAGTACCGGGATCTGCCAAATTTGCAGAGCTAAATATGAAAATAGCAAGACATCTTCAGCATTGGTGGGTCGACTTCGCAAACGGTTTCCTGAAAATATTCTATGACTATGAAGTACTAGAAAACAAGTACTTTAATAACTATAACATTTTGTGTATAGGTGGCCCCGAGGTTAATAGAGTCGTGAGTCATGTGATAGATACCATCCCAATCCGAATTGAAGGCAATACTATATCCATCGATGATCTCACATTTAAAGGGGAGGAATTTGGAGTCGCCCTCATATACCCCAATCCTCTAAACAAAGCTAAGTACATAGCGATTCTTGGCTCAAATAGTGCCTTATCAATAGAAGCTTTAGAAAGACTAGACCCAACTCTGATCCCAGACATACTGATTTATGACTCAAGATTTCTAGGTGTAGATC
>Ga0190367_1001250_pt1 | contig 15056 bp, 12 predicted proteins | sample 4872181011_MG_FD_171838 | JGI IMG/M metagenome (GOLD analysis project Ga0190367, IMG submission 171838) | Hydrothermal vent microbial mat bacterial communities from Southern Trench, Guaymas Basin, Mexico - 4872-18-10-11_MG | ecosystem: Environmental > Aquatic > Marine > Hydrothermal vents >...
TCCATGGTTTTTAATTAAAGAAATGGAGAAGCGTGGAAAATTTGAATATGCAAGGTTGTTAAGAACTGCTAGGGAAATCAACGATGATATGATAGAATATTGGGCTAAGCGAATAATTTTGGAATGTATGAAGGTTGATAAACCGTTGAATAAAGTTAAGATTTGCATAAAGGGGATAACATTCAGAAGAGGTGTTAAGGAAATATACAATAGTAGAAATCTTGCACTGGCGAAGTTATTAATGAAGAAGGGATTTGATGTTGGTGTATATGATGAATTGTATAGCAAGGAGGAAGTTGAGAAGTTGGGATTAAAGTGGAGAGAACCTAGAGAATCCGATTTGATATTTGATTGTTTTGGGCTAAAAATTTTGAGGGTGTAAATTTATGTGTGGGATATTTGGCTTCTATGGATTTGAAGATAAAAATTTACTGCGGGATATGGCAAAAATTTTAAGACACAGAGGGCCCGATGATAGAGGGTTTTTTCTAGATAAAAATATAGGATTAGGTAATGTAAGGCTTAGCATAATAGATGTAGAGGGAGGGAAGCAGCCAATATTTAATGAGGATGGTTCCATAGTTGTTGTTTACAATGGTGAGATATATAACTTTAGAGAGTTAAGAAAAGAACTCGAAGAGAAAGGTCATAGATTTTACACTAATACTGATACGGAAGTAATAGTTCATGCTTATGAAGAATGGGGTTTAGATTGTATTAAAAAATTCAATGGAATGTTTGCTTTTGCTCTTTGGGATTCTAACAAAAAATTGCTTTTTTTAGCAAGAGATAGAAGTGGTATAAAACCATTGTACTATACAATTTGTAATGGTAACTTTCTTTTCGCTTCTGAGATAAAGGCTCTGCTATTGCATTCTGAAATAAAAAGAAAGTTAGATCTACAAGCTTTTCACTATTTTATAAACCTTCGCTATGTACCAAAGGAATATACGCTGATTGAGGAGATTAAGAAACTTTTAGCAGGCCATTACCTAGTTGTAAGTAATAAAGAAGGTGTAAAGATTGCAAGATATTGGAAACCTAAGATAGATATAAAGAACTACTCTGAAAATTACTTTGCCAAAATGTTACTTAAAAAACTAAAAAACGCTATTAAAAGACACTTAATAAGTGATGTACCTGTTGGTATTTATTTATCAAGCGGTTTGGACAGCTCAACCGTTGTAGCTTTAGCCTCTCAAGTTAGTGAAGATCCTATCAAAACCTTCACCCTAGTTTTTGGAGATCCTCAAGATGAACATCTAGATTCTCGAAAAATTGCTGAAAAATTTGAGACAGATCATAAGGAAGTGTATATAGAGGAATATAAACTGCTGAGGGAATATCCAAAGATGATATGGTTTGCAGACATGCCTAAGAGAAATCTCTATCCTTACTATCTTGCGAAAGGCGTTAGTAAATATGTTAAGGTTGTTCTAAGCGGTTTAGGGAGTGACGAACTTTTTGGAGGTTATGATTGGAAATATCAGTTCGCTATAAATGTTGAAAAACTTAGAAGGAATATTCCTTCAAATGAGTTAAATAAATTAAAAAAATATGCCCATGAAATTGTAAAAGCCTTGGCAAATTTTGGTTATCTGGAAGATATAGAGCTGATAAATAAATTAAAAAAAATATTATTTGTAGATAGTAAGGTTGATTTATATCTAGCTATTTCAAGTCTGGATGAGGTCTTTATTGAGGAGTACCTAGGGAATATATATGGCAATGCAGTAAATATTGATGATTTAACACCAGTTAGGGAGATATTTAAGGAATATTTTAGAGGAAATGAAAGGTTTGTTGATCAAATACTATTAGCAGATTACAGCGTAAAGCTCACAGACGATTTTTTACATGTTGAAGATACAATGTCTATGGCAAATTGTTTAGAATCGAGAGTTCCGTTCTTAGATAATGAACTTGTAGAGTTTGCTTTTACAATACCAAGCCATTTGAAATTTAATGGTAGAACAAATAAATACATTTTAAAAAAGGCAATGAAGGACATACTGCCTAGGGAAGTTATAAAAAGAGAAAAGAAGGGTTTTGGTGTGAACGTTTATTTAAAATTTAGGGATGAAATTAAAGATTATGCCGAGCAAATTTTGTCAGAGGGAAATGCTGTTAGATTAGGCTTAATTAGGAAAAATTACGTAGAGAAGGTTTTAAGAACATATCCTCAACCAGATATGGCTAAGCATTATACATTAATCTGGAATCTCCTAACATTTGAAATTTGGTATGAAATCTTCATAAATAATGATAAGATAGGGAAACCAAAGTTTGATATAGATGCATATTACTAACAAACAATAAATACTGATATAATGACAGTACTTATAACAGGCTCAGCAGGATTTGTGGGAAGAAACCTTGTGAAAGTTATGAAAGATAGAAATATAGAGCTTCTAGCTACAGATATCATAAATTCTCCCTTTGATGATGTTGAATATGTTAAGTTAGATATAACTAACAGAGAGGATGTTTTTAAAGTTTTTAAAGATTATGGTATATCTTTTGTTTTTCATCTTGCAGCACATCCTCTCTCAGCATCTATTAAAGAACCTGTGAGAAACGCTATGATAAATATAATAGGAAGCCTAAACATAATGGATGCCTCTAGAGAATTTGGTGTAGAGAAGATAATATTCTCCTCAGCGTCTTCCATAGTAGGAGAAGTTATGAAAAACCCTGTAAGCGAAGACCATCCTTGCAAACCTAAGACACCTTATGGTGTTGCAAAGTTCTGCGTGGAACATTATTTGAGGGTATATCAAGAACTTTACGGATTGGATTATGTAATATTTAGGTTCTTTAATGTTTATGGACCATATCAATACCCAAGTAGTGGTGCTCTTATACCAGTTGTTATGGAAAGAATAATCAAGGGCCAAGAAGTAGTTATTTATGGTGATGGATCTACTGCGAGGGATTTTATCTATGTTGAAGATATAGCTGATTTTTACGTTGAAACTATGAGGCAAAGGAATATAAAAAATGAAGTATTCAACATGGGGACTGGAAAGCTAACTACAGTTAAGGAAGTTGTTGAGTTGATAGCAAAAGTAGTTGGAAAAGAACCAAAAATCGTTTATAGGCCTAAGAAACCAGGAGAAATTATGAACTTTTCAGCTGATGTAACCAAACTAAAAGATTTTTTTGGAAAAGTGCCTAAAACGACACTTGAAGAAGGTTTGAGGAAGACTTATGAGTGGTTTAGTAGGGAGGTGATCTCATGAAGGTTTACTTGGCAAGACCTTACATTGGCGATGAGGAGTTTGAAGCCGTAAAAAAGGTTTTAGAATCAAGATTTCTAACGGAAGGTGGCGTTACACAAGAATTTGAAAAGCGATTTGCTGAATATTGTGATGCTAAGCATGGAATTGCTACTACTTCTTGTAGCACTGCTTTAGAATTGGCTTTGAGGACTGTTGGTGTTAAGCAGGGTGATGAGGTGATAGTGCCAGATTTTACATATCCAGCTACGGGATCTGTTATTGCATTAGTTGGGGCTAAGCCAGTTTTAGTTGATGTAGATTTAAATAGCTACAATGTTACCGCTGAAAGAGTAGAAGAAGCTATAACAGATAAAACTAAAGCTATAATGCCAGTTTCACTCTTCGGTAATCCGCTTGAAAAAGATGTTTACAAGGTTGGTGAGGAGTACGGATTATACGTGATAGAGGATGCTGCGTGCAGTGCTGGTTCGATGCTTAATGGAAAAAAGGTTGGATCATTTGCTGATATGACATGCTTTTCGTTCCATCCACGTAAGGTTATAACTACTGGTGAGGGTGGTATGATTACTACAAGCAACGACGAATTTGCTGAGAGGGCGAGAAGTTTGAAGAGGTTTGGGATTAGGAATGTAAACGGTCAGATTAGGTTTGTTGAATTTGGAACAAATTACAAGATGAGCGATATATTATCGGCGATAGGGCTAGCTCAACTTGATAAGATTGAAAAGATAATAAAGATTAAAATTGAAAAAGCTAAGATATACACAGAAATGCTCGAAAAGATTGATGGTATTAGACCTCCAGAGGTTAGACCGAATACGAGGCATAATTTCCAAAGTTATGTTTGTTATGTTGAAAAGGAAGGTATGAGGGAGAAAATTAGACAAGAGTTGGCTAAGATTGGTGTTGAAACTCAAATCGGCACTTACTGTTTGCACTTAGAGCCAGCGTTCAAAGATGTTAGGAAAGTTGGAAGTCTAGAAAATGCTGAAAAATTGTTCTACAATACGTTGACATTGCCTTTGCATCACGAGCTTACGTTGGAACAGCAGGAAATGGTTTGTAAAGTTATTAAAAAGGTATTAGAGGTTTAAAATATGAAAATAGAGGTTGTTGAAAATTTAGATGAGTTGGAAGATTATGAAGGTTTAATTTTAAATTCCAGATTAGGTATGTTTTATCACTCATCAAAATTTTTAAGGTTCTTGAGCTTCCTCCTATTAGATGCTAAACCAATTATAGTTAAATATTTTGAAAATAATCTTGTAGGAGTATTGCCTATGTTCTTGAAATCTAATAAAAAATATGGTAATATTTTAAATTCACTACCTTTTTATGGAAGCCATGGTAGTATTATATTAGCTAATGATTGTAAAAATGTGAAGGGAACAATAAGTGAAATTTTAAATTATTTAAAAAATGAAATAGTAGAGACATATGATGTTTCAGTTTCAACTTTGATTACCACTCCCTTTGAAACAAATATTAGTATTTATAAGGAAATTTTACAGCCAAATTTTGTAGATTACCGAATTGGGCAAATTGTAAAATTACCTGTAGAATGTGACGAAAACGCATTGTTACAATCCTTTGAAAGTAGGTGTAGAAGGGCGATACGAAAAGCTGTAAAAAATAACGTTAAAGTTGAGATGATAGAAAATTGGGATCAAAATGTAATTGAGAAATTCTATGAGTTACATTTGGAACATATGAGACAAGTTAAGGGATTGCCAAAGCCTCTAGAATTTTTTAACAATTTAAAAAAATTTTTCAAACTTAATAAAGATTTTCGAATTTATTATGCTGTTTATAATGGGGAGATAATTGGGGTTCTTTTGCTCTTTTATTACAAGGACATTGTTGAATATTATGTTCCCGTAACTGATGCTAAAAACAGATCGGTAAATCCTATGAATTTAATAGTATTTAAGGCAATGTTAGATGCTATGGGAGAAGGTTTCAAACTATGGAACTTCGGTGGAACTTGGAAGACCCAAAGTGGTGTTTATATGTTTAAGAGAAGCTTTGGGGCAAAGGATTATTTATATTATTATTTTGTTAATGTGTATCAGGATATTTCAGAGTTATTAGTTTTAACGCCAAGCGAGATTCGAAAAGAATATAAATGGTTTTATGTCATTCCTTTTGATAAGGTAAAGGGTGGTGAGAATCATGAAAAGAAAGTATAAGAGACAGAAAAAAAAGGAAAAAATTCTAATATTTGGGACTGGTGCATTTGCACAAGTTGCATATGTTTACTTTATGAAAGATAGTCCTTATGAGGTAGTAGCTTTTACTGTTCATTCAGAACATGTAAAGGAAAAGCAATTATTTAATTTACCTATCATTCCTTTTGAAGAGGTAGAAGAACTTTATCCTCCTGAAAAATATAAAATGTTTGTTGCAGTTGGATATAGAAACTTAAATAAGTTAAGGGCAAAAATATACAACGAGGCGAAAGAAAAAGATTACGAACTTGTAACATATATAAATTCAAAAGCAATACATTGGGGCGAAATAGAGATTGGAGACAATTGTTTTATTTTTGAAAATAATGTAATTCAACCATTTGTTAAAATTGGGAATGATGTGATAATTTGGAGTGGAAATCACATAGGACATCATTCAGTCATAGGTGATCATTGCTTTATTACCTCCCATGCTGTAATTTCAGGGTTTTCAAGGATAGGTGATTACTGCTTTATAGGTGTTAACGCTACAATAATAGATGGTATAAAAATAACAAGTGAATGTATCATCGGCGCTGGAGCTTTGGTTGTAAAAGATATAGAAAAAAGTGGAGTTTACATTGGTCAACCAGCAAAGTTTTATAGAGAAATTAGAGAAGACGAATTTGGTGATTAGAATGAGGTGGAAGAAGTTAGGGCTAATATTTTGTCCTAATGGTGAATTATGGTGGATGCAAACCCACGCCTCTTTGCCAACTGTTATTAGAATTAGGAAGGATATTTATAGAGTATATTTTGCATCAAGAGACAAAGACAATAGGTCAAGAATAGGATATATAGATATTAGTATAAAAAGACCAAATAAAATAATAAACGTAACAAAAGAACCAGCATTAGATGTTGGGAAATTGGGTGATTTTGATCATTATGGAGTTTATCCATCATGTGCTATAAAATATAGTAACAAAGTATATCTATATTATATAGGCTGGGATAGAGGTTATGAGATTTGGCGAGCGTTTATTGGTTTAGCTATAAGTGAAGATGGGGGAGAATCGTTTAAAAAAATCTCTAATACTCCTATAATTGACAGATGTTTAGTAGACCCCTATTTATGCACATCTCCATATGTAATGATTGACGGTGACATTTGGAGAATGTTGTATACATCCGGTATTACATGGGAAAAAGTCAATGGAAAACCGAGACCTAAATATTTAATAAAATATGCAGAATCAAAAGATGGAATAAATTGGATTAGAAAAGATATTATCTGTATTAGATTTAAATACAATGACGAGTGGGCTATAGCAAGACCATGTGTTATAAAAGAAGATGGAATTTATAAAATGTGGTATTGTTACGCAAGGGGTGATATGGGATATAGGATCGGTTATGCAGAGTCGGAAGATGGTATAAATTGGATTAGGAAGGATGAAGAAGTGGGAATAGATGTTTCTAAGGATGGTTGGGACTCTGAAATGATTTGTTATCCTTATGTAATAGTTCATGAAGGTAAAAAATATATGTTCTATAACGGTAATAGATTTGGTAAAACAGGTTTTGGTTTAGCATTATTGAAAGAGTGAGCTTCTATGAAAATAATAGATGCACACACTCATATTACTGAAGATGGAAAATGGTTTAATACCAACTATGATGCATCATTAACAAGATTACTTAATGAAATGGAGGAGGCAAAGTTAGGTAAAGTGATAATATTACCTATAGCACCTTATATATCAAATGAGTTTATATATAGAGTTTGCAGGGAATATCCTGATAAAATAATTGGCTTCGCTTCCGTGGAACCTTTAAGAGTTAAGGCCATCGAAGAACTTGAAAAAGCTATAATAAAATACGAGCTAAGGGGACTAAAGTTACATCCACGATTTCAGATGTTTAAACCAAACGATGAGAGATTATTTAGGTTATATAAAAAGGTTGAAGAGCTTGAAATACCAATAATATTTGATTGCATATTAAATCGGCCTGCACCGCTAAAGGACCAACTGCCAGTACTTTACGATGATGTAGCAAGAATTATACCTGATACTCCTATAATTTTGGCTCATATGGGAGGTTTTAGATTTCTTGATGCTCTCGCAGTAGCTAATAAAAATAAAAATATTTATATCGACGTGTCTTTAACTCTCGAGTATTTTTATAGGACCCCTTTTCAAGAGCATATGAGATTTGTTCTTGAGAAAATAGGATATGATCGTGTAATATACGGTTCTGATTTTCCAGAAAGAAACTTAACGGAATCCTTATTTAAGATAAGGAAAATTTTAGTTGAATTTGGTGTAAATAAAAGTAGTCTAAGTAATATATTTGGGAAAAACATTCGCAAGTTATTATTATTCTGAAAAGTAATGAAAGCTAATATAAGGAAGGCGAAAACTCTTTAGCGGGTTTTCCCTCCAATAAATAGTTAAACAAGCGGACAAATTCTTTAAGCAAGTGTCGTCCATGATATTTCTCAACCCACTTTTTTGCATTTTCACTTAAGAATCGATATTTATTTTTATTCTCATAGTAGTCCTCTAATGCAAAAGAAACCTCCTCCCCCCTCTTAGCGCTTATACAAGGAGGTTCAGGGAGTTTTAGTTTTCTTATATGCTCTTTATTAATATATGTGAGAAGAGGTTTCCCTACCGCCATAGCTTCTACACCTATACTACCATAAAATCCGTATTTAAATTGATCTGCAACAATATCGGAGATATGATAAAAATGCACCATTTCATTTAAGGATATCTCAGGAAGCCACTTGACATTTTGACTAAGATTGAGTTTATGTATTAACTTCTGAGAAAAAATAACATCAGGCCCTTTTCTAACAAGAATTAGTAAAGCAGACACTTTCTCGTTTTTAAGAAATGAGGCAAAGCCTTCAATTAGAATATTGTTTCCTTTATCTGCTTCTGGACACTTTTTTATAGAATTTTTATACCATACGTGTCTAGTTGGAGAAAAAATAATAAGTTCGACATCATCTTGATGTTGATGGAGTGTTGTAATCTCTTTAATTTTATAGGAATTGAAAAAGGATGTGTCTATTAAAACGCCAAATTTTACAACTTTGTCTAAAACATTAAGCTTTTGCAAACTTTCGTATAACGGTCCTATAGGAAGGCAACATATTGCTAAACACTTTTTTATAGCTACTCTCTGAATCTGGCTAATCCGATAGATGAGCGGAAAGGCTACTTTAGCATAGAACTTGCAATTTTTTAGTAATTTTCTCCAAAAAGGTATCATGTAGATATCACATCCATGTGGTCTAATAATTGTCCTTTCTATTAACCCAGCCTTATATAAAAAGGCAGGAGAAAATGTGTTACAAGCTATATATAGGTCGTATCCCTTCAAATCTTTTAAAATTTCATTTTTACTGGTGAAAAAAAATGAGATTCCCGAACCCCATCTAACTTTTCGAATCCAATCAGGGTAACCATTTTTTAATTCTTCATTATAAAACTCTGGCAAAAAATATTTATATTCGTTACCTAACAAAACCAGATCTGCTTCAATACCCATTTCTCTAAGCATTTTTGCTAGAATATAGTTATTATTATTCATATTACCAACTAGGCATACTCTAAAGTCTCTATTCATAGGAGTTTCGTAGTTAGGATTCTATTAATTATTTTCTGCTTAATCATTAGAAAGCTTTCTTGAATCCTTCATTTATGTTTTTTATGAGAAAGCAGCTTGTCAACTTAACCACCTTCTATAATCAAACCATATACAAAGCCGCAAAACCCAAGCAAAATTCGTAAACTGCCTTAAATTTCCTAATAAAACTTTTAGCATGAAAACCCTTATTAACTTTTTAACTTTTGGACTCTTGGGAATTAGCGTATGTCGACAATTTCAAATTTCTTAATTATATTATTCCTAAATCTAAGCAAAGCATTGTTTAGCTGAAGTTTATTATCCAAAAAAGATAATAAGCATATCAGAAGAAGTTGCATAATCTTTAGTATAAATTCTCTTGTATTGTAAAAGTTTTCTCGAGAATGTACAACCCCCCTATAAATATAGAAGATACCTCGGAAAAAGTTGCGTAATGCGTAATTTTTGTAACCTAGGAGTGCGAGTATTCTACTATATTTTAGTAAATACTCACCATAGGTTGCAGGAGAGTACTCTCTACAGGCTTTTCCGCAAAGCATAAAGAACTTACGGAGACCTCTAGCATGTTGAATAATACCCATCTTGTCTAAGTAAGTCCTCCTTGTCAAGCTTTCTGTTCGAGTATCCATGACTTTCCCTATGATTCCTGTTATATGGATAGCACATTTTTTATTATTTTTAAAACACCATAGGTATATCTGACATGCTGTAATACCTTCGTAGCCTAACAGATTCCAAGGAAGAAGTGCTTTCTCACCCATTTCTAAATATATGTTAAGACGTTGAACTGCAGCTACATCGCTTGGCCCTTTTGTTCTGAAGTATGAATATATGTTAATATCTCCAGAAGGTCGTGATGCATAAAGACGACCATTTATGTCTATTGAGTCGAAGCTATAGATATAATACTCAGGATATGCTTTAATGATACTTAAGAACTTTGATAACACATCAGAAGAATAAAGATAGTCATCATCGTCTAAAAACATTATAAAATCATTTTTGGGGTCATCACTCATTTTCAGTGCTAATATAATACCTAGGTTGCGAATACGATTCGGACCTCTAAGGTGAGGTGGTAATTTTATGATAGACATCTTTCCTCCAAGTTTTTGCTTAAATTTCATTATTACATTCCATGTTGAAGTAGAAGTGTCTTCAGATCCTACTATCAAATGCCAATTCGAGTAATTCTGCCTAAGAACAGATTCAATAGCACGCTTAAGGAGATCAGGCCTCCCATACGTGGGAACTACTACATAAAACTTGTATGTCATTTCTACTTATATTATTGGAATAATTATTTATTTTTTATGTTGTTCTTCTTGGAGCCCGTCAACCTTCACCATCTAGCGTAGAATAAGTTATACAAAGCCGCAAAACTCAAGCAAAATTCGTAAACTGCCTTAAATTTCCTAATAAAACTTTTAGCATGAAAACAATTGTAAAATCTCTTAGTTCTATGCTTTAATAAGAAAAACCATCACGTTGATTGCATTCCTTAAAGCATAGTTATACCCATAGTTCTATGTAAAGGACTAGCTTTGGCTTACTTTTGCAAGCTAGCTACCATACACTTTGATTGCATATATTGCGATTATTTCTTTGTTATTAAACATCTATTGCTGCAAAAAACGTAAAAAACATAAACTTTATCTCATTGCGGTTTAAGCATATGCAAGCAGAAATTTGCTGAAATATTAATTGATATACATGGCTAAATTATTGCATGCGAAAAGCCTGGCATAACTTTAAGCATGATAAGCTAGGAATTGTTTTTGAGCGTTTATTTAGTTACTTGAAGAATAGAAAGGTTTTCTTTTGTAATATTAATGCAAAGCTTGCTAATTAGCAATTAATGCTTAAATTGTTTGAGTTTTATTACGAATACCTTTAAACATCATAGACACCAATAATAAACTGTATCTTTAAACTTTTCTATATTACTTTTATCAAACAATCTTCTGACATCAATTAAAACCAACTTACCATTAGCAGTCTTAACCAAATCCTTAATACTTAATTTCTTAAAATCATCGTGTTTAACTGTGATTATAATACAATCAAATTTTAAATTTGTATCTAAGTTATCCAAAGCTTTAATACCAAATCTACTTATCTCCTCCTTACTTAACAGAGGATCGTAACCGTAAATGTTCACTTTAAACTCTTTTAACTCTTTAATTAAACTTCTAGCAGGACTTTCTCTAACATCTGGCACATTTTCTTTATAGGTTAGTCCCATGATCAAGACTCTAGAACCCTTAATAATTTTTCCAACTTCATTTAAACTTTTTATAGCCATTTCAGCCACATATTTAGGCATGTAGTCATTTATAGCTCTTCCAGCCAGTATTACCTGGGGATGGTAACCTAACTCTTTAGCCTTGTAGACCAACCAGTAAGGATCTACTGGTATGCAGTGACCACCAACTAGTCCAGGCTCATATCGATGAAAGTTCCATTTCGTTGATGCCGCATCTAAAACATCCCTTATATCTATACCCATTTTATGGAAAATTATAGTTAATTCATTCATCAATGCTATGTTTAAATCCCTCTGAATATTTTCAATAACCTTAGCAGCTTCAGCCGTTCTTATATCCCTGGCTACGTAAACAGTAGTTATTAATCCGTACAACTCAGCTAAGATTTCGGTAGTTTCTTCATCCACTCCTGCAGCGACTTTAACAATTTTATCAATTGCATGTTCTTTGTCTCCTGGATTAACTCTTTCTGGTGAATACCCTATCTTAAAATCCTCTCCACATTTTAGTCCTGATTCTTTTTCCAGAATTGGCTTTACAATTTCCTCAGTTACCCCTGGGTAAACCGTTGATTCGAGTACAACAATCATTCCCTTCCTTAAATTCTTTCCAACGGTTTTAGACGCTGAAATTATGTAAGACAAATCAGGTTCTTTAGATTTAGTTACTGGTGTTGGAACACAGATAAAAACAATATCCGCCTCTTTTATTCTACTCTGATCAGTGGTGTAATCTATATTACTCCTCTTATTACTTTTTCTTAATTTGTTAACTTTATTTTGATCAATATCATATCCAATGATTCTCAAATGTTTAGAAAAAGCTTTAACTAGTTCCATTCCAATATATCCCAATCCAACAATGCAAACTATAGCTTCTTTTCTGCTTAACTTTTCTTTAAGTTCATAGAAAACCATCTGATTGTCACCTCCAAACCTTTTCTTAAATCGTATTCGGGTTTATATCCGAGTTTCTTCATAGTTAGCGATATATCTGCTAAGGAATGTCTAATATCTCCAGGTCTTGGTTTATCATATATGGGTTTTAACTTTGCACCTACAATCTCCATTATCATCTCTGCCAGATTTTTTATACTTACCCTTTTACCAGTTGCTATATTAAAAATACCTTCAACATTTTTCTTCATAGCAAGTATGTTAGCTTTGACGACATCTTCGACAAATGTAAAATCTCTTGTCTGATTACCATCGCCAAAGATTATAGGAGGCTTGCCCTTTATAATCCTACAAATAAATCTAGGCACTACAGCTGAATACTCTGAATATGGATCTTGCTTAGGTCCATAGACGTTAAAATATCTTAAACATACCGTTTTCAAACCATAAACTTCCGAAAAAACTCTACAGTAATATTCACCAGCTAATTTGGAGACAGCATATGGTGACTTTGGATTTGGTTTCATATCTTCTCTCTTAGGCAAAGTTGGAGTGTCTCCATAAACTGAAGATGAAGAAGCATAGATCACTTTCTCAACTTCACAATCTCTTGAAGCAATTAACACATTCAAAGTTCCTGTTATGTTTACATCGTTCGTTAAAACAGGGTCTTTTATAGAACGAGCAACAGATGGTAAGGCAGCTTGATGAAATACACATTCTGTATCAACGAAAATATCTCTTAAGGCCTTTAAGTCTCTTATGTCTGCTATAACAACTTTACATTTAAGCCCCTTAATGTTTTCTATCTTACCAGTTGTAAGATTGTCTAAAACCACAACTTCAAATCCTAATTTTATTAACTCCTCTACGAGGTTCGATCCTATGAAACCACACCCACCTGTAACAACGACTTTACTCACAAATTAGTTAATGCATGCATAGCATTTAAACTTTGTTCCTAAGTTGTTTTTTATTGTTATTTCCAGTATCATTGTGATTTTATTATGATTGTTCTAGGAAGAGCAAACGAAAACAAAATTCGAAAAACAAATAGAGGTAGGGAAATTTATGTTTAAGTTGAGCATATATAATAAGAATTTTTAAGAGAAGTTCTGAGAGCAAAGTTTGCAAATTGGAATTTGACTTTAAAATTGTTTCAAGTTTCTATCTAGTTATTGGACAGTATTTAACAATTCATTGATAATCTCAGTATATATCTTTGAATTCTCCATAATATCTTTTTTTCGCCCCCATTTTAAAAATTCGAATCTCATCTTTTTGTAGACTTTTCTATTTTCCCGAAGCTCTCTTATAGCCTCAATGTATTTATTTAAAACCTTGTTTGGTGGCGCAATATCAATTATAAATCTTTTAGACCATCTACTTACTCTTTTCAACTCCCAAAGTCCACCTGTACAAGAACCAACAATTGGGCAACCACTAGCTGCTGCTTCTAAACAAACCAAACTATCTCCTTCGAATAAGGATGGAAAAATCAGCAAATCCGCAGCATTGTACCATAAAATCAATTTTTCATTTTCCATTTCACCAAGAATTCTTATATTCCTTGGTAGTTTCTCTTTGTATTTTACTTCCCCTATAACAATAAGTTCTAAATCATCGTAGAGTTTTTCAAGTTTTTTCATGAGTTCTATAATAATTTTACATCCTTTTTCTAAAGTAAATCTCCCAACATATAATAAATAAAATTTTTTAGTATCTAGTCCTAGAGTTTTTCTTGCTTCGGCTTTACTTAGTAGGAAAAATTTTTTAAGCTCAACAGCATTTCTTACAATCCTAATTTTTTCATGACTAATTTTGTAGTATTCTCTTAAATTTCGATAGCTTTCTCGAGAAACCACCACTATTCTATCTGCCAATTCCACAGCTATTCTCTCAAAAAAATTTAACAAAAATCCATAGAACAGGTAACCTACTAAATATCCAAATAAACCCCCATATGTTGTTAGATTTCTGAGCGAAGTAATAGCAGATGCACGTATGATTGTAAGTTTTTTTGGATTTTCATTTTTTTTGATAAGTTTATATGCGAACCATCCTTGTAAGTTATCATTAATTACTATTGAATATTGATTATAACCGATTTTACAAGCACATTGAGCGCCTCTTATAAAATCTGCAACTCTAAATAAAGATAATATTTTGAATATACCCTTAGCAACTATTGATTGCGTCTTTAGATCTCTTACAGGAATAATTTCTATTTTAATTTCTTTAGGCATATTTCTAAATATATTTGAATAAAATTTCCAAATGCTTGTATTTTTCTTGAGAGTTGTTGTAAATATTATAATTTTTTCATCCATCTCTATTTTTAAGCCCAAAATGAGAAATAACATTATACCAAGTTTTGGCATGTTTTTTTATTTCAAATCTTTTTACATTCCCTAAACCTCTTTTAATAAATTTTTTTCTAAGATTTTTATCATAAAGAATCTTTTCAATTTTTTTCTCTAGTTCTGCAGCGTTTTTAGGATCTTTTAATATCATTGCACTTTTATCAACAACTTCAGCTAAGGCTCCTCTATTTGAAGCAATTACAGGACAACCGCATGCTTGTGCTTCAAGCACAGTTCTTCCAAAACCTTCATACTCGGAGGGTAACACAAATACATCTGCAATATTGTAAAATGCAATTAAGTCTTTCTGGGAAACATGATCCAAAAAATATGCACAAATGTTTAATTTTTCACAAAGTTGAAGATTTTTTATCCTGTTTTCCTGAATAATTGCTTTACCTATTTTTATAAAAATAACCTCATCTGATAAATTTTCCAAAGCCCTTAAGATTATATC
>Ga0190367_1001252_pt1 | contig 15054 bp, 15 predicted proteins | sample 4872181011_MG_FD_171838 | JGI IMG/M metagenome (GOLD analysis project Ga0190367, IMG submission 171838) | Hydrothermal vent microbial mat bacterial communities from Southern Trench, Guaymas Basin, Mexico - 4872-18-10-11_MG | ecosystem: Environmental > Aquatic > Marine > Hydrothermal vents >...
GCTCATGCACCTTCTTCTCGATTCGAGCCCAGTGAACTCTTCGAGCTCCGCTACATCCTTACCGACAATACTTGGAAGGCGATACGGAGCATCTACAAACTTAAGATCACTCATGTGAAACACCTCTCTATAGGCACGATAGTACATCTATTTTACCAACCCTTGGCTCTATCTCTCGCTTTGGCACACTTACTATCACTGGGAACCTCAATCTGTTCATCTGTCCCATGACTACAGCATATCCAGTTCTCAGATTTACGAGTCTCTGCTCTATAGATTGTGGTAGAGAGCCAGCAGCCCTTTTTACGAAATGTAAGTCACCAGCAGAAATTCTGTGAATTATGAATGTATTGACCATGGAAAGAGCTATTGGATCAATGAAGGTCGGTCTTTGGGATATTAAGCATAAACTTAGCCCGAATTTTCTTCCTTGAGTCGCAATGTTCACTATGTTATTCCTCGCAAGGCTATATCCGATAGGGTAGGTTGTGAGATTAGGACAGTAGTTTTGCACCTCTTCAATTGCTAGGAGGAGTACTCTTTCTTCCCCCTGGACCTTGTAATCCGTGAACTTATTGTAAAGGAGTTTAGTTAGGTAGGATATAATAAGCTGCTTCATCTGCAAAGAGACACCTGGTGCACCTTCTGTTGAGAAGTCAATTAATGCCAGAGAGGCACTGCCGGGCTTAGTTAGCTCATCTATAAATTTCTCACCCAGCGTTACTTGATTCTTGTATCTAATGAGACTGTATTTATCCATATCATCCTTAAATTTTCTTAATGCACGTTCTATGGCGTTCCCTGTTTGAGAATGAATCTCTTTCTTTTCCACAGCCTTACGCAATTCTGATATTAACGTTCTTTTAAACAGATTATCGTCAATAAAAAGTTCAGAAATTTCATAACCTTCCTCTTTGAGATTTCTCAATATCATCTCTATTCCGTAAGCCTGGCGCTCGTTCAGTTCTCCACCCGAATAGTATACAACTATTAGCTCTGCTACTTCACGCGGACTAAATGGTGATAAATCCATTGAGATAGCAGTAGCCTTAAATCCTGGCTCTAATAATGCAGGAGAATTTTTAAACACGAAACGGTAAACTCTTTTATATCTTCTGAAGGACCCCTTCTTATACTCATAGAAGAAGTCCAAATAATCTCCATTTGCATCCACTACTATCATGGGTATAGCTTTTTCCTCACCCTTAACCCTGATCTTACTGAGTAATTCAATGAGATATCCCATCGTGTAAGACTTTCCGCTACCAGTGACCCCTAATATGGCTATATGCATAGGTATGCCTTGGATGTCCAGCGGTAGTGGCATATTTTCGTAACCGTATAGCGAACCGAAGCGTATTATTCTTCCCTCCTCACCAGTGAGTCCGCATATTTCCTCGAGTTCATCTGGGTCCACTGGATAGACTTCATCACCAGGCTCTGGTGGCCTTGCGACATCACTCAAGGATCCCTTGACAATAGCGCCTAGGAGCTCAAGCTCGGCCACTACATATCTCCTAGAGACATCTACCGGTATGGGAGACCTTTTCCGTCTAGCCTCAGACCAAGCATCTCCCTTCTCAAAGAACTCGTTATAGGGTATTATCCTCTCAACACGGCATAGTATTCGTTCACCGTTACTACACCTTATAACATATAACTCTCCTTCAGAGACCAATCCCTCATACTCCTCATAGAGCTGAGCGATAGCCCTAATACTTGTCGATCCTGATAAGATAACTGCTCTAGGTTTGCACATATCATATGAATAAATTTTAAGATATATATAAAGGTTAAGGTACATCAATTGATGCTATCAAGTTAAAGCACAAAGCTCATCTAAAGAGTATTTAAGTAGCTCACTTAAGTTGACAACGCTACTAATTATAATGACCATAGTCCTATCTCCTCTGCTCAGATCTCTGCATCCACTGCAGTTACGGAATTATCTTCTCTTGGACCCTAGAACTCATGCTGAGATATTTGAGAAGTGAGATCTCGTGGCTTTCAGGAGCCGTAGTAGATGTAGCCTTTGCTCGCTCCGAAAAGAGAAAGAACAGAGGAACATTGAGTGAATACTTAAAGGTCGCTGAGGATAGAATCAAGAGAAGACTTTTTGTTTAAAAAGCTCTTAGCTTCAAGACACCTATCCTATGACAACTAGCTCTTTACGAGTATATGTGATGAACTATGCAACTTATAACTATGACTATCCTATTAGGAGTCTGGAGTGTGAGATGTCTCAGAAATGTCTAATTATCGAGACGATAACTGGTAAGGTCAGGTGCCAGAGCAAGCAGAATCATTACTGATGGATAAGCTGAGGTAGAAGTGAGTGGGATCAGCCTCTAAGCCGATCTCATATTTACTTCGGAATTGATCAAACCAATCTATCTCGTTGGTTCCGCGGAGGTTTCCCTCCTTGGAACCGCAGAGATAGATTGATTTGATCGCTTCCGGAGTAAATATGAGATCAGCCTTCTCGGCTGATCCCACGATATATATGGGTGCTTTAGGGTATTTATACATTTTCACTACCCTGGTGCCGTATATATGGATGTAGTCGTCTGTTGTATTCTCTGAGAATGTTCTATGGTCTTTTACCTCTGTTCCTGTAAACAATGCCTCCTATCTTTTGGTTTGATGATTTTTCTTCTCCTTCCTAATTTAATCTTAGGAGAATGTTCATTGTCGACGTTATTAGTAATGATAATGACATGGTAATATTTAAAGGGAGTTTATAAGGGATGGTTGTCCCTGGTTGACCTAGGTCGACTTAGGTATATCATTTTTCCATTAGTTCGGTTAGATTTAGGTTAGATGCTCGTATACCACAACATCATCGCCTAGAATAATCGAAGGTACAACACACAGTTTTCTTTTTTAGCTCATATGCCCATATATTTTCCCACTTCTCTAGAAAAGATCCAAGACTCCTTATGCTAACTAATAGAGGCTGTGGAGTTTTCTCTAGTTCTTCACGAGCCTTCGTATGCGTAGGTTTGTTAAGCCATTCAAAATATTCCTTTCTTGCTAATTCACGTAGATCTTTAGAGGGAATAATGTAGAACTTTGCACTATTCCAGTCACTAGGTATATGAACTATAACATAGGGATCCTTTATTTTATCCTTTAGCTTCCTATCTATTTCCTCCCTTTTAGCCTTAACTCCTAAGTGAACATAGTTCTGTCTTATCGTCTTAACCTGGATAGTAGCAACTTTCCTCCTCTCAATATCATAGACTAGCAAGTCTATTTCTGGGGCTCCCTTAGGCGTAATAGTTACGAGGTATCCCATAAGAGATAACCTAGCTGCTACGAGGTATTCGCCGGCGTAACCAAGCATTTTCTTCTGAACATGATGACTCATTATCTCCCTACTCATAATTACTATTGATTCATATTTATGAATATCAACATTCTAACATTTAGCGATATAGCATTCTTGGTGAAACAATTTTTATGGTTAATATGAAATGCACTTACTCCTTTAACTTTTAAACTCTTCTTCAGGTCATTAGTCAGTCTCACATTTACTAACTTATCAATTACATTTTGTAGGTATTTCTTGAAGAAATATCTAACATCAGCAATCTCTCCATAAGTTGTTCTCTCTCATACCGATGGAATGGGATCGTATTTATGTAACAACTTTACTATCCAATTTTTAATTCAAAGAGAGTATCGGTTGGATAGAATGCTTGTTATGAAATCTTAATCTCTCTTTCATAGGGTAGTTCTCTAGCCGTATAGAATATCCTAATAGAATCTAGAACAGATTTTGTAAAGAGACCAGGGAATACGATCTCGCTAATGAATATTTCAAGCCTTATCTACGCCTCTTTTAAGGAATGAGCTCATATATGATATAAGCATTCTGAACAACTCAATAAAAGCCCATTGTTCAACTTCAATCACTATTCATGGATCGTCTTAACAGGCTCAGTATTTCCTTCCACTTCCCTCTTAAGAACTGGTAAAAGCTTCTTATGATCTCGAGTTCTATGGTCGGACTAAATCGCTCATATTGGTCGAGTGTTGTATAGTGAGGATAGTAAGGATTTAATTCTGAATTTAACAAAGTATCTTTCTATGATATTGTTAGCTCTTGTCAGTATCCTATGACGGTTAGTGCAGACAATCACAACATCGTTCATACCTAAATAGTCGCCGCTCGTCGACTTAGGTATCATATGATGTTCTTCCCATATGGCAGGCGTTATAGGTTGCTTGCAGAGATAGCATCGTTCAGGCTCATGTGGGACTCCTGGATCATATAGTGCTCCAAGCAACTTTACTGGATAACCTCTTACAGCGTTTCGCATTCTTCTTTCACTTCCTGGGTGTAGAAGCTTATAGCAGTTTGCACAAAGGAAGTCATTCACCTCATGACTATACTCTAGTGCATATAATATATCATATCCACATTTAATGCACTTATCTCCAGGTTTAGGCCTAGGAGAACGACCACGACTTCGTTCAATTCTCCTTCTTCGATATTCTCTCCTCTTCTCCCTTTTAGCCCTCTCTCTACACTCGTAAGAGCAATATTTCTGACCTGGAGCAATTGCATGGAAAGGAGTTCCATGCAATTAATCTACTGGCTCGGAAAGAGAAGAGAAAAAGAAAAAGTCCTAGGTATGAATAAGGAGAGAGATATGTAAGGAGGTGAATTATGGTATCACTACCGGTACGAAACCCTACTTATCTTCGGATGATAGTATCTTTCCCTAGTGAGAATACTGCTAAGAGAGCCTATGAAGAATTAATAGAGCTTCTAAGAAGAGAGTATAGATATAGTAAAGAAGTACCTGCACATCGAGCAGGTAAGCTCTTTGATAGTTTAGAAGGAGCTGAGGAATATATAGGGGAGGTTAAGAGAATACTAAAGAAAAGAACTGGTGAGGAGAGGATTATTGCGCTTATTAGAAGAACTGAAGATGGTAAATTCTACGCTGATATAGATTATGGGGCAAAATTATTACTAGGCATTTATGGAAGGCCTGCATTTAGAGGAATTCAAAGGAATATTAAGCGTATAGGTAGGGTTATAGATATTGGTGATATATCGTGCACTTCTGACTTGGTTATAGACGTATATAAACTATTAGTTGAGAAGTATGGTGGAAAGATACTGAATTCAGGAACTTTGAAAACTGCTTAAGAAGATTATGAACGTATAATAAGAGAATTCAAAAGAATTGGAGAAAGTAGAGATGTATTAAAAATTATAAGAGATCCCATAAGTATGGCAGAAACATGAACTACCCTCCTCTACTGAGATTCCTCTCTCATTATCCAGATCAATATTTAATAGCCATGGATATTAAATACAGGTGGGTGGGAAAATGTCCTCCACAATAGGGGGCTTTTTAATAGGCTTTGGTCTTTGTCTTTTCCTGATGAACTTTTGTTTAACTCTCATACTGGGGTATACTCACGACAAATTATATGATGTGTACATGCATTGGGGTACTTTGTGGCGAGATGAAGTTCCTAGGATTCTAACATTCCTTAAAACGATACAGAGAGTATTAAATTGGGGAGGCTTGCTTGGAACAATTCTGGTAATAATTGGTGTTGTGCTCGTAGTAATGGCAAGAGTGAGAAGAAGGGGAAGTGAGTGCACATCCACTTAAGTATCATCTAAGATAATGTCTTATTTTTGAACCTACGCTTTTATAATTCAAAAAAGTTAAAGGGAGAATAGTATAGCAGTCGAACCTAATTAGATCAATTGTGGAAGGTGGGAGAAAAGTATTCCTTCTCACTATCTACTACAGACTCTTTTCCATACATACTTCAATAATATTGGACTGAATGTGGAGAAAGTAGTTTTCTTCGTCAGTGCTAGGGAGTTCTTAGATTTCATGGATGGGTGAGACGTATAATGTTGTGTAAGGTGCATGAAAACAATTTTGAGGAAAACTAGTAAAATATTCTGTGGGAAAGTGCGGTGAAGTGGGAGACACACAGAATGATTGTGAAAGTTATTGATGATGGATTTAATTTTTCCTACGAAATTAGTGAGAACACTATCTAGGGGGTCTATTGACCCAGATATTCATCCAGACTACACGTATAAAGTTTATGGTTATAGGCGTATAAAAGTGCGAAGAATTGCTATATCTCATCATAATGTCTCTACACCTCTAATTATGAAGTATATAATGGAAAAGTAGGAACGCCTGGTTGAAGAGAAATATGGAGGAGGCTCTTTTCAATCTGGGTAGAGCTCTCCATTACGTTCAAGATAAATGTGTGAGTAAAGGCTTCTTGGGACTATTTCATGATAAAATAGAGAAGAATCTTTCAGAGACATCTCTTCCTAAATATTCATTTAGCGATATAAAGAAGAATGCAGAAAGCTCACCACACTTCATAAAGAGTGTTTTAAATTCATTGAGTCCAGAAAAAGATGTATATAAAATCTTGGAAAAAGCTATAACCACTAGCATACTAATCACAGCTTCAACACTAGGAAGCAAAGAGATACCCAAAGAGCTATTAGAAGCCTATAAAAATGCAAAGCAAAAATTCATGAAAAGCATAGTACCAATCTCCATAGGAGTAGGCTTAACCTCATCAATCCTCTTATTTATATACAACCCACTACTCTTCCCAATAGGTCTTCTTTCAGGATACATGATTTACTGGTCTGATAGAAATTACCACAATCTGAAAGAAGAAGCAAGATGGTATGGAATAGAATGAATTAGAAATTCAAACTCAGAAGTGCAAAATCCAAGAAGTAAAACATACGGTTAGTGGATTTCGACACCGTACTTCTCTATCATATTGAACAGAATACCTATAGACTCCTCCACTCTCTTTCTATCGCTCTTGAACATATCCTTATTGACGAAGAAAGTAGTCCTGTACCTCCTACCCTTCTTCACTACAGTGTACTCAAGCTCCCATTCATTCGGCTTTTTCACCTTTCCTAACAATACAGGTAGCACCACTCCTAGGATCTCTCCTCCTAAACATATCCTCTATAGTCTTCGCTACAAAGTCGTACTCCGATTGATTGCTCTTCTGCATACTCAATACCTTCACCGAGCTATAGACTAATTTTTTCTATAAATTAGTTGTTAATATATTGGGATTGGATTTGAAGAGGAGGTTTGTAAAAAAGAAGTACTATGCAACTTACATAATGAGACTAGAGGAGTTCTTTAGAAAGGTCGAAGGGTATGAGAGGCTTGAAAAGGAGATAGAGGAGAGGATGAGTAGAATTCTCAGGACTATAAGAAGGAGAAGGATTAAAGCGAGGATAAGGAGGAGGGAGAAGGAGATAAGATCCATAATCCTCACATACCTACCAGAACTAGAAGAATACCCTACAACAGAACTCATAGAGAAGTTCAGAAGACTACTCGCAGGTCAGAGACTACTAGCATACGGGTACGCTAGAAGAGGAATAGACCCACTATCTCCAGAAGCTAAACTCAGAGACTGGTACTGGGAACTCCTAAGCGAGGTAGTCAGAGAGTACATAGAGAGGACTGGAAAGGCTCCGACACCAGAGGACTACATAAGGGAGAAACTAATACTTGCAGTAGAGAGGAAATTCTTCACACCACCTCTAGTCAGGAGGATAATAGGAGAGGCTAGGAGGAGGGGAGTACCAAAGTCTAGGGTTGCTAGAGAGTATGGGCTTAGACCGAAGGAGGTCAGAGAGGGAGAGATAGACAGGAGGTTGAGGTTGATGGCGGAGGACTTAGCTAGGATAGAGAAGTTGGAGGCAGAGGTCAAGGAAGTTGAGGGTGAGCTCTTGAAACTACTGGATGAGCTCTATAGGTTGAAGGGTTGGTTAATGAAGAATAGAATGGGTCTGTATAGGATAAAGATAAGAGTGTACACGGTGAAGGTTAAAGGTGATACTAAGTATGCCGGTGAGTTTCAGGGCTTCTACGATCTAGTAGCACTCCTACACGAGGAGACACTAATACCGGTAGTCGATTGGTATGTGGAGATTGAGGGTGAGAGGGTCTATCCATTCTGGGAGCAGATAGCCTGTATAAAGGCAGACTTCGTTAGGCAGTGGAACTGGGAGGATATAGAACCTCCGAGGTATCCTAGGATAAGGGCTGCGGATCTAGTGCTCGGATATACAGATGTGGCACCAGAACCCATAGAATCATTTCCAGAGGTACCGGTAAGACTACAGAGGCTATTCCACTACGATGCCGAAACTGGCTACATAGACTACGATAGGAGATTCACACCGCCAAAACCAGTAGCATGCCCTTGGATTAGGAGGATCGCTGGAGATATAGATACGAATGTCAGGCTACTGATGGATAGTATAGAACAGGTGGAGAGGTGGCCATCCTGAATAAGTACGTGCTATTCCTAGACTACGATGGTGTGGATCTGGAGTTCGTGCTAATGGATCTGGATAGATTACTCAGACTGTGCTCTGACTGAGGTAATCGAAAGATAATTGCGAGATCAGGAGTAGATTTACACGAGTAGCTAGGTACGAGATTGGAGAAGTTGGTGGTAGGCTAGTAGTGTAAGCATGCATTAACCCATCTTCTATTATTATATTCTCTATCTATAATATTATTAAATATATCAACCAAAAATTTGTGGCAATAAGAAACCAGTTCTCTTTTCCTTGTCTCCTCTCAGTTATTGTCGTCCCCTATATTTCCCAATAGAAATTAAGATAGTATAAAATAGAGTAATCACAGTACCTACTTCTTATCTTCTACAATTAACTGGCGTTAGTTAATGATAGAGATAGAAAAAAGAAAATTGATGATGGACTATTATTGTACTCCATAAAAGGAACTAATTCCTTATCTCTACACCTCTCATGTACATGTGTTAAAATAACAAAAACTAGTGTTTGAAAAAATCAACTCTTTCTCTTCCTCACTAGTTCTTTCAATAGATCTAGTAGTTGTGGGTTTTCTCTTAACAACTCGACTAGTTCACTAATTCTCTCTATTAGCTCTTTCTTTCTAATTAGTTCCTCCTTGTCATTCACTAATATGAACTCACTAGATAGATATTCGTTCATGACAATAGTACACTCGTACTTCTCCCTACTGTAGAACTTTACCTCTAGGGGTATCCCGCTCTTTGGTCTCATCAATAAGTAAGCTGTTTAAAAGCACTCCATTAGGGCTAGGCTGAAGGACTATAGAGAAATTAATTACTCCATTCCTATTTTCGTGTTTTAACTTATTCTTACTTACCTTAAATAGGATAGCTCAAATAGATGTACATTCACTTTTAGTAGGTATTACTTTCTTAATAAAATCCTCAATTACTCAAGTTTAGATAGATAAAAAGCAATACTTATAAACTTAGGAGATATTACGAAGTGGGAGGATAATGGAGATTAAGGTTCGAACTCTACTTCTTATAACCTTTAATGTAATGTTCACCTTGTTTACTATTCTTATAATTTCTGAAGTAATCAGAATAATAACTCCCTATCCTGAATTTATCATGGCACTTATTACATGGTTAGGTACATTACTAGCCCTCCTCGACTATGATGCATTGACTAACCCCAGCCTAGTAGTAAACTATGAATGTCATGGTGATAGAGTGTATATTTTGGTAAAGAATAAGGAGGGTAGGAGAACTGCTACTAATGCTAAAGTGTTGATAACTATCAAAAAGCTTGAAGATAGTAAAGAGGTCGATCTATCAAAAAACGACTTAGTGTATACCCAAAATCAGCTTGTCTCATTTGAAAATCCTAAAGTCGAAGGAGAGCCCATTCCTTGGGCTAGGCCAGAGACCCCTGATTTTAGAGGACTAAAAGGTATAAGGTATAAACACATAGCAAACATCGCACCCGGCGAAGTAAATAGAGCAGTACTACTAGACAGAACATCGGGCGCTATTAAAATCTTTTCAGAATATGGTACAGAGAAGGAGATGGTGGAGGTGGTTCCAAGTGTACGGAAGGAAAAAGAGCCTCCTGCTAGATGTGTACTTAAACCAGGTAGGTATAGAATCAGAGTTACTGCTGTAGCTGATAGAGCAGAGCCTGTTACGATGGTGTTGGAAATACATGGATCTGAGGTTAAACCCATATAGATTTTTCAAAACCCGTAAATAATCGATAAACTAATGATACCATGTAAACTCAATCTCTTACAATACATAGTCAAGTAGACATTCACAAGAGTATTCGGTGTACAGAGTGCATAGCTCGCCCGAGCAAGGATACTACTTAGATCCTACTCAAGACCTTGTAGAGAACTTCTTCAGGAGACAGGATATTAAGATAGTGGTCGTAAAGGAAAAGGAGTAGTATGTTCCTGAGAATGACTAGGGAGTAATATACTATGCTAGAGGCTAGGTATATGATTACGAGGTCTGGAAGCCTTCACTGATCCTCCTACACCCCCACCTCCACACCAGATCTAGATGCTTTCTATCCATGCTTATTTCATAATTATAAAAATCAGCTTCTGGTGCTTTTCTTCTCCACTTAACATAGTACATCCCAACATCTTTGAATAAATCTTCAATCAGCCCATTAACTTCAGACTCTCTCTTAGAACCGCTATAGGTTAAGCTAACGAGAATGAAATCTTCTATCTTAGGACAGCAAGCATTTACTAAGTTTTTATAACTCTTTTCTTCTTGAGGAAATCTCAAAACATACTTGGGGAAGAGCATCACTCAAGAATCTTTCTCGCTTCTTTAGAAACAGGTTTGGCTATCCTTTTTCAATTCCATCAAAGGTTTCGCTTCTAACAATTCTATCTTTATATAGCCAAAGCCTTTGAAATATCCAATAAACTTCACTACTCAATTTTAGCATGGATTTTTTAATTCGTATATTAGGGGGACATACCTGTAATAAATCTCAGTTGCTGAAATATCTTTCAAACCTTAATTGCTAATCTCGTTAATGCTCTCCTCAATTCTCTTAAAGCACTTAAAAACTTCTTCAATAGAATTTCTGAGTTGCTTTGCCATCTCCCTGTTCCTGCTGGAAACGCTATCCCTAAACTTTTCATTATCTCTCTAGCTTCTTCCATTGAAGGAGTATGATAAGGAGGAAGCTTATTCCTCAATTTTACAAGCTGTTCTAAAAAGCTTAACGAAGTAAGAAGCTCGGGACTCAACATATCTTCCCCGGAAAATAACCTATTAAGGAGCTTTAACGATTTCTCATCCTTCTCATAGCTTATCCCAAACTTATCAAGTAGCTTTCTCAAAATACCTATATTCATTTCAAGCAAAGATGCTAATGCCCCAACTTTTGTTTCAAAATCAACTATTGAATAGCATGGAGAAGCTATGTAGGCAGCAGTTTCTGGCTTAACTTCAATTACCTTTACTTTTTGCCCAAGCATGTTGCTTACTGCTAAGTTAATCCCGTCAATTTCCTCAAGTATTCCACTAGGCAACCCATAACCAACTTTAAGCGCTCTATGAGAGCATTTGGCATAAGCCTTCTTTAACTCATTCAAGGTTAGAAAAACTTCTTTAGTCACACTACATTCATACCACTTCTTAATCAATATAGGTTCATTAGCCGAAGGGAATTCTTCATCTACCAACCTACAATTCTCACAAACCCTACAATCCACTTCCATGAGGATCACTTCCTTTTAAGCAAATCTCTGATTAATTCATCATATGAGGTATATCCTCTATTATCCATAATTTTCCTCAGCTCAGCATAAGTTTCTCTGGAAACAGCAAGCCATGTAAGGTTTTTGTAGTAAGAAGAAATCATCCTTCGCCATTTTTCTATGCTAAGGGAAGCTTCATGAATTACTGTTGCTGTTGCGGGTGGGCCAAAGAAAGTTATTGGAGAAACTGAATGAGGAACTGAGCTGCTAGTCCTGAAGAGGTAGAAACCTGAAAACTTTAGTTTAAACACGAGCTCCTCAGCTTCTAATGCAAGAAACTTTTCATGGATAACGTTATTCAAATCTATGCCTAGCGGAACTTGAATTTTTGCCTCTCTTGATTGACCTACTGGTAGGCTATGTATGAGAACTTGTGCCCTGCTAAGATAGAGATCCTCTTGAGTGATTGTTGGTTTAGCGCCTCGAGGAGTGGGCTTCTTCGCTAGATAAATCTCACAATTTAAAATGCAGAGGTCTGAAACCTCGCCAGCTCTATTCGAAACCCTTAGAGTGAACTCTATGGTTGGTAAAGCACAGTCCATTCGTGTATCGACTGATGTTATTAGGATTTCAAGGTGAGGAGGCATGACTCTCAAGTCTTCTATTTTAATTCCCGACTTAAAAAGTTTGGCTTGTAAAATTTTGAGGAAGCTCCATAAACAGGAATAAATAAAGTCACTACCGATCACAAAATTATGAGAGAATATGGAGGACTGTGGATGTTATAGTCGGAAAGGAATTAAATAATAAATTTGATGGAAATTATGACCTTTGCACATAATTCATTCAAAATAGAGGTAGATAAGGATAGGATTTTACACTTTTCCGTCCAAGAAAATTCAGACTGCCCACCTGATAGACCTTTTCAGGTAAGAGCAGAGATAGAATCCGACCCTTGGAGACACCAGGTAGAGCATTTAATTAATCAAAACGGTTACAAGTGTCTAGGAGCATGCGAATGGCTAGAAAATAATCATAGAAAAACGCTGATTTAAGCCTCCATACTTTTATTCTTCGAACAACTCCGGATATTCTTCTTTAGCCTTCTCCGTCAAAAGTACCTCCTACTTCCTGGCAACCTTTCTATATCCCTCTGTCTATCAGAAACCTGAAGTTCACTTTCTCTTAACCCCATATTCTTTTGAAACTTCCTCGCATATCCTTACCTCTAGGATCTCGCTTCGACTTCATCAATAAGTACGATGTTTAAAAAGGGCACATCAGGACTAGGATATTCCTTAGGATGGCTAGGGAGTAGTATATGATGCTGGAGACTAGGTATATGATTACGAGGTCAGGAATTCTCCTACCCAATCTCCTACATCCCCATTTCCATACTAGGTCTAGAACCCTCACGAAGAAACCAATACCCATAAGTATTATTAGGAAGAACCCTAGGACTATGGGGGGTTGTTGTTCAAAAATCATGGCTGGGAGTGAAATCATCTCGTAGATGTGTGGGTTGTTCACGAGGTAGTAGCTACTCCAGTAGTCGATGCCTATTAGGGTGAAGAGTACTAGTAGTAGAAGACCCCTCACGTAATATGGATTGTTTAGAAGGAAAAAGTCTAGGTGAGTGTAGATGATATATTCTTAAGGTAAAAGCCAAGGTTTAGAATTAAGACTATAAGAGAGGTTAAAGCTATTACTCTTAAATCAAGACAATCTTCTTTAAGATCTTCATAAGTTAAAAGTAAATCCCTTTTAAATGATGTCCACTTAATTTTGAGTAAATAGTAGGTCGAGGTGAGGAGGAAAAGTCTCAAGGAAACTGCTATCCTAAGGTTCGTGTTAAATTCGTATCTGATAATGTAACATCCATTTCTTTAGTTTACAATCCAAGAACTGATCGAAGATCATCATCTAATTTACCTACAAGTCTTGATTTATCCACTATCCCTAATCCCACAATTGTGAAGTAATATCTTCCCACTTGAAGGTTGAGTGGAGGAGGCTCACCATACTTTCTAGTATAGTTAAGAAACGCTAATCTCTCTTGATACTCAGCATCTTCCTTACTAAATTCCTTAAAGTAAACCCCCAATTCATTGTCCTTAATAATATTGGACAGCCCTGTATATGCTAATGAGGGGCCAAAAGTATGTGGATACCTCTTCCTTTTTCTTTGTCCACGGACCATTTGTACGCTAACCCTTAGATCTCTAAGTCTTCCTCTCAAACCTTTTTTACTTTTGGTAGCGCCTATGTAAAGTATACCCTTCTTATCAGTACCAAGAATTCTATGAATAGACCTAGGTTTTCTATCTCTTATCCAGAAGATTATGTACACACCAGGTCTCTTCGGAACATTCTTAAAATCGTTCGCTACAAGCTCTACTAGGGGTTTGGGGATGTTAGAAGTTTTCATTCTCATCACTTCACATACTCATTTTCTAGACTTAAGGTATTCAACATCAAATATAAATTTATATGTACTAAGTGTCTAGAAAAAATCACCACTCGACTATCCTATCTAAATGTTTTCTAAAGACCTCGGCTACATCTCCAATCTCCTGTCTTAAATGGCAGTAAAGTTCTAATGCCAATAGTACGTGTTTGCAGAGAGCTCTCCTTATCCTTGAGTGGGGGCATGAGCAGTAGTAGTGGTACCTCCTCAGGTCTACGACGACCCTGTACTCTCCAGTCCAGCCCCTAACGAAGCACTCTATATACCTCCTCCTAAGCTCTATGACCTTGAACCTCCTCTGGTTATTGTATCATTCCACTCTCTAGAGTGGGCATAATTCTCATTTCGGCTAAGCGCTCTAGGGCCTTCAATACTCTCGCTCTCGGTCTTAACTCGGTAGCCACTCTCCTTGTTTATACTCTCAATCTGACCATAGATGAAGATGCCACCTTAGCCTGGTTTGAGAAGATGCTTCAGACTCGAAGACTCCCTTGTATGTCCTCTAGTATGGACCTTACTTCGAGATTAGCCAAGCTAGTAGCCATTACTCAGATGTTGACTAATTGAGTTATCGTGAGGAGGACTATTCTTGTCCTCTAGATTTACTCTAGGACTAGTAGGTGATGGAATAGTGATGGTAACCTAAGATTAGGAGTTCCAATGTCAGTAAGTTTATCACTTTCTAACAGTATTTCATTAGGTGATCGTGAATATGAGTAGTATACGAAAAGAGCTTCTGAATATTGGTAAGATTGTAAGAAATAACATATACAAAAGAGGTTTTGTGTTTATGCCCGCGTCTTGTTTAGGAGGTTACTGGTGGTGTGGGGTTAGGAGCTGGTACGAGCTGACATTATTCAACATGGATCTATTGGATAGGGAGAGCATGAATGAGGAACTGGTGAAGAGCTGGGGGATAGCTATGAGCTTTGATGCGATAACTAAATTGAAAAAGGAAGTGATAAGAGGGGAAATAGTTCACGGAGATGCTACAGTTATAAGTACTTTATATGCTAGGTATAGGCT
>Ga0190367_1001254_pt1 | contig 15044 bp, 16 predicted proteins | sample 4872181011_MG_FD_171838 | JGI IMG/M metagenome (GOLD analysis project Ga0190367, IMG submission 171838) | Hydrothermal vent microbial mat bacterial communities from Southern Trench, Guaymas Basin, Mexico - 4872-18-10-11_MG | ecosystem: Environmental > Aquatic > Marine > Hydrothermal vents >...
TAAGAGGGAGGATTATGAGCTTAGGCCTAAATCACCTTATGCGGTGTCTAAGTATGCAGGTGAAAAGTACTGCCTGGTGTTCCATGAAGTCTATGGGCTTGAGACCGTGGCTTTAAGGTACTTTAATGTCTATGGGCCTAGGCAGCGCTATGGCCCCTATAGCGGGGTTATAACCATATTCATTAATAGGGCTTTGAGGGGGGAGCCCCCCATTATCTATGGGGACGGGGAGCAGACGAGAGACTTCACCTACGTCGAGGACGTAGTTGAGGCGACCATTAAAGCCTTGGAAAAAGAGGACGTGGCTGGCGAGGTTATCAATGTAGCTGCAGGCAGCCCTGTCACTATTAATAGGTTGGCGGAGCTTATACTGGAAATCGTAGGCATTGATGATCTGAGGCCTGTTCACACGGTGGAGAGGAAGGGGGATATTAAGCATAGCTTCGCCGACGTCACTAAGGCTAGGTCCTTGCTAGGTTGGAGCCCTAAGGTAAACCTTGTCGAGGGTCTACGTAGAACCGTCGATTGGTTTAAGGTAAAGTTAGAGCAGTATCCTAGCGGCTACCTCAGCCACTATCGCCATTAATAGCGCTCCGAGCACCATCCCCCTGCCTCTATAAGGGGATATATGAGAGGCCCATAGGAAGAGACCTATTAACCCGACTACAAGGTAGAAAGCCCTTGCTATCGTGATGACTAGTTCGAGTAGCCTTGAAGCGAAGTATATGGTGGAGTCCTGTATCACCTTTAATACGCTGTCTACGACCTCCTTAATGGCCTCATTAACGGGCCAAGCCTGGGTCAATGAAGGGTAGCCCGCCACTACGCTTAGAAGAGGGTATTTAACCCCAGCGGCCGGTAGATTCATGGAGGATGTCTAAGCTAGATGGTGACTTAGAGGTCTTAGTTGAGCCTAGCGTTGAGGAGGCTGTTAAGGCTTTAAGGAGGGGTTTTAGTCAAGGGAGACTATTACTCGTAATTGGCCCGTGTACGGTCGATTATGAGGGAAGGGCACGTTCAACTCTGAGCCTCGGTGAGCGAGTTATTATCTGTAAGCCTGATGGATCCTTCATGGTGCATAGGCCCACCGGCTATGAGCCAGTCAACTGGAACCCTCCAGGCGCATTGGCGAGCGTATACGTCGAAGACGGGAGTTTGAAGCTTGTGTCTATTAGGAAGAGGCCTCCTGAGAAGCTCGTCGTAAACCTATCTAGGGTGTACTTGGTGGCTTCGCTTAAACTTGAGGACTCCGGCGTTTTCGCTCTGCACGCCTCTGAGGAGGAGATGAGGAGAGCGGTGTTGATTAAACCTGAGCTTATAGAGGAGGGGTTTAAGCCCATGGAGGCTGAGAGGGCTATTGACGGCCTAGAGGGCTATGCGGACCTCGTAGGCGAAGACGTTGAGGGAAATTTAGTCGTAGTGGAGCTTAAGAGAGTCACGGCTGGTAGGGAGGCTGTCCTCCAGCTTAAACAGTACGTGGATGCTTTAAGTTCAAGGACCAGCAGGAGGGTTAGAGGGATCTTAGCTGCGCCCTCAGTGACTAAGGAGGGATTGAGGCTCCTTGAACAGCTAGGATTTAAGTTTGTGAGGCTGGATCCTCAAGTCTGCTATCAGCTAATTAAGTCAGCCAGCGTTAAACCTTCAACAGGGTTACTTGACTACCTATGAAGCCTCCTCGAAGCTCTCCTAGCAATTAAAGCAGCTACTACGCCGGCGGCGACGCCCCCATCGATGTTGACGACCGCGAGGCCTAGGCTACAGCATTGAAGCATCGATAGTAGCGCCGCTACACCTGAACCCCCTAACCCTTTACCCGTAGAGACAGGCAGCGCTATGATAGGTACGTCGACGAGCCCTGCCACTACAGCTGGTAAAGCACCCTCCATCCCAGCCGCAACGATTAAGACGTCTACATCCTTATCAAGCATTTCCTTTAAGGCGTCCCTTAACCTATGGAGGCCCGCTACGCCTACATCATAGGCTGTATAGACCTCACACCCCATCTCTTCAGCGATAACCTTAGCCTCCTCAGCCACCGGTATGTCGGCTGTCCCAGCTGTTAATATCCCTACGCGGCCTACCTTAGCTGGCGGCTCGTAATCAAGCTTCTTTACCACGGCTAACCTAGCTAGCTCGTGGTATTCTACCTTGAATTTCCCCTCAGCTTTACGGTAAATTTCCTCTAAAACCTCACGGCTAGCCCTGCTAACAATTGCTCTACCTGTACTCTCAGCTAGCCTAATGGCGGCCTCGGCAGCTAGCCATGGAGCTTTACCTTCGCCCAATATTATTTCAGGAACCCCTCTCCTAGCTTCACGTCCCCTATCGAGTTTTAAGAGACCCTCTAAGGCTTCAATGGCGAGGAGGGATTTGACGGCCTCTTCAGCCTCCTTTAAGCTTAGTTCACCTTTAATCAGCCTGTTAAGGATCTCAGTCAGCAATGCCTTTAGCCCTCTCAAGGAGGAGTTCAAGGTAAGACTTAGTGGTCGCTTTATTGAGGGGGAGATTTAGCTTAGTAGCTAGCTCCTTGATGGCCTCGCTCGATGCCTTAAGGTCCTTCGCTGAGCGCGCTTCAAGCTCTACGAAGCACCCTAATCCCTTAACATCGTCTAAGTATACGGTCAGCTCGCCTACCCCGTAAGCTTTCCTAGACTTCTCTACAACTATAACCCTCCTAAAGCCTAGGGATTCAAGAAGCTGAAGAGCTAGTTTGTGGTCTGAGACTTCAACCTCTACCTCGTATCGGGCTTTACATTCACTCTTAAGCTTCGGCCCCTTGTACGTGATGAAGCTCTTAGACCCTGTCCTCCTGACCCTCAAGGCCTCATCGCTTGAGGCTAGGTCCCTACAGGGGTGTTGTAGATAGATGTCCGTCTGTTGCTCCTCGAAGAGCCTTAAAGCTCCCTCCTTTAACAGTCTCTCCTCTACCTCGCTTAACGACGATACAGGTATCTTTAACTCAACCTCTAGCTCCATCGATGACTATTTAGGCCAGGTGTAGATTTAGGCTTAGCGAGGGCCATGCTTAAGAGGCGCGTGGCCCAGCTCTACGATAGATCGTCCAGGCTTTACGACCGCCTCTATCTCTACGAGCAGCGTAGGAAACATGGCATAGCTTTAAGCTACCTGAAACCTAAACGCGGCGACTTAGCCTTGGACGTAGGCTGCGGCACGGGGCTGCTACTTAAAGACCTAGTTAAGTTAGGTTGCTTAGCGGTGGGCGTAGACATATCCAAGGGGATGATTAAGAGGGCGAGAAGGAGGGTGAGTAGAAGCGCTTACTTAGTTATGGCTGACGCTGAGGCGCTCCCCTTTAAGGACGGAGTCTTCCACGAGGTGTTCATCACCACCGTCCTCCAAAACCTGCCTAGACCCCTTGAGGGGTTAAAGGAGGCTTATAGGGTGCTTAGGTCTGAGGGAAGGTGTTTCGTTAGCGTCCCTAAGAAGGCTAAGGTGTCCTCTAAGCTTAAAGGCTTGCTCAGGAGGGCTAAGTTGAAGGTTGAGGAGCTCCTCGACCTTGAGGGCGACGCGGACATAATGGCTTCATGCATTAAGAAGGGGGTTTAACGTGGAGCCTAGAGCTATGTTAAGGCTGATAAGGAACGTGAAGAGGGGTTTAGAAGCTAGAAGCCGCATAATCTCGTTGTTGAAGGGGAGGGCTTTAACCGCTAGGCAGCTATGCCTCGAGGCGGGGTTAAGCTATAGCTCGGTGATGCTTCAATTAAGGAACCTCGAGAGGGAGGGTGTAGTTGAGAGGCTAGGAAAGCCCCCGTTTACATGGAGGCTGACTGGTAGAGGCCAGTGCAGCATCGATGAGTTTATTCCTCCCTCCTCTTTAAGCTCCTAGCGAGCACCAAGTAAACACAGTACTTGCCGCAAACTGAGCAGGCTCCGCTCTTTGATGGCACCCTTTCATGTATGCGCCTCGCCTCTTCTGGGTCCATAGCGAGCTTGAACTGAGCCTCCCAGTCCAGCCTAGCTCTGGCCTTAGAGATCTCGTTGTCCCACCTGAGCGCCTTCTCCCCCAACCTAACTATATCGGCTGCGTGGGCTGCTATACGCGTGGCTATTACGCTCTCCTTAACGTCTTCGGGTAGGGGCAACCCTAAATGCTCAGACTTGTACACGGCACATAGGAAGTCTACGCCAGCAGCAGCTGCTACCGCGCCTCCAATAGCTAAGGCTATATGGTCGTAGCCTGGGGCTACATCCGTAACTAGAGGACCTAAGGTGTAAAGCGGTGCGCCCTCAGTAACCTTCTTCGTCACCTTGACGTTAGCCTCTATCTGGTCTAGGGGCATATGGCCTGGGCCCTCAACTATCACCTGCACCCCTGCCTTCCTAGCCCTTTTAACCAGCGAGCCTAGGACCATGATTTCCGATAGCTGAGCCCAGTCTTGAGCATCTGCTTGGCAGCCAGGCCTCATGCCGTCACCCAGGCTTATGGCGAAGTCGTACTCCTTAGCGAGCTCGAGTAGGTAGTCGTAGTTAGCGTAGAGCGGGTTTTCCTGGTTGTTGTGGAGTATCCAGGCTGCTAGGAAGCTACCGCCCCTGCTTACTATGCCTCCTAGCCTAGGATGTAGCTTTAACCCTTCAACAACCTCCTTAGTTACGCCCGCGTGTATAGTCATGAAGCTGACGCCGTCCTTGGCGTGTGCTTCAATAGCGTTGAACATGTCGTCCACGGTCATGTCCACCACTGAGCCCCCTCGCTCAACCGCCCTAATGGCCGCCTCATAGATGGGCACCGTGCCTACTGGGACCTCCAAGTGCTCTATGAGCAGTCTACGGACGGCCGCTATGGGCTCGGCTGTGGACAGGTCCATTACCGTGTCGGCCCCGTACTTAACAGCTAGCCTAGCCTTCTCTAGCTCTAGGTTGGGGTTGCAGAGGTCTAGAGAGGTACCTACGTTGACGTTCACCTTAACCCTAAGCCCTTCGCCTACCGCTACGGGCCTGGAGCCCGGCTTAGGGGGTTTAAAGACCACCACAGTGCCCCTAGCTACTCTCTGAGCCAGCCAGTCCTCAGGAACCTCCTCTAGCTTAGCTACCTCCCTTATCTCCTCAGTGATGCCCCCGCTCCTAGCCACCTCCATCTGGGTCTTGGCCAAGCGAACTCCTCCTCACCCTCACTCAGTCATGACCGGCGAGAGTAGCGCTGAGAGCCTGACTATAAGCTTAACGATAAAGGAGCAAAAGTTAAAGGTAGAAGGAAGGAGGTTGTTAAACCCTCAATACAACTAAGGAAGCACGACGAGCGTAAGCTCCCACATAATTTTAAATAAGGCTCTTCCTCCAGTGGAGTGGAGACATAACTCTCACAAGGGAGGTAGTAAGTCGGTGAAAACGGAGCCTCTTAAACTGCTTTCAAGGAACCTTAACGAACAGGTCATCGTGAAGCTTAAAGACGGTAGAACCTGCAGAGGGATTCTTGAACGCTGCGACAACTACATGAACTTGATCCTAACTGACGCTGAGGAGGTAGATGAGACGGGGACCAACACCTCAGTTAAGTATGGCAAGGTCCTCATCAGGGGAAACAACATCCTATGGATCAACCTAGTTAGGAGATAGGGCCAGGAGTGGTTAAGGTGATAGTCGTAGAGCAGCTCAGACAGGCCTCAGTCGAGGAACAGCGGGTCGAGATAGTTGAAAGGAAAGGACTAGGCCACCCAGACTCGATATGCGACTCCATAATGAATAAGGCCTCGGTCGAGCTTTCCAAGGAGTACCTTAAGCGTGTAGGAGCTATAATGCACCATAACCTGGATAAGGGGTTGTTGGCGGCCGGCGAGGTTGAGGTTAAGTTTGGGGGAGGAGTCGTCAAGAAGCCTATGCTCCTAGTCTTTGGAGATCGAGCTACCTTCAACGTCGACAGCGATGTAATACCTGTCGAGGAAGTAGTCATCAACGCCGCTAAGCAGTGGGTTAAGGAGAACCTTAGGTTCGTCGACCCAGAGGAGCACATCAAGTACCAGATCGAGATTAAGAGAGGCTCTGAGGCCTTAACCGACATCTTTAGGAGAAGACGGAGAGGCGTGTTAGGAGCAAATGACACTTCAGCTGCTGTAGGCTACGCTCCCTTAACTAGGACGGAGAGGTTAGTGCTTGAGGTTGAAAGGTACCTGAACTCAAAGGACTTTAAGAAGCGTTTCCCTGAGACCGGAGAGGACATAAAAGTAATGGGGTTTAGGCAGAGAAACCGAGTCGAGCTAACCATAGCTATGGCCTTTGTCGACAGGTTCATAGATAGCGAAGACGCCTACTTTAAGCGTAAAGAGGAGGTTTTAGAGGAGATTAATAGATTCGTGGAGGAGAAGGCCTACTTCGATGAGGTCAAGGTGAACCTAAACACCTTAGACCGTAAAGGCAGGGGGGTTGGAGGAGTTTACCTAACGGTACTTGGAACCTCGGCGGACGGAGCTGACTGTGGCCAGGTAGGTAGGGGTAACAGGGTTAATGGCGTGATACCGTTAAATAGGCCAGTTAGCTCTGAGGCAGCCGCTGGAAAGAACCCTGTATCACACGTAGGTAAGATCTACAACATATTGACTCATAAGATGGCTGAGGCCATCTATAGTAAGGTGCCTGGGTTGAAGGAGGTTTACGTGTGGCTCTTGAGCAGAATAGGGGAGCCCATCGATAAGCCTAGGGCCGCTGTAGCTCAGCTCCTGCTCAAGCCTGGGGTTAAGCTTAAGGAGGTTAAGGGGGAGGTTAAGTCCATCATCGAGGACGAGCTAAGTAACATAACTAAGTTCTGCGAGGACCTAGCTTACGGTAGGATACCTATCTGTTAACCTCCAAGACTTGCTGAACGCTCCCTCCTATACTCCTCTAAGACTCTAGTTAACGCACTCCTCAATAGTTTAGCTTTCTCCTCTTTAACTCTACTCTGCGCCTCCCTTAAGGCTTGATCTAAGGCTTGAGCCTCAATTAGAGGGAATTCATCGACCCAGAGGACCTTCATCCAGCCCTCGATGAAAGGCATCTCACCCTTAATGAAAACTTCCTTAGCCTCCCACGAGATAGAGGAGACCGAGATGATGCCAGCTACCCTAAGCTTGACGAGTTCTTCAGCCGCCTCCTTATTGGCTACCGTCGCGTCCTTAATTAAGACCAAGTCCCCCCTACCTATATTGTATCGCTCAGCCGCCTCAGCTACACCACTGGGCGTAAGCGCGTTTACTGGTTTAAGCGGTTTAAGCTCTCCTCTTAGACAGGCCAGAAAGGCATCCCTTAATTTTGAGACCTCACTACTCAGCGAGGTTAAGTCAGCCTCGGTCTTAGCTAGGACAGACCTTAAGCTTTCAAGCTTAGCTTCCAGCTTCCTAACCTCACCCTCCTCCTTCAGCTTCTTGACTTGTTCGCTTCTCTCACGCTCAAGCTCCTCCTCCAGCTTTGAAGCCCTCTGAGAGAGTTCTTCAACCCTCGCTAGCAGCCTTCGACGCTCAGCTTCAAGCTTCTCGATGTACTCCTCACGCTTGGAGATTTTCTCCTGTAGCGCCTTGATCTCGGCCTTAAGCTTCTCCACGTTAACATCTACAATGGGCCTAAGTTGACCCTCACCTTTGGGTTCGCTTAGCCTCTTAATCGCCTCCTGGATGCTATGTCCCCTAATTACCATGGCTTTAACCTCCTCTATAGGTACCCTTAGGCCTGAGGACTTGACATGCGCCTCGGCCTGCTCAAGTTTATTGCGGTAATGCATAAAGGCCTTGATAGCGGCTGCCAGGGCGTCCCGTTGATGGCTATCCTCCACCTTAATTCCGTAGGCCTCCTCAGCCTCGGCGACAAGCTTACGTTTCTCATCCACTGAGAGAGAGGTTGAAGGTACGTGTAGGACCGCGTTGAGCATGGAAGCTAGCTTCACAACGAGCATGGGGGGTGGCACGACGTCAGAGGCTATTATTAGCGGGTACCCGTGCTCCATGATGAGCCTCGATATGGAGAGCCTATCCATAGCTCTACGGCTAACCACCATAAGGGGCCTGCCTTCAAGCGTTAACACCGCTAGGCCTGTAACCATCCCTGGGTCTACGCCCACGATGAGGTATCTACCCCGCTTAGCTTGAGGTACGGTTTCCCTCTCTACGAAATGTACCTCTTCGCTTGGAGGAGAGTATACCTTTACCTTGACCCCCCTCTCCTCTATCGACCTCAACACCTCCTTCAACTGCTCCCGGGGAGCATAGACCACTATTAAGCTCCTCTCTAAGCCCATCCTCGAGGTCCTAGTGAAGAGGTCGAAGTCAAGCCCCTTCGACTTAAGCTCCTCGCAAAGCTCCTTAGTGGCGTAGGAGATGAGGGACCTAGCGTCCCTCTTAAACCTCTCTAAGCTCATACCGCCTGCTCCATAGCTTCGAGCCCTTGAGATCACTATCCTGGTCTCGGGCTCAAATACCCTGACTTCGCAGCCCGCCCCCATTAAGGCTAACTTGGCGGCAGCCCAAGCAGCTTGTATAGGCGTAAGCTTGCTAGGTAGCTTTAAGCCGTAGTCTAAGGCCACCTCGACCAGAGGCCTAGAGGCTCTAGGTGGGCCAGTAACCTGCACTAACTTCACGTCCTCAGGCAGGAGCTTAAGGAGACGTATGAGGTCCTTTAAATCCCTAGCCACCTCGTATACATTGTCCACCGCCACCATAGAAGGCCTTAGCCTCCAGATCCTGGCGATTAAGGCCCTAAGACTGACTCTTTCAGCTTTGTAAACCACCTCTCCGTCGATGCTTAAGCCTACAGCTGAAAACCTCGGAGCCTTAGAGGCTCTTGGGCTCTCTCCAGGGTTTATGTCTATGCCCACTACGTGACACTTAGAACTCAAGGATGGACGCCTCAGACAACGTCGGGGGCAAGGGCTTCAATGGATACATTAATGCCGAACCTCCTCTTAAAGAAGGCGGTCACACGCTCTAAATCCTTCAGCAAAGTCTCCTTAGCCACTGGGTGGCTTGAGGGGATCCACTGAGGCCAGTCGATTATGAGGGGGTGAAGGCTAGGCGTTACGATGATGTTGTACTCGCTCAACTCTCCGTGGACTACCTTGGCCTCCCTGTACGCCACTAAAACGTTCCTCACGACCTCCTCCAATAAGCCTTTGGGGTCAGGAAGTACGTCGCAGACATATAGGGGGTCCCCCTCTATGACGCTCATCACTATGGCGTGCCTGCTTCTAGCGATGGGTTCAGGGACCGATACGCCGGCAGGGTGTAGTAGCCTTAGGGCCTCATACTCCCTCTTGGCGGCTATAACCGCCCCCTTAAACCGGAGGATCCCCCTCCTGCTGATTTTGTACACCCTCGTCCTTCTAACGTGCTTAAAGCTCCTTGTGCCGGCTCTCAGGAACTTAATGGCCACTCTCTCCCCCTCGCCGCTCAAGGCTTCATAGACATCCGACTCCTTACCTACCCCTAGCTTGGGCCCTAGGGCCTTAATGATCCCCCTCCTAGATAGGCTGTATAGGGCCATGGCGTCGAAGCCTATGGTCTTAAGCTCGTACCCTCGATACTGCCCCGTCCACCTTCTAATGAGGCCTAGCCTATGCAGAAAGGTCAGTCTCTTCTCCAACGTCACTGCCGAGAGGTCTAACATCCTCTGAAGAGCGTCAAAGGGTACGTAGCGGTAGTTTTCAGAGGCCTTCTCTATCGCCCTCAAGACAGCTACGTCCGCGGGCTTGAGCACACGCACGATCTCAGCTAACCTCATCTCTAAGTAGGATGGGGCGTGATAGGCTTTAAACTACTCGTTGGACAGATTAAGTAGCATAGCGAGAGCTATTAGCAGCAGCAGTGACCCTAAAACTCCCCTTAAAGTCCTCTCGCTGAGCCTAGGTAATAGCCTTGTGCCTAGGAAGCTGCCTGCCGAGGCGCCTATAATTAGGCTGGGAGCGTATAGAAGGTTGACCTGGCCTGCGAGGACGTGGCCTATGGAGGTGGCCGTAGAGGTAACCGCTATGACTAATAGGGAGGAGGTGATGGCTTGATGGACGGGGAAGTCCAATACTATGTTGAAGAGGGGTGTGTAGGCAAACCCCCCACCCACCCCCGTTGAACCGGCCAGGAAGCCGACCACAAAGAACAGCGGAGCCCCCCAGTAGCGTTTACCTTGAAGAAGTCGTGTCCGTAGAGTCCTGCCGCGTAATACGCTTACACCTGCCCATAGAGCGACTAAGCTAAAAATCAACTTTATGAGGAAGCCCCCTGCCCAGCCTATGAAGAGGACGCCTAGTAATGAGCCCGCGGTTGAAGCTATTGACATGGCTAGGGGGGCCTTAACCTTAACCATCCCCCTCTTGATGTAGGACGCTGTGGCTACGTACGCCGTAAAGGTAACCGTTAGCTTTGAGGTACCTACCGAGTACTCCATGGGTAAAGAGGCCAATAAGTTAAGAAGAGGTACATAGAGAAAGCCTCCACCAATACCTATAACCGAGGATAGGCAAGCCGCCAGGAAAGCCAGCAGCGGGATGGCCATCAGCAATCAAGGTCACCGAGCGCGATGGTAGAGGAGCGAGGAGCTTTAAGTTTATCTGTTATACTCAAATACATAAAGCACTTTATATAGTACCTAGCTATTATAATAATCAGGGGTCTGATATGCCCAAGAGAGGCTGGACTACAGTTACTATACCTGAGGACGTGTACGAGGCGCTTGAGAGATACTACGCTAAGCATGTAGAGGAACTGAGGATTAAGAGGCAGATAAAGTCTATAAGTACTTTAGTGCAGAGTATCATAATAGACCACATCAAGCGGGAGGATCCTGAGATAGCCGCTGAGTTTGGAGATAGATTAAGGGTGGCAGGTAGGCGTGGACGTAGAAAGTCCACGGGCACCTAAAACTCTCAGCTAGCCTAGCTTGCTCAGCTACGTCAGAGGATGTGGACACATCATCCGGCCCGCCAGTCGGCAAGCCGCCACACATCACCCCTCCAGCCACTGGCAATCCCTTAAGCCTCGGAACCCTGAGGGTGAGTTCGTACCCACCGCCGTTAGGCGGGCATCCGGCGTGGGGGAGGAGGTCGCCGAGGCGGCTGGCGTAAGCGTTACGACGAGGAGGTGGAGGGAGCTATTAGGAGGGGATAGGCCTAGGCCCCCTACACCGATGCCAATAGAGCTTAAGCCTTGGAGGAGGAAGGTCGTAATAAGCGACGAGTTACTAGAGAAGCTACCTAAGGAAGTTGCACAGGTACTGCATGATAGCTCCCTTAGCGACAAGGAGAAGCTTAGAGCGCTATTACAGCACCTTTACGAAGAGCTCCAAAGCCACGTAGCGGTTGCAACGCTCATAGGCGTACCAGCAATAACTGTATATAATTGGATGATTCGCTTAAACGTCAACGTAAAGGAGTGTAGGGCGCGCAAGGAGCGAAGGCTAGCTAAAGTTAAAGAAGTTACGCCTAAGGAGATGGTGAGAATGTGGGCTTTCGCCCATTCCGATGGAAACGCTATTGTATTGGGACGGCAGATCTGCGTCCAACTCAACACCCCCGACCCATGGCTAATTCAATTATTCGCAGAGCTTTTCATGAAGCATGCACACATTAAAGTGAAACCCATCACCGACTCTCACGGCAGGCCCATGTGGCACGCATGGTGCTACCTGCCAATTGAAGGGTACTCATGGATCCTAAACGATGAGCTATCATTCGTTACAGCTAACGAAGAGTTATGGGAGGCATTGGCAACGTTAATCGACACAGAGGGTACAATAACCATACATCCTAAGAAAGAAAGTAACGTTGTAAGAGTATGCTTAAAAATCTACTCTGGGAATTTAAGGCTTCTTCAATACATTAAGCACAGACTATACAATGAAGGCATCAAGGTAAAGCTAAAATATAAAGTCGAGGCTGGCAGGGAAACTAATGTGGGGCGGCTAAGTAGTGATATCTGGCACTTCACCATCAACGCAAAACCATCGCTTATAAGGGTGTTTGAGGAGGTCGCAGAGAAACTTGAACTTCCATGGAAGCGCATGCTGGCCAAGCTCGGCCTGGGGATACTACGCGAGCGGCTAGCGTGGAGCGAGGTTGAGGATTTGGTGAGAGAAATAAGGCGTTTTAGACAGAGAACCTTAGAGGTCAGCAAGCGCCGTATCTTAAAGCGGCTCGCCGAGAGCCCTCCACGCCTCCTTAAACCACTCGCATCTCCCTTGTTAACAGATGGCTAAAGTTTTGAAGAGATCTAGGATGGCTCGCTGGTAGATGGGTAGCACCTGAAGGCTATTTCCTTAGATGTTTCTTTAGCTAAAAACTTTCTAGATCGAAGCGCGAGGGCTAAATCTTCAAAACCTCCTTAATAACTGGGTGTGAGGCTCCTCTAATGACGAGAAGTTGAGCTAGGTAGGTATATGTATGTAGCTGGAGGAATGGTTCTGTAAACTTTAATTGTTGACAGCTTATCACGGCTATCTAAGCACTAGCGCGAAAGCTTGCAGAACCGAGGGGATACAGAAATAAATCCCACTGCGCGACAAGTAGACGTGCTGGCGGAGTTAGGGGAGCATAGGCATAGAGCTAAGTACGTGTTCGTGACTGGAGGGGTCTTAAGCTCCGTAGGTAAAGGAGCTATAACCGCCTCCACCGGTAAAATCCTTCAGGCTAGAGGGTTCACCGTCACCGCGGTGAAGATAGACCCCTACATTAACTATGATGCTGGCTTAATGAACCCCTTCATGCATGGAGAGGTCTTCGTCACTGAGGATGGAGGGGAGGTTGACTTAGACCTGGGCCATTATGAGAGGTTCCTAGACGTAAACCTAAGCAAGCTGAACAACATAACTACTGGGCAAGTCTACTTCGAGGTCATAAACAGGGAGAGGCGAGGCGAATACCTCGGTAGTTGCGTCCAGATTATACCCCACGTAACCGACGAGATAAAGAGGAGGATAAGGCTGGTAGGTGAGAGTAGCAGGGCTGATGTAGTCTTAGTTGAAGTAGGGGGCACCGTAGGGGACATAGAGAGCCTGCCCTTCCTCGAAGCTATTAGACAAATGGGCTTAGAGGAGGGTGAGGGCAACACTTTATTCATACACGTGGCCTTAGTGCCCATCCTAGACGTTACGGGCGAGTTTAAGACTAAGGCGTTGCAGCACTCAGTCCAAGAGCTAAGGAGGATAGGTATCCAGCCTGATATCATAGTGGCTAGGTCCCCTAAGCCCATAGACGAGGAGGCTAGGAGGAAGATAGCGCTCTACGGGAACGTGCCCATCAACGCCGTGTTTACAAGCTACAACGTCGACTGCATATACGAGCTGCCTTTAATCCTCGACCAGCAGGGTTTTGGTGACTACGTGATTAAGAAGCTTGAGCTTAGCCCCCAACAGCCTCGTTGGGACGATTGGAGGAGGATAGTTGAGCAGTTCAAACACTGTGAGGAGGAGGTTAAGGTGGCCATGTGCGGGAAGTACACGAGGCTCGCTGACAGCTACATAAGCATTAATGAGGCGCTTAAACACGCTGCAGCCGCCATCGGGGTTAAGGTAAAGCTTGACTTCATCGAGACCGAGGAGTTTGAGGAGGATCCGTCTAAGGTTGAGGTCCTCGAGGGGTACGATGGGATAATGGTGCTTCCAGGCTTCGGCTCTAGAGGGGCTGAGGGGAAGATCATAGCGGCGGGCTTTGCCAGGGAGCGAGGTATACCTTTCCTAGGTGTATGCTTCGGGATGCAACTCGCCATAGTAGAGTTTGCTAGAAACGTAGCTGGGCTTAAAGGGGCGAATAGCACTGAGATAGACCCTAAGACCCCGCACCCCGTAATCGACCTACTGCCTGAGCAGGTTAACGTCGATAAACTTGGAGGTACCATGAGGCTGGGCGCCCAGGCAACTATATTGGAGCCTGGCACCTTAATCTATAGGCTATACAACCAGCCTGTGATCTTTGAGAGGCATAGACACCGCTATGAGGTTAACCCAGCCTACTGGAACCTGCTTCAACGTAAAGGCTTGGTCTTTAGTGGGTATAGCCCGGATAAACGTAGGGTTGAGGCTATAGAGCTACCAGGCCACCCCTTCTACCTTGGAACACAGTTCCACCCAGAGTTTAAATCGAGACCAGGTAAACCTTCACCCGTCTACCTGGGGTTCATTAAAGCTTGTTTGGAGTGCAAGACTGGGCGAAGACCTACTATGAAGCTATAAAAAATACTTGGTTTGATCACGAATGTAGCGTTGAACTGTAAAGGCAGGGTTGTTGAGACTTTTATGGATGGTCTTACAATCTCACATCGTGAAGGAGCTAAGTTATGCTTTAGGATCTGTAAGGTTAAGGAGTCTTGTAAGAAGGCAGAGGTGGTCATAGCCGTTCTAAGAGAAGCTGAGGACGTAGACTTTGTCCAAGCTATTAAGGCATCAACTGTGAGTTAAGAGGTTAGTAGGAATAAGGGAGTCGTCACCCTTGCTGAGCCTGTCCTCTTGGAACATGGTAACCTAGTACAGAAAGTACGTAATTAAGACGGGAAGCTAGTAACTCTAAATGTGATTAAAGGACAGAGAGGTTGAAGCTATAGCTGGAGGCATCGTGCATAGGCTATAATGACCCGTTCATTTAAGGGTAGCCCAAAGTAATCATGGATCTAGAGGAGAGATTATTAAAGACGCGTGATATGCTGGGTTCATATTATACGGGAAGCGTGAATGATTAGCTAAGCAAGTTTGAACGTCCTGAAGCAACCATAGTACCTTATTGCTATAAATGTACTTAATAATCTTTAGGGTTAAAGTCTTGTAGAAACTACAACGGCTTCATTGAGTTACATTAGGCTAAGTAGGAAGTTGTTATTGAGAAAAATTCTCCTACCACGTCATTCTCACTCCATATATGCGGCATGAAAGGGCCCTCGGCGAGCCCCGTCAGCTTTAAGAATCGCCCCCTTAACAGCCCTTCACATAGACCTCATAGTACGATCTCTTCCCTAAGTTGCGGAGCCATGAATACTGTACTTGGTTTCATGGATACTCAGCAGCGCGCTTACCGTCTCTATCAGTCTTGGGTCAGTATTGCCAAACTTAACTTGCTTGCCTACGTGTCCGTCTCCTAACCACAATCC
>Ga0190367_1001255_pt1 | contig 15039 bp, 29 predicted proteins | sample 4872181011_MG_FD_171838 | JGI IMG/M metagenome (GOLD analysis project Ga0190367, IMG submission 171838) | Hydrothermal vent microbial mat bacterial communities from Southern Trench, Guaymas Basin, Mexico - 4872-18-10-11_MG | ecosystem: Environmental > Aquatic > Marine > Hydrothermal vents >...
GCTTCCTTTCTTCTTCCGTGAAAGGTTTTCCGTATGGCATGATTTAACTTTGGTGTTCAAGGACTATAAAGTTAACTTCCTTTCTAGCTTTTTCAATTCTCTTATGAATTTTTTGATTTCTTTGTTACGGACTTTTAGGTATGGAAGGATTAGGGTGTAGAACTTTAGGAGTGTCCACCTGTCGGTAATCCATAGTGTGTATACGCCGTTATACTTTGTTATGCAAAAGCGTTCTATTCCTATGCTGGTCAAACAGTTTGCGAGGTTGTGGATGAACTTCTTGCGTTTGTCTGTTAGCTTGAACTGGTATTGAACGTAGCGTTTGTTGAAACGCTTGACGTATTTCTTGACAAAACAACCACGGGAATCGAGGATTCCTGCAAGGTATTGCAGGGTATCCTCCATGATTTACATTTCGGTAGTAAAGGATTTAAAGTTAACCTCTTGCAAGCTTCATGACTACGTATATCATTGTTACGATTAAGGGTGTGAAGACCAAGAGTTTAAGCCAGTCTAGGTTTACGACTACGTATTTGTAGACCGTTCCTATTCCCCAGACTGCGATAGCACCAGCACACGGAACGCCTGACCAGACTACGCATGCACCTGTCACACCTATTATGCCACCCACCCACCATACGAAGTCGAATGGTTCAACGAAACGAAGTTCTTGAGGGATGTCGGTAAAGGTCATGAGGAATGAGAGGTAACCGAAGAACACCATGAGGGTTAGGATGAATCTGACGTCAGTAGTTCCTTTCACTAGAACGCCTCCCTAAAGATTATGGTAAGTATGAAACCCGCTATTATGATTAGGACTATACCCAACCATATCGGGTAAATACCCAGAAATACATATATGAAAAACAAAACCAAAGCCGCAATCACGGCAGGTATTTTCCCCGCCTTAAAACCTATGTAACCAACTATACCAACAAGTATTATCGATGCGATGAAGATTGGAGTTGTGAACAGACTTATCATGGTCATGAAGGCTAGGACTTTGGTGTCGGTAATGTTGTAAAGTTCTGCAACTTCTGAAACGTTTAACAATGGAATCTGTGGTATAGTTGTTGTTGTTACAGGTGGAACGTAATAAACGGAACATTCTGGGTTCTCAACGAACATGGTCTCGTCTGAACAACCCGCAGGATTACAAGTTCTTGTCCAAAGTTCGTGGGTTGAGTTGTAACAACCTTGGCTTACCCAGTCGGTACAACGACATGCGTAACTGACTGTTTGAACACCGAAATAGTTTACATTGTCAATTAACCTCAAAGTTCCCGGAACGTATAAGGTTATTGAAAATGCTTCAATATCTCCTTGTACATCTACTGTTGGAAAGAAGAATGGGATTGAATTGAAAGTAAAGTCACTAAATGTTGATGTGAATGCGTTTGGTAGAACATCGACTGATATTCTACCAGTTCCACCCCAACATGCATTACCCCCATAGAATACTATACTGACAGTAATGTTATATACTCCACTACCACCGGGAATTGAATATCTGGTTACGGCAACCTCACCATCTGGATAGTACCAGAAGTCGCTAAATGTTTGTGTAATAGATGAATTGTATGAATCCACTATTTCTCCTTTAACGTATACATGGACATCAGAAACACTTGGTAGTGAACGTATTGTTAAATAGATGTAATCAGTCATACCCGTGGTGTTGTAGTAAGTTATCTTGTATTGTTTTCCAGTACAATAGTAACCTCCCGGAGTTAGTAAGTCAACATCTCCAACATATGGTAATATTTGTGCTTTATAGACGAAACCGTTCGAGTAGACGTTAAATGAACCTTCACTTAAGTATGTCCAAGTTGGTGTGAACTTAACCCAAGCGTATATCCTGTTGTTACCTTGGATTGCCTTTAGATAGATTTTGTGAGATAAGTAATCGTAGTGATGCTGAGTTGTCCAGTAATCGATACCGCTTATTTGAGTTTCAAAGCCCGTAGAGGTTTCGAAACCTATTAAACCTTTATCCGTCCACTCCCAACCGAAAGCACCCTTACGACCCTCCCTTACGTAAATACCGTAACGATTATCGTTCTGCTCACTCCTTCCTTCGAAGACTATCTGGAAGACACAGTCAGTGTATTGGAAACAATTTCCTTGAGATGCGTAAACGTATGCTCGTTTTATATCACTCAGACCTGCATCCCACCTAACCTTTTTTAAGGATGAAAGAGTTAGTTGGTAATTTTCCAAGTCGTAGAAGTCGTAAACTATGTAATGGTAACCATAGGTTACGTCTTTATAGGTCACGGCGATAGTTTGGTTGTTGTCTAAAATGCCAGAAGGATAAGCACCTTTGCTCATTATATTCGAGATTGAAACGTAATCGTAAGTTCTTTCGGGACTGTAGTATTCTACTGGAGTAATCTGGTAGATGGTTATACCATGGTTACCAGCAATATAGTCGCTAACGTTCCAAACCAAGAGACCTAGAATGTGTTGGTAATCTACCGTCGAACCACCAGAATCATAGATTACGACTGGTATTAGGACTACATCACCCCAGTTCAAGTTTAGCGAGTTACCAACCATGTTTGAATAACCATAATCGTAACTCCTCGTTTCCTCTAAAACCCCATGACTATCAAACCTAGAAACTTTGTAGTAATTCCCGTCACCATAAATCACGAAGTATTTACTCTCGTTCATGAAGAGAGTTGAGAAGAAGACATAACCTTTAGGTTGTATACCAGAGTATACCCAGTCCCTCCAACGAGATTCTTCTTCCGTTACTTGAGATAAACATAAATGAGGCAATAACACTAAAAACAACAGGAAGTAAATAAGCCTTTTCATGCTTATCATTTATTATTTTTCGAAAACCTAAATTTATTAGTATGGTGAAACATGTTGTCGTGTTTATTTTTACGAGTGTTGTCGGGATTATGCTCTTTCTGGTTGGGTATCACAACGTTGACATGAGCGTTAACTTCATGAAGCTAGGGATTGAAGGCTATGATGAGACGGTTGGTGGTAAAATACTGAAACTAGAGGATGTTTACTTGGTAGGGATAAGGCTAATGTGGATTGGGTTTGCGTTGATGGTCGGAAGTGTTTTCGGGATGATTGCTTGCCTGTTACAGACCCAGAGCACGTTTTAAACGTTCCTTCCAACGCTCGGAGTAGCGTATGATGTCCTCGATTTTCTCGTAAAGGAGGTTTTTGATTATGCGGTACTCCGATAGGGATTCCTCGGTTGGTTCTCCCTTAGGACCGAAAGCTATCATTCTTGCTATACTGTCAATCCAATGCTCGACCCAACGACGTTGAGCTGGTGGAAGGGTTTCTAGGACTTTTCTAGCCTCTTCGGGAGGTTTCTCCAGAGTAATGACTTCAGTTAGGGTTACCATTCAACCACCCACCGCAACCTTGAGTTTGCGTTCCGCCTCACCCTTCTTTGCGGCAACGAGCTCTTTGAAAGCTTTTTCGAGGGCTTTGCGTTTACGCTCTTCTTCGAGCTTCTTGAGTTCTTCTTCCCGCTTTTTGCGTTCCTTGTATTCCTCGTAGGCTTTCTTCAACCGCTCATAAAGGACTTCCGCACCCTTCACCATACGCCTTCCAAGTTCTTCTGCGACAGGGGTTAGGCGTTCGATTAGCTTACCGAGAGCTTCCATGCCCTTCTCGATACGCTCTGCAACCTCTGCCTCACGTTCTGGAGGGACTCTACGCAACTCTTCCAGCTGGCGACGAAGGGATTCTATTTCAGCATGTAAGCGTTCGAGTTCTGGGGTTGGGGGTGCTGGTGGGGTTACGACGACGGTAGGTGGTGTTGGAGGTGTTGGTGTTACTGGCTTACCTATTTGTTCTGCGAGTGTTAGCAAACCCGGTCTCTTTTCTATTTCAGTAAGCCATCCCATACTTACACCTATTAATTAATTAATGGTGTTTTTTGAAAAATGTTTGTTATACGAAGTAGCGGAGGGCAACGCCTATCAAGATAATGCCGAGAATGATTGTGACGTAGAGGGAAACAATGTCGGAGATGCTCTTGAACTCGTAACCAAGAGCGACTAGGGTTAGCATGATGCAAGAGCTTGCAATACCTATGGAAATCAGGGAGTATTCGACAGGTCTTGCTGGGGTAACGTCAACGCTTACGTCTACGTCGGAAGCATTAGCTAGAGGTAGAAATAATAATAGAACTGGGAGTAAGCAAATCCATTTCATGCTCTCTGAATATTATTGCGTTTTGCTTTGATTTTAAGGTTTGTTATACAACGATTTCGAAGTTTCTGAAGAACCAGAAAAGGAAGATTGCGACACCGATGCCGAAGAAGGCTATAGGGATGATTGGGCTTATGGAAAATTCTTTCTGAGGGGACTGCAAGGTTGTGGTTGTTGTTTGGTTGAGTTTTTGAGTTACGGGTTCTGCAAAGATGCGAGCTTTTACGCCACGACGTATGCGTATCATGCCCCCTTGTTCTTTGTAGCCAAGTGGCTTACCGAAGAAGCTTATGCCACATTCGAAGCTAGAGGTTGGTTTTTTGAAGGTTACGTTGAGAGTTACTGGGTTGTTGAACATGTCTGTGCCTTTGGGGACGATGACCCATTTCGGAAGCTCGTTTGCTATTAGCTCTGAACAGTTCTCATCAAGCATGATGGTGATGTTTGCATCAACGTTGCCCTTGTCGTTCCAGAGCTTGAAGGTTACCGTTGTTTGCGGGTTCAAGTCGTAGATGCGAACCTTTGCTGGGGAAACGCCGACTGTAATGATGTAAGGGATTGTTGTTGTGGTTGTGGTTGTTGTGGTGGTTGTCGTGGTTGAGTGCACAATCCAACCAGACCCCGAACCAGAGTGGCTAGAGTGGCTAGAGCTGGATTTGGGTTGAGTTGTTGTAGTGGTTGTAGTGGTTGTAGAGGATGTAGAGCTAGTGGTGGTTGTGGTGGTTGTGACGGCAGAACGCACAAATTCCAAATCCAACGAGACGGCGACACCTCCGATAATTGAGACAGTGCCTGATTCGTTGGTAACGGGATAGACTGCAACCTTGCCAGTGATGTTTGTAACGTTTGAGTTCATGAGGATTGTCACACGAGTTCCGTTTGTCAGGTAGGTGTTCGGTTCAACGTAGTAGGTTTTGTTGGGACACCAGTAGTTGCAGTCTGGAACTATGATGCGGGTAATGTTTTCGTCTGGAACAAGGTAGAAGTAACCACCCTCCTCGTCGTAAATGTAGAAGCTTACTGTGAAGTTCTGGAACATGTCAAATGTTCCTTCGAACCTTGCTGGGACAACGCCTACGCTACGGACTTGCTTTATGAGGAATACCAGAAGGATAGCGATACTGACTACAGTCATGCTTTTGAGATAGCACTTTAAGTATTCCAAGTCCATCAATTAATTTTTGGGGTTGAAAGGATTTATATCAAATGAGTTAGGATTAACCTTTTCTTGAGTTCTTCCAAAATCTCTTGCTTTGTTCTACGCTTACGCTTTTTACCCTTCATGCACACCAACCCTCGATGACTTTTGTGGTTGAATAGCTTCCTTCGTGCTGACCTTCTGGGACGTCAAGGTAGTAGTAGGGCTTGAGAGTTCCAGAGGAGACGTTGAGAGTTCTGTCTGCATCAAGGGTTAGGAGGGTTGTATAGCTTGTGGTGTCGAAGGTGTAGTTGAATTTGAGGTTCTCGTTCGGAATTGTGTATGTGTCGTAGGTTAGGGGTGTTGAGGGAGAGTAGAAGGTTAGACGGGCATCACAGTTGGTGTCGATTTCTATGCCGTAGAGACCGTTATCGGTTGCAGGGTTGTTGGTTGTTGAAGGAATTAACGAACCGAAGTCTACTGATGTGTAGTTAAGGGTTATGGAGATGTATTCTGCGGTTTCTTCGGCACCTATGGTGTAGGTTGGTTCATTTTCAAGGTTTACGTTTACCTTTATCCAATCAACGTACTCATCTATAACACCACTCGCACCGTCAACCCTGATACCGACAGTGAAGTTCTCGTAAGTGTTATTGTAGTCGAAGTAATCGAAAGGATTCACAAGATGAACACCCCAAGCATCTGGGTAAACGGCATGAGTCGAGTTTCCATGAAGGTATACGGTATACCACTGATTTGACGTTGCTTGAGTGTTTACGCTAACCCTATCGTACCCAGCACTACTACGCTCATATAAATACGTACCCGTAGCACCTGCCGCTACTCTCGCAACACCATAAAACTTTGACAACGTTCCAACGTTCGTTCCACCATGAGTTAGGTAAAGCCAGTGGGCGTATGCACCGTAGGAATCCCAGACACCTTTTGCGTACATAATTGCGGTCACGTTGTAATAGCTTGTTATTTTTTGCTTTGACTCAACCGCAGACCAAGTTCTCGTAGTCTCGTAGTCTGCATGCAAGTGTAAGTAACCACCCGTCTCCTCACAGTACCAATAACCTTCGTCACCACCACCTATACAGTTCCAGATGTCTGTGTAATCACCATCGTTGAAGTCGTCATAGAAATCGTTCGCAACGAACTCCCACGAAGTGTTCGCAAAGCTTACAGGTGTCGAATTACCGTAATAGACGTAGAGAGTGTTTATCGTTGACAATGGTGTCATGTTTAGCTTGACCGCAATCTCAACGTGGGTCGAGTTACAGTTCCTCAAACCGAATGGTATCTCCGTATCGTTCAAAACGACCCTAATGTCCGAACAATCAGAGTTTGCCTTACCGTCGTGCGAAAATGTGATAATCACTGGATGATTCCAGATGTATATGTTTTCATTCTCATTTATGGTTACCTGTTTTCTGTAAAGCCAGTTAGAGTTCCACCATGGGTCGAGTAAGGAGTATTCACCGCTATCGCCCTTGACTTCGATGTCGAACTTGCCTTCTGAACTGATTGGGACTTTGAACTTGAACTTGACTGTGACGGTAGAACCTTGAGCGACACCGTTGCCACCGTTTTCATGACGACCTCTAATTCCTTTCTTGTTTGATGGGAGTAGGATTAGCCATTTGTAGTCGAAGGGTTTCCACTCGTTACGATACCTTGTTTCAGTGTTGTATGAGACGATTGTATAACGAGTGCATGTGTCGTTCTCAACGTTGGTCGTTGAAATACTTTCACAATCCAACGTTGTGTTAGTCACACTACACACATACAACCTAAGACCGCTATCATAGTCCCATGAACCGTAGGTTGAAGTCTCCGAATCATAACAAAAAACATCAACATAATCGTAGATTGGAACGGTTACATTGTAACTTACGTTTTCCAAGATTAGAATATCTTCCAACTCTAAACCTTCGTAGTTTGGGAAAATGCCCGTTATGTTGATTTTGACGGCATGACTAACGTTATTGGTTATGTTACAGATAGCTTCACAGTTACGCAAGCAAGCGTAGACGTCCTTGTCGCAAGTTATGATGAAGTCTTGAGATAGAACGTTAGGAGTTAGAAAAATTAAAAAGAGAAATGCGGCTAAGAAAAGCCTAGTTTTCATTGGACACCCCTGTTAATATTTTAGGCAAGCGAGTAAGTTATTGTTATCGTTGTGCTGTAGGAGTCTGCGGTCTGACCGCTTGGAATTGATAGCCAGAACCCGTGGTAGTGGGTTGTCACGGTGTACGGAATGTTAGTGTCTATTGTCTGGGCAGTTGTGCTTAGTGCTACAGCATCTGTAACGCTCAAGTCTGATGCGGTTGAGTTCGTGTCCATTTTGAGGTTGCTTATCGAGAACGTCGCACCAGTGTTTGCACCAGTGAAGTCGCTACCGTAGGCTTCGACCTTGTAGTTTGCGTTGGCATCGACGGTTACGTTGTAGTAACCCTGAGAGTTACCGGGTGCTGCGTTGTCGCTAGTTCCTGCGGTCAATGTTCCGAAGGAGACTGTGTTGTAGTTGAACGTTGCGGTAACGTAACCTGCAACGTCTGCGGTGACTGTTACGTCGTCGCTGTAAGTTGCTGGAACTACTAACAGGCTTAACAATATTGGGAGTAAGACTAGGTATTTCATGATGTCACCTATATTAGAATTGGATTAACTGATTTTAAAGGGTTTGTCAGACACGCAAAAAAATTAGAAAAAGTTAGCCGAGGTTTGAAAAGCTAGCAAGTTTGAGTTTAGTCTGCGAAGGCAAGCCTGAGGTTCTCGTACCATTTCTTTCCTTTGCCCCTGACTGCAGCTCTTAGAGCTTCTGGTGTTATCTTGCTCAAGGAGGCATTCCTTGCTCTTGCCTCATCGTCTATTTGCTCGGGTTTCAGACCGAGGAATGCGGCTAAGTTTCGTTTGTATGCTTCAGTTGCCTCTGGGGATGTCGCTCTCTCTACGATTTTAGGTGCTGCCTTTGAGAAGTTTTTCTCCCATTTCTTTTGTGCCTCTTCAGGAGTTGCAACGACTGCTTTCGCCATACTATCACCTAGTTTAAATTAGGAAGAAACTGATATTTAGGGTTTTGTCATACACTTAAATGCTTGAGAACATATATAATTGATTGTATGTATAACGAGCTTGTTTCGCCGAAGAAGACGAAGAAGATTGTCGTTCGTGTTTCCCCGCAACTTAAGGAGTTCATAGACAACTTTGCGAGAGAGAACGGAATGAACACTAGCGAGTTCGTGAGGAGAGTGCTGATATACTTCAACATGGCTTACATTCTTGGAAAGCTTACAGAACCGTTACCAAAGATTAGGGAACAGTTCTTCAAGATGCTGAACGAGATTGAAGTTGTTTAGGACATGAGGGCTAGTGCTATTTCGAGTTTTTTCTTAGCAGTCTCTAGCAACTCACGTTCCTTCTCTGGAGGGTAGGCAAAGCTAGGAACGTATGAACCGTAGACACTATGCATAACGACGTCGCCGAGGTCATGGGTTACATCCATTAGTATGTCAAGAACTGTTCGCATTCGCTCTTCGGCAATTTCCTCTGGTTTCAATTCAACTTCTTGCATTCACAACACCTTTTCGAGTTTTGAGATTGCACTCTTAACATACTCCTTAGCCCTTTCAACGCTACCGACGATTGGTGCAGACCAGTAGATTGATGCGTTTTGAACTTCCAACAATGCTTCGTATGCAACCCTACCGAGTTCTGTTTTAAAGGGGATGAAAGCCTCCGCAACCTTGTAGAGCTTCTCACGTACAGGCATAATTAATTATAGTTGAAACCGAAATTTATAACTATGGAAGACAGAGCTATCGTTAAGTGGACGATTGCAACTATTTTGAGCATCGTTTTGCTTGTGTTCTTGAATTACGTTCTGGGGATTTTCGAGTTTACGAGGGAAGTCAGATTGGGGATAATAGGTCTAACGATTTTGATGCTTACGGTGCTAGTGACGATTCCTATGGAATGAAAATCCAGATTATGAAGGACAGAGCAACTATCAGACCGATTCCTATCCCGTAACGGATTAAGGGGTTTGGATTGCACTTTGCGAGCTCTGGGTTGCAACCCCACTCACACTTCTCTTCCTGTAAGTAACTGACAGTGCCGTTGCGACCGTCTGGAAGCTCGTAGTAGTAGGTTATGTTGTGGACTAGGGTAATGTTGTCCTTACAGTAGTTGTGATTTGAAAGTTTCTCGATTTTGTTCAAGTATGGAAGCAACTGGACGTAGCGTTCCCAGACATCGTCTGGAACTTCGGTAAGTTGGCTTGTCAAGTTTACAGTTGCGTTCACGGTTGCGTTGATTGATATGTTGCCTAGGTAGTCCTGCAAGTTGCTGAGGGTTTGGTTCAAGCGGGTTTCGAAGTCGTGGAGAACGGAATCTATGGTCGAGACTTTGAATGCGGAGTACCGTGAAAGACGGCGAACACCGAGATTTGTGGTAACGTAGCAAACTGCACGTTCCTCGTAGATGCCGTAGACACGTGGAACAGTGAAGTTGACGTAGAAAGTGCCGTAACCAGTCGGAGTCATTGTCTGGTTAAGGAAGACAGTTTTGTTGGGGTAAAAGATTGTTGCGTAGCATGTCGAAACTGGAACTGGGTTACCGAAGATGTCGGTAACGGTTATTACGAACTGACCTTCCTCGTTGGGAATGTAGGTGACTGAAAGGGCTAACGGTAGTAGTAGCAAAAAGAACAGAAAGGCGTAGCGAAATCCCATGATTGTAATTTTGTCGTTCTAGGATTTATTTTTATGTAAGGATTGTGACGATTGCACTTGAGGTCTCGTTGACTAGGGTTAGAGGTTGGCTTGTGTGGAAGGCTTTTCTGGCAGAGATTTGACGAGTGCCCGTTATGGTTGTGACTTGGCAGACTACGTATTGCTCGTAGTTACCGAGCTGGTTCGGGACTGTGAACTCGTAGTACCAGCTGCCGGGCGCACCACCCTGAGTCATTGGTTGAGCGTTGACGAAGACTGTCTTGTCTGGGTAGTAGATTGTCACGTTGCACCAGTCTGCGGAGACTGCGTTACCGAAGGCATCGGTTACTGAGATTATCGTGCTACCTTTCTCGCCTATCTGGTATTCAGTGCCAGAGACGAAGTTTATCGCACGGTAACCGTAGCGACCGTAGTAAGCACCGCCTACGCTTACCAAACCGAGTAGTGCTACGAGTACGATTAACCAAAGCTTTCTCATGTTTGATATTTTGTGATTACGGGTTTTTAAAGGTTAGTTGGAACAAACGCTCAACCCCTAGTGAACGAACCAACGATTAGGTTAGAACTTGAGCTGAAGGTGAGATTGTGATGTTGGGAACTAGTTGGTAGAGTTTGCTTACGTGAACTTCGCCACCGCCTCGAATGTTGTTGATTTGACCGTAGGTTGCGTATTTCATTTGCACATCGATGAAGTCTGTCATGAAGTCCCCTGCGTTTTCCTTTTCAGACCAGTCGGTGTCGTAGAAACGAACCCTTACAGTACCAACGTCGTTCATGAAGCATGTGATGTTGTACTCGTCAACGCTCACAAAGTTGGTAACCGTTGGAGTGTTGCTTGAAATGTAGTTCGTGAGGTTGTACCAACTGTCCGTGCAATAGTCCCACAAAGCCATGTAGACGTATTCGCTTGGTTCTGCCCACCTACCTATCCAGTAGATTGATATGCCAGTGTTGTTTTCTGGGATTGAGACGTTGTAGAAGTCGAAGTAGACATCGAAAGCGTAACCACCACCCGCAAGGAGTTTCTCACTAACGACGTAGTATTGGTCATCATCCTTCCAAGTGTCCTCAACGCTACCCGATTCGACACCTTGAACGACTGTTGTCGAGTCTGCGTAATCGTAGGTTTCATCTATGACGTAGAAACACTGGACTGTTACCATGTAAACGCCCGTTATGTTCGGGACTATGAAGTCGAAGTAGTAGAGACCCTTTGAAACGTTCAACCATATCATTGGTGCTTCGTAGAACCAAATGGTTTTGTCTGGATAGTATAAGTCCATTACGCAGAGAGCGTTATCTATGGGATTGAAGTTTTCATCCAAGAGCTGGAGGAAGACCCTACCTTCGTCGCTCGGAACATATTCCGTTCCAAAGACCTTGATACGAGCACCTGTCGGTGAGACTGTTTCCCTAACGAAGACACGACGTCTCCTAGGAAGGAGGTTGTAAGCTATAATAAGGGAGAGGGATACGATGATTGCGAGGATTAGAGCGATGTAGAGTTTTCTCACGATACCGACCTCTTTACGTAGGAATAGAAGTATTGGATTAAGCCTATAACACCCAAAACGATTCCGACCATGAACATTCCGCTTAACGTTGTGTCTATTTTTTTAACGGTTTGACTTAGATTGACGAACAACGGGAAAAGGACTGTTGCGAGTACAAAAACTAGGAGAAAGAAGAGTATGATGCCGTAGGATGCTTTGGTTACGTTCACAATTTGATATATTGACGGCTAAGTAAAAAAGTTTGATGGTGGGGGGCGAACCCCTACTGTTTTACTTCATGAACGTTCCTAGGACTGCGAGTATGAACCCAGCTGCCAGAACGATGCTACCGATACCCATAACAGTTCCTTCTGTTCCACCGATTGACTGGCTAGTGTTCTTGATTTGCTCGATACCTATCTTTATCAATGCACCACCGATTATCGCTACACCAACCAAGCCGTATACGAGTTCCTTTACATATGCCACGACCATCGTCTCACCTAGAATAAAATTGGTCTGGACGGTTTAAGTATGTTGTATAAACTATAGATTTATACATATGTATGACATTTATATGGTCAAAATATATATGTTTCAATAGCAATTTTTATTTTGATGAGTAGGATTGTTATCACTGACAGACTGGTTAACTTGCTAAGACAAATGAGGGAACACGGGTTCGTAACGAGGAGAACGCAGAAACTTTACAGTTCCTTGCAGTTCTACCTGATAATATGGGATTTGAGGAACAAAGGTGTCGTTACCGAGACTGGGTTTTACAACGGCAACAAGAAGTGGAGTTTGACTGAAAAGGGTGAGAAATTTCTCGAGATGATTGAGTGTTTGAAGAGGATAGTGGAGGGAGAAGGTGAGAGTTAAGGTATTGACACTACATGCTGAAGGACTTGGAGAGATTGTTGACGGAGAGCTTAACTCTGGGAAGCTAAGGTTTCTGAACAAGGCAGTGATTGTGAACGAGAAGAGGCACATACTGATTGAAGAGTGGGTATTGTTCCCGTTCATAAAGAGAACCGTACCGCTTTTCCTCGTTGACTGGAACAACGGACAACCGATACAGATTTACCCGAAACCCAGCAAGAAACCAAGCAAGTACAACCCAGAGATTATCGCACAGGTGCTTGACATCGAGATACTCAGCAAGTTGATTGGGAAGAGACCCATACCGATTGAGTGGAAGAAGATAGTGATGGGTGCGGCATGGATTTGTATAATTGTCGGTGCGATGAAACTGTTCGGGGTGTTTTAAGTGGTCACAGCTGAAATGAAGGAAAAGAAGATTGAGCTTGAAGAGATTGTAGGTCCAGAGGAGGCTAGGGCTAGGATTGCCTTAGAGCTAAGCAGTCCAGAGGGAGAGAAGCTAAAGATGTTTAGCGAGTTGTTCATCGAGGAAGTGATACCAGCTGCAGCATGGACTACAGTTGCTGAAAAGCTTAAGTTAGACACCCTCAAAGTTTTCATCGAGAACTTCCTGAAGTTCAGGGTCAGCAAGGACAGAATGGGTAGGTTCGAGATGGAGAGGATTGCAGTCGGTATTACTGAAGAGATTGCGAGAAAGAAGGGATTGAAGAGTCTGTTTGCGATGTTGGGAGGTGTTAGATAGTGGCTAAAGGGAAGAAGGAGATTGAAGAGCTGAAGGGGGATGTGGAGGCTAAGGAGGAAGAACCCCCAGCAGTCAGGGCTTTGAAGGTTCTGTTCGAGCTCTTGATGAAGAGGAAGAAGAACGAGGATAGAAAGCCCGTCCTCCTTCAGGAGGCTTTGTGATGCTGATTGAGATTAAGTTCAAGAAGTTCGGGAAGAGGGAAGAAGAGTTCATGGAGAGACTGGTAGAGCAGACTAACGACATGATAAAGGTTGTTCTGGATGAGGTTGCGAGCAAGCCTTTCAGTTTCCTTGCGAAGAAACAGATTGAGACCTTGAAGGCGACGTTAAGGGCTTTCTGGTTCAAGGAGAAGGGAAAGGTTTACTTTGGTTCAACAGTTGGAAGCAAGGGATTCATGGCTAAGAGGTTTGTTGACAAGACCGTTAACAGTTTGAAGAACATGTTAAGGGAGGAGGGTATCGAGTATGAGTACGTGAAGGTGATAAAGTAATGGTGCTGATAGCTATTGCGGGAGAGTTGGGAATTGGGTGTAGGTGACCTGCACCCAACCAAAGCGGGAAAATGGGGTGGGGCTAAACGCAAAACCCCCCTCATCCCATACGTTGACTGCGGTTTACTTAGCGGCGAGAAATTACCTTAAAGGAAGGACTATTTTTAGCAATATTACGCTTTACGGGATACCATTTTACAGAGTTGACAGTGTTGAGGATATAATGAGGATAAAGGATGGATTCTTCCTTGCGGACGAGTTGTTCTACTGGTTAGACTCCAGAATGATAGGGGAAGGTGCTAGAAAGCGTAACAAGATTGTAGCGGATATTCTGGCTAGGAGTAGGAAACGTAGAATCATTATGTGCTACACGGCACAAGTTCTGAGTTCTGTCGATAAGAGGGTTAGACAAGTTACGGACTTCGTGATGATACCGCAGTTGAACAGACGAGCGACTGTCGCAAGTGTTCTGATTTTCAAGGGATACAAACCAATCCCCGCAACATTCTACAAGGTTATAAGGTTCAAGACCGCACCGATTTTCAAGCTTTACAATTCTAACGAGGAAGTTCCAGAGTTGAAGATTGAAGACCCCGAACCGATGAAGCTTGAGTTCCACGACATCGATGAGAACCCTGCATTGAGGGAGGAGGTTCACTGATGGACAAGAAGGAACTGTTCCAGTGGATATATTTTGCGGTTACGGTAACGTTACTACTGATTGCGGTCTACTATAATAGGAAGTATTACGAGCTTGCGACCGATTGTTGTAACAACTGGGAGAAGATTTGTTTGAGTGTTAACACTTCTAGCGGGATTGACCCAAGAGAGCTGGAGAGGATTATCGAGCAAATATCGCCTCAAGAAGGAAGACTGCCGCAAAACCGAACGCAATCAGGCTAGGGATTAAGTCACGGATGTAGAGACCGAGACCCAGAAAAATGATTGAAAATACTAGGGCGACGTAACGTTTCGGGTTTTCCATCAAAGCCTCGATGATGTCTACCACTCTATCACCTTAACCGAAGAGCGATTTGAGAGCTTCCTTGAATTTGTCTGGTATAGGGTTCTGACCTTGAGCTAGTAGGAACATTTCGTCGAAGGTAAACCTTGCGAGTTCAAGAGTTTCGACTCTGTAGGAAGGTTTGGAGACTTCGACAGTCCCCTCGATTAGACCAGCAACTGGAATGCTTACCCTGCCCACCAGAATGAACTCTACCATCGGTTTGGAAGTCTTGCCCTCGACGGTTTTCTTCAACTCGACGAGCTCTTGAGGAACTTCCTTCTTCTTACGCCTAATCTTAAACATGCCCACCACCCCGTATCTTTAAATTTCGCATGATTAAAAGGACACATTCCAACAT
>Ga0190367_1001257_pt1 | contig 15018 bp, 17 predicted proteins | sample 4872181011_MG_FD_171838 | JGI IMG/M metagenome (GOLD analysis project Ga0190367, IMG submission 171838) | Hydrothermal vent microbial mat bacterial communities from Southern Trench, Guaymas Basin, Mexico - 4872-18-10-11_MG | ecosystem: Environmental > Aquatic > Marine > Hydrothermal vents >...
CTTGTATTCCCACAGCGAAGCCTTCTATTCCCAATACTATTACGTTTGCGAAGAGAAAGCTTGCAAGCGGGTTTATCATATGCGCCATTGTTTCTGCTAGTACTCCGAATATTTCGTGTGCTATAGCGAAGGCAGCTAACCTAATATAGGATAGAGAGTTAGCTGGATAAGCTATAATCATTTCCATTAGCTCTACTATACTATGCATTAAACCTTCTTCCTTCTTTTCAATTATCTTCTCTAAGAAACCCGAAGCAAGTACTAGGAATATTGATAGTACTGCTATAATCGTTGCTGGCAGAACTTCGGGCAGCAGAGCTGCTGATAAATCGAATCCATGTTCAATTATATTGTAGGCTATATATACTCCAGCCGAGTAGTACATTATTCCAGCGACTCCTGTTCCTCCAAGTAAAGCGCCAATATAGTCATGTGATAGAACCTTATTTACTACACTCAAGGTCATTGCTAGCAAAAGCTGTATTACTCCGAATATCAGCGCAGTAGCTATTATACCTTCTAGGTCGTGAATAGGGCTCAGAAAAATGGGCTCCCAGACCTCCTTTAAGAATGCTACTCCGTAAAGAACTCCAAAGAATACTGCTGACAGACCGCAAAATATCATTAAAACCCCTAGAACCGCTACTTGCTCCTTATTCATACCTAGGACTTCTTTACGTGTAATGTAAAGATAGGCTCCAAGACCAGCTATTATTGCTCCTAAGCCTACGTCGCCGAACATCAGTCCATACATTAGCGTGAAAAGTATAGTAAAGAAGAGCGTTGGGTCTATCTCCCAGTAACTCGGTATTCCTCTAGCCAAGGTTAGTGCAACGAAGTACTTTAATGGACCTTTATGTCTCAGGTATACTGGAGGCTTGTCTTCAACGCGAGGTTTTCTTGTCTTTAAGTAGATTATTCGAGGAACTCTGCTTTTAATAGTAGTTTCGAGCATAGAGGCATATTTCTTTGGGATCCAGCCGATTGCATAGATAACTCTTTTTTGTCTAAATATTCTAAGCTCACCTACAAGGCTTTCTGCCTTAATACAGGCTTCTAGGAAAGATTCTCTCGAGATTAATTCTTCTGCTAGCTCAGTGAAGTTTGCTAAAACTTCTTTAGCTTCCACAATAATCTTTGAGAGATCCTTTTCTTCAACTAACTTAGCAAAGTCTACTTTTGATGAAATTTCGGCTAATTTCTTTAAACTTTCTTCAGCTTCTTCAGTCACTTCACTTAACTCCATTAATTCTTCTCTAAGTGAGATTTTCTTTGCCGGAATTTCTCTTTTTTCAATAGCGGATATTTTTTGAGTAATTTCACCGTAATTTAAGGCCTCGGCTACTTCAAGGTATCTGTTGTCCACTTCTCTCTTAATAATCATAGCTAATGAGAGCATTTTAAGAAGATCATAGCGATCTTTTAACCTCTCTTTAAGTTCCTCTTCTTTGAGTAGCTCTAGATCGCCTATAAACTGGCTTAAGAAAATAGTACGTTCTTTTTCTTCGAGTGCTATAAGACCTTTCTCTACAATTTCTCTTACTTTGTCAACAGTACTTTGAGAGAAATTCAATTTAGCAAGTAAGTCTATATTATTCTTACTAAAGGATAATCTCATAGCTAAATCCAAGGACATTACTGCTGTTAACAAGTTTCGGGCTGTGTCTAACTCTTCGTGGAGTCGGCGGCATACATTATAGGCTTTTTCGAGAATTTCTAGTCTAGTGGCATATTCGAGTTCTATTGAAGACTTAATTAAACTCGCTATTTCTTTAAGTACATCGAAGGCCCTAGCTTTTATTTTCACTAGCTCTTTTTCAATATTTTCTAGAGCATTTTCAGAAGTAGTATAGCAGTACTCAGGTAACTTATATACACTGAAGCCTTGCTTACTCAACTCGTTTTCAACTTCCTTTTCTAAGGCTTTTCTATAGGCTACAATGAGTAGAATAGAGGTGTTTACCTTAACAGCATTAATTACGGCCTTAAGTTTTTTAAGAGATTCTATATTCTCTAGCTCTTTTTCACCTATGTAGAGTTTTAACACTACAGGTTTCTCTTTAATGGAAAATACCCTGGGTTCTATTTTTAAAGTTTTCAGTACTTCTACTACTTTCTTCAAAAATAGTTTATCAGAGTACTCTTTGCACAACTTAGCTAACTCGACTACGAGAGGATCGTCTCTAGGCAAGTATCTTCTTGCTTCTTCCAACGCTTTTTCTATGTTTATTTCATCTATGCTAACTCTTTTCTCAAGTATATCTGAGAAAAGCTTAGGCATTGATAGTTCGAGTCTATAGGCATGAGGGTCTAAGTGCACTGCTCCAACGCTTATTAAGGCATCGATAAGTTTATCTTTGTATTCTGATGGTACTAATACTCTGAAATGAACCATTTCCTCGGGTCTGATAACTGTCATTAATGATCACATTAAAGTAAAGAGGGAGCTTTATAAGCTTTAACTATGTTCTCCCACATATAAAAGTCTCAGCTAATTACTAAAATTTAAATTTAGGTAGTTAATCCATTAAAGGGGATAAAATTTGAATATTATCGCTGTTGGTAAAGGACATGCTGTTGAGAGCTTGAAGTTACTTGGCTTTGGTGTATGTAAGGTTAGGGAGCTAAGTGAAGAAGAAGCCATGAGGGTATGTGAAAAAGCATTAGAAGCAAAAGCAATAGTTATGGAAGAAGAAGTATACAAAGCCTTTAAACATAAAATAAATCTCATGATATCTGGAATGAAAAATCCTCCAGTGCTTATTGTGGTGCCAAGTATTGAAATCAGGGAGACCAGCAGATTAAAAGAACTTTATTCACTTTTATCGCAAGCTGTAGGGGTGAAGTTGAGATGGGTGAAGTAGGCTTTATATCAATTCTAATTGAAGAAGAGAGAAAGGCTGAACTTATCATTGAAAACGCTAAAAAGAAAGCCGAGGAAATAATTGAAGAGGCTAAAAGAAAGGCTAAAGCATTAATAGAGGAAAGAACTAAAATAAACGAAGATGAAATAATAGAGAAAGAATTAAAGTATATTGAAAAGGAAGTAGAGGAACTAAAAAAGAAGCTAGATACTGATATAAGTAATCTACGTGAGCAAATAAATAAAAAGAAAGCTGATATAGTAAACATGCTTTTGCGACAAATTCTTCTCTTAGGTGAAAAATATGAGTGAGCAAGTTAGTATAGAAGAAAAAGAAATAGTTGAAGCTCTTTTAAAAGAAGTACGCGAGTCTGCTCAAAAAGAAGCTGAGAAAATACTTAAGGAAGCAGAAGAAAAAGCTAAGGAAATATTAAAAGAAGCTGAGGCTAGAGCTGAAGAGGAGCTTAAAAAGAAAATAGAGAGAATAAAGAAGAGGGTGCGTAGCGAAGTTTCCAGTAAAATCGCTTTAGAAAAAATGAAAATTAGAAGAGAGTATCTAATGGAAAAAGAACGCATAATAGAGGACTTACTTAGCGAAGTATCGGAGAAAATAAGAAGACTTATTGAAAAAGATAGTGAGAAGTACAAGTTATGCCTACTGAATCTGATAATTGAAGCTACTCTGAATATGCAAAATGAAAAACTATTTGTAGTTACTACAAAAAGAGATACTAAATTAGTGGAGGAAATACTTCCTGAGGCAGAAAAGCTTCTTTTAAAGAAATACTCTCGTAAAGTTAGGCTCAGACTAGCTGAAGAGAAGATAGAGGCTTTAGGTGGAGTAGTTCTCAGAGACAAGAATAGTAAAGAAATATACAATAACACGATTGAAGCACGAATCAATAGAGTAAAAACGGAAGTACTGCCTAAAATACTTTCAGAAATAGCTAAGTAGTTCCCTCCTCACCTTAAAGTTTACAACTATTTCTCTGAAATAATTTAAGTAAAATAAAGCTTTATTCAAGCCTCTAGCACTAAACTATAATAGCTAAGTAACTTAATTAAAGTGTGTAGTATGACGCTAAAAGTTGCTCTATCATTGGTACTTAATGCTCATTACAGAGGATATATTTACGAAAAGATAGATGAGTTAATTGAAGTTTATAAAAGTGTATTAAGACTTATTGATAGGTATGGATTTAAGGCTACTCTCTTTATTAGTGGTGCTACTGCTGAAGCTATTGGAGAAGACGAAGAGCTGTTGAAGATAATCAAAGATGGTCTTAAGAAAGGACATATTGAAGTCTGCAATACTACTTTTAGTTATGCTATTTTAGCGAAGCTCCCGTTAAAAGAAGCTAGAGAACAAGTAAAATTGGCTAATGAGATCTTAGCTCAAGTCTTTGAAGAAGTTTCTAAGGGATTCTATCCACCTGAGTCTTTCTTCGATCCTCTTCTTCCAATGATCTTGAGAGAGCTAGATTTCTCATGGATTCTGTTAAACCCCGAAAAGTGTAGACATGAATATGGTGAGGTAATTCCTCATGTTCCTTTAGAATTCAGAGGTGTAAATGAAAGTAAGATACGTGGAGTCTTTTTATGCAATAAATGGAGCGACTTAAAGCATTTAATGATGCTAGACGAGCTTCCTCCTCCCCCGCGCTTAGTAACCGTTATGTTTTCTGAAAAAGATATATTTACTCTGGGAGAAGCCGAGAAGAAACTTGTTTTGCTTAAAGCATTATCTGAGCGAATTGAAGCAGAGTTCGTACTTGTGTCAGAATATATTGAGGAGGTTCCTCCAGCAGAAGAGGCTGTTGTAGGAAGTCTGAATCCTCTATGGAGGCTTGAGGAACTGTGGAATGAAGCGAGGGAAAGTATTAGAATTCTAGAAAGCTTAGCTAGAACTAAGCAGAGTGTAGATGCATTTACACTACTTAATAGAGCTATTAGAAGTCTCTACTTATCTGAGACTTCGAGTACTTACTATGAGTCGAGAAATAAAACAGGATTGCTGGAGCTATACTCATGTGAAAAAGCACTGGAAGCAATTAGCTTGGCTAGACAAGCTCTGAAAATATTATCATAATACTCGAAAACAATAATAGAAATGTATATATACTCCCTTTGAGAAAGGCTGTGGCGATAGACAGCATGAGTGAGGGATCAGATAGTAACAGTAGTAGTATAAAGTTTAAGAAAACTCTTACACATACACAAGTAACTCCAGTATTCTTAGGAACAATTCTTCTATTGCTCACTGCAGCAATACTCTACACATCAGAGCCATTTAAAACACTCTCAGCTTTTTTTGCAACATTCATTCTAGCGGCTTTATTCTCACTTACGGGAAAAGAGAGCTATATTGCTAGAAGAGGTGGACTCAGGAAGTACTTGATCTGGCCATGGACGATAACAATGGTAGCTGCGTTGAGTTACAGAAGTTTAGCCATGTTCTTCATTCCAACTGAAATCTATATAAAGGAATTTCTATCAGCTTTACTAATTGGAATAGTTGCTTTAGGACTTTTAAAAACATATAAACAGCAGAGATAAATTTAATTTATTTACTTTTAAACTATTTCTGATTCTGATATTTTAAGATAGTGTTATAGTATTGGCAATAGATCCTCTATATCTAGTACCTTATTGTAAAGCATTTTTATAAGTGACCCTATTTCCATTAAATCTAGTGCATTTTCTTTAGTGCATTCATTCATGATTGAATTTAACTGTTCCCTAATATTCATTAAGTTTTTGCGGAAGCTCTTTGGCTGAGGCTTATCAGACAAGACACTGTTGACTATTTTTTCCTGTACATCTGATAATTTTTTAGCTACAGATTCAAGCTTTAAACATATTGTTTCGCTGTAGCTCTTGTTTAGAAGTTTAAGAGAAGTTTTAGCTATTTCCTCTGAAATATCGGCTATTTCCTCTAAGTCTCGTGCAAGTAGTCTCATGTCCATTAACAGGAGTCTCTCTTTGCTCGAAAGAGATCCCTTAAGGAGAGAAGTTCTTATGACTCTTACTGTCAGAAAGTATAGTCTGTCTACTCTATTATCTCTCTCGATAACAGATTCTGCTAGCTTATTATCTTTTTTAAGTAAAGACTTCAGTGCATCAAGGTACATTCCTCGAGAGAGCTTGTCCATGAGTTTGAGCAGCTGAACTACACTGTAATCACTTCTAATAAAGCACTGAAGCGATATCTTGTTGCTATCTTCTTCAACTACTTCAAGGCCTGTGAGAATAGAAAGCAGGGGTTTTATTTTTCCCAGTACCTCGTTTAAAGGACACATTCCTAAGGCTACTTCAATTACATCGTAGCCGTGTAGATACGCTGAAACGATCTTTCTGTTCAAGTCTTCTTTGCAGTCGACAACAAGTTTTCGAGGGACATCACTTGTTGAAAGAGGTAAAATTTCTAGAACTCCGTCTTCTCGCAGAGAAACATCGACTAGCTCTCCGTCGCTAATGCCCCATCTGCGAATCCAGCTCTTAGGCAAAGACACGTAGTAGGAGTTTCCTATCTTAATTACCTTTCTTAAATTCTTTTCCACAAATTAAACTACTTTTATACAAGTTAAACTTAAACTTTATTCCCTAAACATACTTGTATTTGTCGATAGAGAGGCTTCAAATTATGAGGTATGCACGCAGCGTCCTGAATATATTGCCTTTTAGTGTGAAGTATTTTTCAGAAACATCAGGTATGCAGTCTACTATACGCTATTTACTCTAGCGCTAATCTTTGATACTTATGCTAAAATACTTCGTTCAGGAAAATAAGCCGTGGAAGAAAAGAGCTTACTAGAAGTCTATGAGAGTAAGTCAGCCTTAAGAGGTTTCATAACTCCTCTTTTTGAAGAAGGATTTACTATAGCGAATATAGCTGCATCTATTCTCGCTAGCGCCGAATGTGATGTGTCTTTACCTCCGCTTTCTAATGAAGTACTAAAGCCTGAAGTGTTTAATAAAAATAAAATAGCATTAATTATAGTAGATTCCCTTAGGTATGATTATGCAGTAAAATATTCAAGTAAAATACCTCGCATAGAAGTTAGGCCCATTCTATCTACAGCGCCTTCAACAACAGTCACTGCTCTAACAAGTATATCTTATGCTTCATCACCTTCTCTACACGCTATGCTAGGCTATAAAATGTTTTTAAAAGAGTACGGTGGAGTAGTAAGAATACTTGACTTTACTTCAGCGGCTGTTTCTCAAAAAGAGTCTCTTAAAGACTCACTTGTAGATCTTTCAAAATTAGTAGACGAAAAAACAATTTTTGAGAAACTCTCTGAGAAAAATTATAAAACATTCTTTCTAGTAAGAAAAGGACTCTGCGATACGAGTTTTACGAGGTTGCTGTCTAAAGGTGCCACTTGTCAAGAATACTTCACCTTACCTCAAATGTTTGTTAAAATAGCTAAGCTCCTAAGAGACCACGAAAAAGTGTTTATTTACGCATATTATGGGGCTCTAGACGCTATTAGCCACGAAAACGGTCCTTTCTCAGAGGAATACAGAAGAGAAGCAGAAAACGTCTTTTATTGGATAAAAGTATTCATAGAAGAATTGGCGCCAGAAAAAGACTATACATTGCTAATTACGGCTGACCATGGGCAGATATCGATTTCAGAGCATCATATAATTGATATTCGCGCGCTGAATCTATATAAAGAGCTTAAAGTGCCTCCTTTCGGCGAAAGCCGCTTCACATACTTTATTGCTGAAAAAGAGTTTCTGTTCGAAGGCCTAGAGAATATAGCTGAAGTATACACTATAAAGGAGCTTGCAGAGAAAAAAGTATTTGGAGAAAAGTTCTCCGAGAAATTCTGGGAAAGAGCAGGGACTTATGTTGCTTTAGCTCTCGAAGACTATTGTCTAGTACATCCTTTTACTAAAAAGGACTTGGAGTTTAAGCCAAAAGGACACCACGGGGGATTAAGTAAAGAAGAAATGATAGTACCATTAATGAGTCTAGTAGCTTAAAGGCAGTTTAACTGGCTCTCCTTTCTTATGCGACTCGTAGGCAGCGAGAGCAATTTCTAGTGCTTGGCGTCCATCCCAGCCGCTAGCTTTGGGTTCTTTGTCTTCTTCTATGCACTTAATGAAGTCTCTTATCATTTCTTTGTCACAGTCGGGGCCGAAGTAAATCCACTTCAGTGTTTCGCCTTTAGAAGCCAAAGTTATACATGAACGGAAAGCATCTACGAGAATGTATCCTTCTGTGCCGAATATGCCTAAGTAGACGTCACCCCATATAGGCCAGTTGTCAGGTCTGCTCCAGCTGCAGTCAATGCTTCCGAGAACACCTTTTCTGAACTTCAGTAGAATGAGAGCATTATCTTCTGAGAGTAGTTCGGGCCTAATGTTTACTCCTATTTTAGCATAAACTGTATCAACTTCATCTCCAGTATACCAGCGCATGAGGTCAGCTGTATGTACAGTGTGATCCATTACTGCTCCGCCGCCAGCAAGCTTAGGGTCAGCGAACCAGAGTCCAGGGTATTTGCCGTGGTTAGTAGTAGTTATAGCCAGTATTTCGCCTATTTCGCCTCTATCAATTAGTCTCTTAACTTCAACTGTTGTCTCGTGGTAGCGCATAACGAAGGCTGTCTGAAGCTTAACTCCATGCTTTCTAGCTGCTTCAATCATTTCGTCGGCATCCTTCAGTGTTGTAGCGAGAGGCTTTTCACATATAATGTGTTTTCCGTGTTCGGCTGCCGCGATGACTAAGTCGTGGTGCTTAGCATTTTCTGAAGCAACTATTACTGCATCTATATTTTCTTTCTCTAAGAGCTTATAGTAGTCACTATACTTTTTATCAACCTTATATGTTTCGGCAGCTTTCGCTAATCTATCAGGGTCGTCATCATATATGGCGGCTAGCTCTGCATTAGGTAGTTCTTTAAGTACCCTGGCGTAGCTCCAAGCATGAATATGTGCAAAGGACAATATAGCGAACTTATGCACTTTCATGGTATCACCTCTTCAGATAGAGGGAGTTTGACAGGTTTACCTTCTTTCAAAGACTTTAAAGCAGCTAAAACTACTTCAAGAGTCTTTTTGGCTTCTTCGCCTGACACTAGAGGCTCTTTATCTTCTTTAACACATTCAATGAAGTGTTTTAACTCAAGGAAGTAGGCATCTTCGGTCTGAGGAATAAAGTCTACACACGAGTTTTTCTTGAATACTTTAAGTGAAGCTGTATAATGGTTGTCTACTGTAAGAAGTCCCTCTGTTCCAGCGATCTCAAAATATGTTGTGAATGGAAAGCCTTCAGGCATAATCCAGCTTCCTTCGACATAAGCAATTGCACCCGACTTGAACTTAAGTAGCGCGTGAACATAGTCTGGGGCAGTAGAGTCCTTATATAGAAGAACTCCTCCCTGCGCGTAAATCTCTTCTACTTCTCCTAAAAGCCAGCGCAGGAAATCAACGTCGTGTATGCTCATGTCAACAAACACTCCTCCACCTAATTCGAGTTTCTTGTGCCATGGAGCCCACATAGGAAAACTGGACTGCCTATAGGCTCTCGCTATTCTAGGCTCACCTATAGCACCTGATTCAACAAGCTCTTTTACTCTAACATACTCGGGCCAGAATCTGAGACAGTGAGCTACCATAAACTTTAAGCCCTTTTTCTTAGCAGTATTAATCATTTCATCTGCATCCTTCAGCCTCAAGGCAATAGGTTTCTCGCATACAACATGTTTGCTGGACTTCAGTGCAGCGACAGCAATCTCGCAGTGAGTATATGTTGGAGTACATATATCAATTACATCAATATCCTTCATCTCAATGACTTTAGTGTAGTCAGTGTACCATTTATCTACCTTAAAGGTTTCAGCAGCTTTACGTGCTCTCTCCTCAATAATGTCGACGACAGCCGCGACCTCAACATCTTTTATCTGCTTAAGCGAAGGAAGATGTTCTGCATTCGCTATAAAACCACAGCCAATCACAGCTACTCTGATTTTACTCATTCTCTCTATAGAAAAATCAGCATTAAGTAAAATAAAACTTATCACATTATAAGAGAAAGCACACAAGCCTATCTTTAATCAATGTCTTCCCAACTAAGACAAATTAAAGCTAAATATTTGTCAATACTGCTATCCTCTTATTTAGTACTTTCGCTAAAATATAATAGGCGTCTAAAGAGTAGAGTAAGACAATACTACAGCAGCAAACGCGATACAAATCTAAAAAACATCAGCCGGTTTGGTGCTCTTCACAAATCCGTTCGTCGCAGGGCCATCATCTAGTAGTCTAAATCTAAATCGAGGATAATTAATTTTTCAGCAAGTTCTGTCATAGTGTTCTAGGCAGAAGACAATATAGCTAAAGGTTGCAGTCCAATACACTAAAGACTAGGTAAGTTCTCTGAATGAAAAATACATTTGCCTAATATACTAATACAATGGTCAAATCAACTTAGATAATACGTAAAAATGCCCGTAGAAAGCTATATATATTTTGGAAACAAATATAATAACGCCGGGCGCGGGAGCACGCCCCGCCTAAACCCACTAAGTCCCGCGGCTCCGGTACCACGCCGAGACCCCTCCCTTCGGGGAGGAGTCCCGGCAAGGTACCGAAGCACGCAGGGACTCAGTGGGGAACGGTGGGGCTTAAACCGCGCCCGGCTTTTTTATTAACGGAATTAAAGTTCAGAAGAGAATATGTTTTTGACATATTTGCAATAATAACTAACAGCGTCTACTTCTATTATCTTTAATTCATCTACGTTAATTATGTAAATGTAGTCTATTTTTGCTTTTATTAGTTCGTCAAGCGATATAGGTGGAGACTTATAGTAATTATCTAGTAGCATTTTTATTTTCTTTAATTCTTCTACATTTCTCTGCGAACTAGGTAAAGTGAATTCATAGGGTATTTGAAGAATATGATAAGGTGGAGTTGCTAGAATGAATATGTCTGCATATTTACTGTACCTAGCTATTTTGCTTATTTCGCGTGCGCGCCTATAGTTAACTGGGTCTACCGAATTAGATGGAGGTACAAATCCCGTTTCTATTTCAACAATATATTTGAGGCCGTCTTTTTCGGCGTAAATATCGCAAACAAGGCTTTCCTCAAGCTCCTTTTCGACTTCAACATTCATTCCTTTGTTCAAGAGATATTTAGCTATAATAAACTCCATAACTGAATGATTCGATTTAACGAAGCCTTTCATCCACATTTCAACGAGCTTAGTTTTGATTTCTTCAAGTTTCTCGACTACTTTATGGTCAAGCTGACCATCGAGTTTAGTCATTATTAAGTCAAGGTCGTCGGTTAAGGTCTTAGGCATTCAGAAGGAACTAAGTCTTATTTAAAGAAAAATGTATCAGATAAAATACGAATCCCACATAGTTCGACAGTTGTAGAAACTCGAGAATTCATGGGCGAGAACCACCGTCCTCACCTAGCTTCGCAGAGGAGAACATTAGACGAGCTATAGAGATTATTGAACTTAGAATTTGGTACTAAAGGCTTCTAGCTTTAGTCTCAAGTCTATGTAGCTACTCACAAATATTTAGCAGACATTATGAAAACTTATTAACTGCTAGCTAGTACAATTACAGGAAAATGCAGACAGAGACTCTAGTGAGCTTAATCAGCATAATTGTTACCATTATAGGGTCAACAGCATCAATAGCCTACTGGCTAGGCAAAAAATTTGCTGAAATAGATAAAAAGTTTTTTGATGAAATAAATAGGAAATTTGGTGAGATAGATAAGAAATTTAATGAAATAGATAAAAAGTTCAGTGAAATAGATAAGAGGTTTGCCGAGATAAATGAAGAGTTCAGTAAGGTTCATGAAGAAATAAAAGCTATTGATAGGAAAGTAGAGAGCATTACTAAAGCTACTCGAGACCAACTAGAATTCTTCTCAGAATTCCTAGGATTCAGAGGTATCTTTACAGACAAAGACGTAGCCTTCGTTAAAAGCGAACTACAAAGACTCTCAGCTCGAGCAGTAAACCCTCTAACTAAAGAAGAATTAAAGAGAATTAGAGAGCTCATCGAAAAAGACGAGCTAACATTCGAGGAAGCAGATGAGCTCAGAGAACTAGCGAGAAAATTCGTCGACGAATACTGGCACATACCAGGTGCACACAAACTACTCATATATGCATCAATAATGAGAGGAATAGCCATGAGAAAACAGAAAACAACCAAGTAGCTCTAATCACCTGCTCTTTTACGAACATAAGCACACTCCTATCGCTTTAATCTCCTTTAAACAGTCTCTGTAACAAAAATGCTTGAAACCAAGAATATCTTAAATTTACTGAAGTGAACAGTTCTGAAACTCAACTCGACTACACAGCTTTACTTACTTAACCACAAATATATACTATTTAAACTTGTTATTAACATAGTTATGAGCTCAGAGTGGACCAAGCTAACTGTAGAGGATCTGGGACCCATATCCCATGCAGAAATCACAATTAGGCCGGTAACAGTTATAATAGGCAAAACTGTTTCGGAAAATCGCTTCTAATAAATCTAGCATACTTACTCTCCGATACACTACCCGATCTCTCCCAATTAAGAAGAGAAGTCGGCCAAGAGGCCGATAGACTTGCTGAACAGGCTTACAGCGCAATTAAGGCAGAGAATGCTCATGAATTAGCTAAAGCTCTTTCCAAAATGCTCTACGTTTACTTTAGAAAACTCGACCCCGCTATAAAGGAGAATCTCACTAGTCGATTTAAAGAGTTTTTCAATGTTAGAGAAATAGCCGATCTATTTAGAGGACATATAATAGTCAAGAATTCTCCTCTCTCATACTTTATTAAAGCAGAGAAAAGTAAGCTTGCAGTAAAGTTCAGCGGATACGAGGAGCTTGAAGTATATGTGAAAAATATTGAGCAAGAGCGTTTAGAGACTTTTCTCCTAGACGTAGGATTACGATGCGAGAAAAGCGGTGAAGAGCTTAGGTCTTTTCCCTATAGAGTCGAGGATCCAGCAGATATTCATTCACTAGTTGGTGTACACTTACTTCCCTATGCATTACTTTATTTATATCCACTTAGCTTTGGAGTCAGTAAACCGTTCCTCCTTACCGATAGTAGAGCTGGAATTCTGAGGCTAGCCAGAACCGCTGTAGCAACTACACTTGAATATGGTCGGCTACTTGTGCCAGCTAGAGAATCTGCTTTTTTAGCAGCTTATAACAGATTAGCAGTAAGGTTCAGAGAGAAAGGACCTTTAAAAGAACTTGAAAAACCATTCAAGAAGTTTCTAGCTGAAATAGGATTAAAGAACATCGAGGTCAGACTAATAGGCGGGTACCCCGAAATATACGTTGAAGATATATGGGGTAAGAAGCTTCCACTAGAGGAGTGCCCAGGCGGAGTCAGAGAATCTTTGTCTGCTGCACTAGCCCTTGTTACAGAAGATAAAGGCTTAGAAGCACTTTTCATTGAGGAAATAGAGTCTCATATACATCCTAGGGCATAAAATTACTTGATAGAGCTTGCTTGGAAAGCGGTGTTGAGTAGAATGAATAAAAAATTGATGTTTCTCATAATGACTACTCATAACCCTATAGCCTTGTCGAAGCTCAATAACTTGATACTGAAAACTGGTGAAAAAGGTTATGATCTAGTAACTATAGTTCACTTGAGAGAAGTCAACGGTGCTGTAGAGTCAGAGGAGCTGGAAGTAAGCGAGAAAGGGTTTGATGAAAGCGGCTAAGTGAGATATTTGTGGAGCTTTTAGAGGAGAGAGGCGAACTAGTGTGATTTTGAGGCCTATTAAACGCGAAATCAGAGTCAAGCAAATAGTATTAGATAAGTGCAATGAAGAGCCTTACACAGAGCTAAAGAAAAGTGGTAAATACGTAGACGAGCTAGTAGTACTACCCGACGAAAGCGTAGTCGTCGAGCACACCGAGTGGCCTACAGCACACGAAGGAGCCCAAGCACTAGCAAGCTTCAGAAAACTCGTAGAAATAGGAATAAAAGTAGCTGCAATCGTAGTCGTAGGAAAAAGAGGCTTCGACAAGAGAGACAAAGGACTCATAGCATAGGCACTGAGTCAGTAAGCTTAAAGCATCACATACCCGTTTTCCTTAAAAGAGCAGGACAAACTCTAAGCATTAAATCAATTAAGTTCATCATACTAAATTGAATTCATTTAAAAGCATTTAAATACATTAATCTCTATTTATAGTTTAGTTAAGCATAACACTTTTCGAAATAGCCCAGTAAAGTATTCTACTAAGCTTAGTTTTACTAGGATAAAAATTGCTCTTATTAGAATTAATGCAAGTTATTTCTCGTAAAATGGAGTATTTTTGAGTTAGATGAATTAGATTGTTTGCTATATCTAAATGTACTCAAAGTTTATTTTATGATTTCGACATTGAGTGTTGATATTTCAGCTATATCTAGGAAATCTTCGTCTTTTGTTACTAGTTTTTCTTGTCTGTTTACGCGTATAGCTGCTATCAGTAGATCCGCGAAGCTTTTCGGTTTTCCTAGCTTAAGTAGTTTTTCTTGCAGCTTATAGGCTGTGAAGAAGTCCTTGATCTTTGGAAATATAACATCCCCAGTGAAGTGCCTGTACTCCAAGATTTTTTGGGAATTCCACCATCGTTACGGCGGTAATTGACTCTCTTATTTTTTCTCCCTTTTTTACTTTCTCTATCGCTACGCTTGTGTCGAGTACAACCATTTTATCCTATCCCTTTCTCTCTTTCTTATGCTTTCAAATAATTCTGCTTCTATGTGTTCTCTTGTCTCAATTCCTAGAATTTCTCTAATTTCATCTGCACTAATTCTATCTCTCATACCGAAAATAATTAGCAAAGTTTTCTTTACTTCTTCTTCACTCACCCATTCCGGTACTTCAATCGTTATTTTCTTCACGCATAAAGTATCATAGCTGCCGTATTTAAAGACAGCGATAGATAATGAAACAATATACTTAAGCTTGACCATTACCTGCTCCCTTAATCTTGGGCTATTAAAGCTAGATTGTGAGGAGAGTTTTTATTTTCTTGTTGACTTTTTCTCTAAAGTGTTGGGGGAGAGTTCCTATTTTCCCTGCTATTAGGCTTTTATGTATTGTTGCTATTTTGTCTAGCCTTATGATTGATGAGACTTTAAGCCCTGTTTCCTCGAATCC
>Ga0190367_1001258_pt1 | contig 15013 bp, 13 predicted proteins | sample 4872181011_MG_FD_171838 | JGI IMG/M metagenome (GOLD analysis project Ga0190367, IMG submission 171838) | Hydrothermal vent microbial mat bacterial communities from Southern Trench, Guaymas Basin, Mexico - 4872-18-10-11_MG | ecosystem: Environmental > Aquatic > Marine > Hydrothermal vents >...
GGGCGAGGTTCCTGATTTTCAGGTATTTAAGCAGGAACTTCATCGTATAGTCAATTTAATTTTTCCTAGTAAGGTGGAGGAAATAGCTCTTTATATTCAAGAACTTATCTATATTCTTAGGCTTGAAAGAGAAAGCGGTTTTCTCCAATCAGAGTATTTACTAAAAAAGATCGACTTAATTCTGGAAAAGCTTGGTTTAAAGACCATTATGAGAAGAGAGGAGGCTGCTATTATGGAGGAGGAAGCTACAGCTTTAATATTTACTATGACAACGTAATATGGTGATATGAATGATTTTCTCCCTTTTTATAATCTTAGAGAGAAAGGAGTGGTATAAAAACTGGCTTAACGAATCTTTGAAAAATAGTAGAAAGTTTGGAGTAAAAATTAGTATTGAAGATATGGGAGTTTTTCGAACTATTGAGTTATCTATTAGTATCAAGGAGGATACTGATTTACCTACGTTTCTAATGAAATTTCCTGAGTATGCATCAACATTAATGAGAGCTTCTAATATGAGATTTTTATCAAAGTATCTTGGTAAAAATGCTCGAATACTTGTTTTCTATGCAGCATGTCTATCTACAACAGTACCTGAGTGTAATTATTTTTCAAAGACAGGTTTAAGATTAAATAAAGGATCCGTTTTGCATGCTTTCCAAGCCAGTATAGTATCAGCATATTTATATGGCTATAACATTTTCTTCATATTTTGCGAAGATAAGCAGCTTGCTAATCAGATAAAAAATGTTCTTATGAAAATGAAGGCATGGCTTTCATATCTTATTAGCGAATGGGGAGAAAATGGATCTGAAATAGCCCCTATTTATAGACAAGTAGTTAAAGCGAAGGGAGAGGCTGATCAAGCACTGGAAGATTTTCTGTCAAATAAAAGGGAATCTGTCGACCGTTTAAGAAATGCTATGAGAAGAGAGATAAAGATCAGGAAGAAAGCCGATAGAATTTTAACTCTTTACCATGATTCAACTATTTTTCTTGATGAAATTAAACTTTTCATAGATACATTCGAGGAGAAAGGAGTATGTAATCAAACTCCCGTACTTTCCTCAATTTACTCTCAAATTAAAGGTCTTCAAGATAAAGTTAAAAGCTTTATTATACTTGTTGACAAATTTAGAAAATCGGTTAGCGATGTTCATGAAGCTATGGTGCTTGCGAGAATGGAGGAAGTTTTAAGTTCATCGGAGAAGACAAATGATGCTGTAACCATCTTAAATCTATTGCTTTCAGGCTCAATAGCCTTTGAGATTGTGGACAGAGGACTATCTGCTCTTAATATTAAAATGGGATCTTTTATCCCATTTATAATAAGTATTTCTCTCTGGATGATTTTCTTCTTTAGCTCATGGCTTTTTCTTCGTAGGTTGAAAAAATAATTCTAATCATAATCTTTATAAAATATAATTGCTTTATTTACTGGAGGTTAAAATGAACTTTAATAAAAATATTCTTAGCAAAAAATTCTATTTGAATAACGCTAAAATAGTTGCGGTAAATCTTCTAGGTAAAGTTCTTGTCAGAAGAATGGATGATAAAATTCTTTCGGGAATAATAGTTGAAACAGAAGCATATTTTGGTGAAAATGATCCTGCAAGTAGGGCTAGCAAGGGATATAAAAATTTTAATAAACTTATGTGGGAGGAAGGTGGGAAAACATTTATATATATGGTTCATGGAAACTGGCTCTTAAATATAGTTACATCACCTCAAAATATTCCGTCAGCAGTACTTATAAGGGCACTACAACCATTAGAAGGAATAGAAATAATGAAGAAAAATAGAGGAATAGATAACATATATAGGCTTACAAGCGGACCTGGAATGCTTACAAAGGCGTTAAAAATAGATAAAAGTCTGAATGGAGTAGAAGTTACATCACCTCAAAGTCCAATATGTATTGAAGATAGAGGATATAAAGTATTTAAAATATGCTGTAGTCATAGAATTGGTGTAAAAAGGGATCTACCAGAAAAACTGAGATTCTATATAAAAGATAATCCATTCGTATCTCTACCAAGAAAGTGTCAACAATATTTATAATTAACATTAATATAGCAGAACAATAGTCCCATATAGTTCTCTTTAATAAAAGTTAGAATTTATCTTCATGTAATTTTATTTAATAAGATTCTGGTTAATGGCGTGTCCATTGAGACAATGTTTATATTTCTATTATAAAGAAATATATTTTGATGGATATGAGCGGGAAATTGGGTGTTGCTGTTATCGGCGCTGGTTTTATTGCAAATATGTCTCATCTTCTATTAAGAGGATTTCTGAACTCAATCTGGTTGCCGTTGTAGATATAGTTGAAGAGCGTGCCAAAAATGCTGCTAAAAGATTCGGTGCTAAACAATATTTCACCGATTTTAGAAAGGTTTTAGATATGGACGAAGTTGATATTGTCGATGTATGTACGCCTACATATACCCATAGGGAAATCAGTGTTGAGGCTATGAATAGTGGTAAAAATGTTTTATGTGAGAAGCCTATAGCATTAAAGTTGAGAGATGCTGATGAAATGATAAATGTCGCTAAGAAAAATAATGTGAAATTTATGGTTGCTCATTGTCTAAGGTTCTGGCCTGAATATGCTAGGGTTAAAAAAATGTTGGATGAGGGTGTTATAGGAGAACCTAGGATTGCCAGAGCATATAGATATTCTTCTTTCCCTGAATGGGCTCCATGGCATAAGAGGATTGATATGGGTGGTGGAGTATTTGTGGATATGAGTATACATGATGTAGATTTTCTTAGATGGAGTATCGGTGAAGTTGATAGAGTTTATGCTAAAGGTGGGACATATCTATATGATGACGCTACTTCTCACGATTATACACATTCTATACTATATTTTAAGAATGGAGCTATAGGTTTCGTTGAGGGTAGTTGGATTATGCCTAAAGGATTCAGATTTACAACTTATTTAGAAATTGCTGGTGAAAGGGGCTTGCTCACAGTCGATAATCGTACACCATCATCTCTCTTTATATATAGACCAGGTGGAAAAGAGGATTATTCGACTGTTTTTAGTGAAGACGCCTATTTTCTTGAGATAAGAGAATTTGTTAAATCAGTTATCGAAGATAAAGATCCTCCTGTGAAGGGTGAAGATGCAAGAAAAACATTGGAAGTAGTCTTGGCTGTAGTAAAGTCTGTCATAGAGAATAGGCCTATAAATTTGCCATTAGTAGGGGAAGTTATAGAGTGATGAAGATATGTATAGTTTATGACACTAGACATGGTTCTACTAAACAGATCATAGATTGGATGATAAAAAAGTTTTCTGAGATAAAAGATATCAAGACAACTGTTGGAAGACCCTGGGAGATTGATAACTTTAATCAAGATTTATTCATTATAGGTTCTCCCATCTATTGGGAGAAGCCTCTTAAAAGCATTTTAGATTTCCTTTTAGCTCATAGAGATGATTTAAAAGATAGGAAAATCGCATTATTTATAGTATGCCTTGCAAGTATCTTTGGTATACTCGGAGAGAAATATGTAAAGAAATTCTATTTAAAACCATTATTAGATAACTGCTCTGGTATAGTTATTGGATATCATGTTTTTAAAGGATGGTTAATAAATGTAGATTATTCTGTAAGAGACGATTGTAGAAAATGGGCCGAAGAACTAATAAAACTTTTAAGTGTTAAACAATAATATTTATCTGGTGAAATTTATGGGTAAATTGAGATTCGCTGTTCTCTCCTTCGCTCATATTCATGCCTATAGTTATGCTAGAGTTTTAAGGGAATTGGATGACGCTGAGCTTGTGGCAATATTTGATGATAATTCTGATAGATTAAAAAGTGTAGCTGAGGCGTATAATGTAAGAGATGTTTATAAAGACTATAATAAATTGTTGAAAAGGGATGATATTGATGCAGTTATAATTACATCTGAAAATGCTAAGCATAAAGATATGGTTATAGCTGCAGCTGAATACGGTAAACATATTATATGCGAGAAACCTATTGCAACAAATCTTAGAGATGCGGATGAGATGATTAAGGCTGCTGAAAAAAATGGCGTTAAGCTCCAGCAAGCATTCGTAATGAGGTATCATGATGCTACATATAGGGTCAAGGAGATGATAGATATGGGTATGATAGGTAAAATACTGGTTATCACGACTACAAATCATGGAAAATATCCAGGGCTATGGTTTGGTGATCCAGAGTTAGCTGGAGGTGGAAGTATAATGGATCATACAGTTCATACAGCGGATCTAATGAGATGGTATACTGAGGATGAAGTTGATGAAGTTTATGCTGTTAGGGCAAAAAATATTCGTCCTTACCTTAAAGTAGAGGATGCAGCATTGATATCCCTGAGATTTCGAAAAGGAGTTATAGGTAGTATTGACTGTAGCTGGTCTAGACCGGATAACTGGCCTATATGGGGAGATGTTTATCTGGGTATAATAGGTACGGATGGATACATCGTTGTAGATGCATTTAAAACATGTATAAATCTAGCTATCAAAGGAAGGAATTTTGAGTGGAGATACTTTGGTCCAGACCCAGACTTAGCTATGATAAAGGATTTCATTAGAGTCATAAATGAGGATTTAAAACCAAGAGCTACGGGAGAAGATGGGAAAAAGGCTTTAGAAGTAGCCTTAGCAGCATATAAGTCAATTGAGAAAAAAGATGTGATAAAATTACCTTTGAAGTATTAAATTAATAATAATACTTTACTTATCACTTACCTATTTATCATCATCTTTATCGTATATATTTTATATTTGTCTACTCCTATAGAGTTTCTGTTTATCTCTCTAATATTTTCTTCTAATAGATTTGTTTCCCATATCTTTAGTATCTTTTTATAGGAGTCTACTTTTATGTTTACCTTATCCCTAGTTAAATTATATAGTCTTAATATTAGGGCCTTCTCACCATCCGCTTTCTTTAGCGCCGATACGATTATGTTCTCTCCATCAACATCTATGAAATTTAATTTTAACGGTAGATTACCATCACTTTTATCCCTTATGATGGATATGGGAGGTACAATGAATTCTCTTGCATCTTTATAGGATTTAGATTTAAGCCAGTCCTTTTCATGAAGTATTATGGAGTATTTAAATATATATCTACCTAAACATTGTGCTTCCGGCGTTGGTATACTTGGACCAGCATTCCCTCTTCTAGTTAATAAGTCTGATCTAGAAAGCCATCCAACAGACCTAAATAATGTCAATATATATTGGCTTACATCTCTATTTCTCACTTCAAATTCAGGTAAACCTATATTTACAATAGTTATACCTCTTTTTCCATCAGTTAATGATGACCAGTTTAGCTGAGGCTTTGTTGGCATTGGTTTTTGAATCCAGCCCTCACCACTAGGCTCATCTACACTTCTCTCAATCACATAATAATGTGTTTGGCTTGAAACCTTATCCGTTTTAAAATCTGCTGGAAAGACTATTCTAAATCTATGGTCTCTACTATTATTCTCAACCGTAGTTATTATATCTATTCTCCTAGAATTACTGTAAAGTATTATATCTATTGTAATTGGATTCGATATAAGTTTATTGCTTCTAGAAGTTCTCTCCTTCGTCAATGACACTGGCAGCATAAAGTCGAATTTTATATTCATTCTAGCCCTTACAGGACCATGTTCAACGATCCTTATCTCTGATTTAACTCTCTCCGGATAATATACTTTATTATTGGAGGGCGGGGAGTAATCGTATTCGTCTCCTGCGTCACCGTCGTCTTCAATTAAATTGACTTTCCTTAAAACTCTTCCACTCATTTTATCTATTATGGTGAATGCACCAGGGTTTTCTTCATCAGCCTCAATTATATAATATTTATTTTCAATGATCTTATTACTTGTTTTTATATCTGAGTCAGCTTTATTTCTACTTTTCTTCTTAATTTTATACACCTTATATCCAAATGGAGGTAGATCTTCTGCCAAAAATACTAGTTTCTTTATGTTTATCGGTGTTTTTCCTCTAAAAAGTTCTGGATTATAGGAGATCAGAGGAGCATCATCACTTAACGGCTGAGTTAAGACTTCTCTATCATTTTCATCAAATACTGCTAAATCATTTATATTTAATCCGGTTCTCCACACAGCTTCTACAACTCCATTTCTACTCCATCCAACAGTATTAAATACAATTATATATGAATATGTGTCTTTTTCATCCGGCAAATTAATTTTATTTGCAATTTTGTTTAGCATGTCGGCAATAATCCTTTCCGATAAATGTTGAGAGGCATCTAATCTACATTTAACTTCCCTATGAACATCATCTATACTACATCCACCTATACTGTCGTGGGGTTGAGATCTTATCAATAATTTCCATGCTTTTTCTATAAGTGATGAAGGATACTTTTCACCTAAAATCCATGCAAAAGTTGATAGTGGTTCAACATATGATTCTAATAATATTTCAGCTATCCTATTTGCTATTTTCAGATATGTTCTGGCAGACCATATACCTGTAAGTATTGGATGATATCTACCATATCTAGGCTCACCCCTATACACTTCTAGTTTATCGGAGACATTCCTAACTCTTTCAATATATTCCTCAAGACTTCCATGTTTAATATGTGTCTCATCTTTAAGTCTTTCATTAAGCATATCAATTATATCAGTTATATTCCTTTGTGGAGGAGCGTGATCACATCCATTCATCAATAAAACTGTATTAGTCTTAGTTAATGGTAAAAGTATTTTCTTTAACGAATAAAATTTCTCCAAAGCATCTTCAATCTTTGACGGGAAATTAACGGAATTACAATAACCTCTTCTCAAAAATACTGTTAATACCCTGCTTCCATCAGGGGATTCCCACCAAAACTCTGCTCCAAGCTTTTCAACGTCTTCTTCAAGGCCTCTATGAAATATGAAGTTGTCAATATTAAATCCTCTAAGGATTTGAGGCAATTGAATCGTGTGTCCAAATGTATCTGGAACATAGCCAATTTTAGGACAATAACCATATTTTGATGCGATCCTAATACCTATAAAAAGGTTTCTTATAAGTGATTCACCACTAACTATGAACTCATCCGGCTGAATATACCATGGTCCAACTAAAATCTTTCTTCTGGAAATCCATTTCCTCAAGTCATACTCGTTTTCAGGCCTAATTTCAAGATAATCTTCGATTGTAATACTCTGAGCGTCCAGTAGAAAGCTATGAAATCTTGGATCATTCTCTAATATATCTAATAGTAAATCAATATTCTTTACAAGAATATGTCGAAAGCCTTGAAAAGGTAGATACCACTCTCTATCATGATGCGTATGACTTACAATAAAGACTTCATATTTTTTCATAAAGATCTCCAATAAATATATATGAATTCTTATCTAAAACCTTTATTAATATATCATATCTTAAAGGCTTTCCTAAAATATCTGTAACATTTATTTCTTAAAGTTATAGGGAAATCAAGTAATCATATTTTTATTATAAATACGTCAATGAATGAAGCTAATTATTAGTATTTTTCAAGAACGTCCTATAGAGGATTTAAAGATCCTTATGATAGCAAATATGAGTTAAAGAGATTAAGAAGGTCGATAATTGAAAGGGTAATTACACTTGTAGTAGGTATACATAGAACTGGTAAAAATATTCTTTTCCTCCGGCAAACTAATTTTATTTGCAATTCTAGTCTCTATTAAAAATGGTGGACTAGCCTTTAATTACAATAAGGGGGATGTCACCTACAGGAATTCTGTCCGGCTTTAGAATGACATAATTCCCCCAAGGCGTACAGAGCTTTACATCACCGCTAAAATATTTTGAGAGATCTACTACCTTTATTCCTCCACCTCTATTCCATAGAACTATCACATAACCCTTACTATTTTTCAATAGAAAAGCGATAACGTTACTAGCTAATTCTATTTCCCCATTATACTCTGAATTAAGAAGTAAGTTCTTCGCAAATTCAGTATAATAAGGATATTTCTCTCCAGCCACATAGCTAAATGAAGATCTGCCAGGATGTTTTCTTTCCCAGCTATAGTATTCATCCGCTACCTGAGAGGCCGTAGAATAAACGGCTATTGTATGCCCTTTAATTGTTTGTTTGCCTATAAAATATCTGTTTAACCACGTGAAAAAATCCTCTATATCATTATGATACTTTGATCCATAGTTGGGATGATGAACTACTCCCCAGCTCCATATCTTATCTTCAATATCATAGGCCTCTCTAACCTTCCATTCTAAGAAAAGCATGAGAAATTGTCTTTTAAGAGTATTGGAACGCGAGTCCACTCCTCCATGGGCGGTTGTAGAACCTATCTGTGCTCTATGGTCTATACTTATGAAGGGGGTTGAAGAGTTCTCAGCTAGACATAAAGAATAGTCGTTAACACAGCTTGCCCTCCACGGATTCCAGACGATATGTCCAAAATAATTTAACGCTATTTCTGGCCTATTTCCAAGTCCTATATCATAGCCGTATTTCTGCATTAAAGAACATTCCTGAACATATTTTCCCTTTAAGAACATTGCGCACATTACACGGTTCTTTCCCATTCCGATTTTAGAGAGAACGTCATCAATAGCCTTTTTTGCATCAGCAAACCATCGGTCTGGTTGATTGCATTGATGCCATACATCCTTTACATCATCGTAACATATATTGTGAGCGTGAGTTCCTATTTCATGCCCATCTTTTAAGAAGTTTATTAAGTATTTTAAATCATTCTTTCGTAGTGCTATCTGCATATACCATCCATTAAAAAGAGCAGTCATTTTCACACCTTTTTGGGAACAAAAATATGTGAGCCATAACAACTCTCGTTTAACCTTATTATATTCTTGTATGGTTTTACTGTCACTCATATACATGTAGCTACTTTTACCCATACATGGTTCAATATGTAGAACAAAGATAACATGTATCGGAGGTTCACCCTTCTCAGACACTTTAGGAGACGGGTGATTAGAACATAGTTCATTTAAGATATCCTCAGGGTTTTTACCTGACTGGAAGGGGTTCCACAACGTAAACAGAAGATAGGCGGCAAGAAAGACTATAACAATAACTATAAACACAATATACTTTTTCATAAATAAATTAGGGTTTAAACTACAATATATTTTTTTCTTAAGAGAGTATTTATATTTCTGGTTGAAAAGCTAAAAATTAGCTTAGAGTATTTTGATTAAGACGCGGAGTTCTAATCTATATAAAATAAATTTATGTAGATATATAAGTCAATATAATATTGGGATAAAGTATGGACAGGATAAAGGTGTTAATTGACACAGATATTGGAGACGATATCGACGATGCACTTGCATTAGCATTAGCGTTAAATTCCCCAGAGCTAGATATAGTTGGGATAACAACAGTATATGGTAAAACTGATGCTAGGGCTAGACTTGCGGCGAAAATCTTAGAAATGTATGGTAGAGACGATATTCCAGTTGCAATGGGATCTTCTAAACCACTTGTAAACCCGGAACCAAAATATTTTCCCAAGCAAGCATTGATAATAGATAAAAAGTTTTTCCCAAATATTGTTGATGATAATGCTGTAGAGTTTATTGTAAAAATGATTTCTAAATATAGGAATTTAACTATTGTTACAATTGGACCCGAGACAAATCTAGCTAAAGCTTTTCTTAAAAATCCAGATATATTTAAAAATGTTAGGATAGTTATGATGGCTGGGTACATCGAGAATCCATTTCCAGAATACAATGTTAGATGCGATCCGGAGGCGACGTCGATAATATTATCGATCAAAAATATTTCAAAAATACTTGTAGGACTCGATGTAACTCTTAGATGTAGTATGAATAAATATATGATTAAAAAATTTTATAGGGATAATCGTAAAGAGATAAAATTTCTCTCAAGGCTTATAGAGATATGGATGAGATATTCTAATCGTCCTCCGATTCTACATGATCCCCTAGCAATAGCTACAAGTTTTAATAAAAATATAGTAAAAATAAAATCAATGCACTTAGAGGTTGATTTAAAAAATCATAGAGGAGTTCTATATCAAGTTTTAGATAAAAAGCCCAATATAGATGTTGCTATAGATGTAGATGTTGATCGGTTTATGAATCTTTTTATGAAAAGAATTTTTGAATAAGGCGTTATAATGGTCTTGCTTATAGAGAATGTATATACGATATTGACTATAGATAATGGCAAGATTATTAGAATCAGGACTATCACAGTTGAATATAATAAAATTATAGATGATTTCGGTGAGATTAATTATTAATAGAAATATTTAACTATAAGTTCATTCAGTAAGATCAAGTGATATAAATATACTATTATTAATGAAAAAGATATTTCGAGGAGAGATTAGAGGATTAGAAACTAATTGAAGAATAATATATTTAATATTATTGATTATTAAATAATATATAGGTGTGAATTATGGGTAAATTTGTTAAATATGGTTTAATTGGTGTTGGTGTTGGAGCCGAGTTTGCTACTAAGGGTTTAAAGCTAATTGAAGATAAAAATATTGCAAAAATTGTTGCAGTTACAAGTGCTCATGAACATAGAGTTAAAGCTTTTGCAGAAAAATATGGTATAGAGAAATGGTTTACAGATTATCGGAAAATGTTAAGGGAGGATATAGATGCGGTAATTATCTCTACGCCACACTATCTTCATTTTCCGATGACTATAGATGCATTGGAGGCTGGAAAACATGTGCTTGTAGATAAACCTATGGCTATAAATCTTAACCAAGTTGATGAGATGATTAGGAGAGCGGAAAAATATGGATTAAAACTTGGAGTAATATTTCAGTCTAGGTTTGATGAAAGGGTTAGGAAGATTAAAAATGCTGTTGATTCTGGAGAGTTTGGAAAAATAATTATGGGTGAAGCTGTTGTAGAGTGGTTTAGAACGCAGGAATATTATGATAAGAGTGTTTGGAGGGGTAGATGGTCGACTGAAGGTGGAGGCGCGCTAATAAATCAAGCCATTCATACAATAGATCTATTAGTATGGATTATGGGTGAAGTAGATGAGTTATGGGCCTTAACAAATACTGTTGGACATAATATCGAGGTTGAGGATCTGGCTGTAGCTATGATAAAGTTTAAGAATGGTGCATTTGGAGTAATTCAGGGAAGTACAGCTATTTATCCAGGGCTTCCAACAAGACTTGAAATACATGGATTAAAGGGTACAGCTATACTTGAAGGAGAGGTATTAAAGTTATTTGCAGTTGAGGGCAAAGAATCATATAGTGAGACGGAGGAAAAGAAAGGATTAAAGTCATGGGCCAGACCTGAAGCAGTTCCCCCAATAAATCATTCAAGAGTTATAGAAGACTTTACGCGAGCTATACTGGAGGATAGAAAACCATTTATAGATGGATACGAAGGTAGAAGGTCTTTAGAAGTAATTAGAGCGATATATAAATCAGGATTAACTGGAGAGAAAATAAAGTTCCCATATAGAGAACAATAATATATTACTAATGGATGAATATTAATAGACTAAGATATATTTTGATATTCTTTACTAGTTTAAAATATTTGTTTTAATACAAAAGTATGGAAATAATAGTTAACATTCCTATGTAACTTTCTCTAATTCTCCGTTTTCTTTTACAATAAATGTGTCTTCTATTTTTGCTTGTCCATATTTTTTAATCATTAATGGAGAGTGAACAAGCGCTAATGCCATAGATCTTCTTACTTTCATAAATCTATCTCTCGGTAGAATAGTCGTTATAGGTGGTTCCTCGATTTGTAGTCCAACTCCATGAATGTATCCTACAACACGATGATCAATTAGATTATATTCACTATATACTTTATCTAAAATTTTTATTACATCAATAAACTTTACTCCAGCTCTAGTTTTTCTTACAGCAATTTCATATACCTTTTTCATACATTCAATGGCCTTTCTCATCTTATTATCCGGTTCTCCGGTAAATATTGTTCTACTCATATTGGCATAGTATCTATTATAGTCGGCTCCAATAATCACAGTCACAAATAAGCCCTTCTTAACTCTATTATCTCTAAAGGGTTCAGCATGAATTCTAGGATTTGGTCCAACATTAATATATAAATGCGGCTCTTCAGAACCAAGTTTATATAAAATATTATACGCTTCTCCAGCTATTTTGGTCTCAGAAATACCTTCCTCTATAATAGACAGTATTTTCTCCATGGCTTTGGAGCAAATCTCTCCAGCTTTACGTATAGATTCAATTTCATATCTATCTTTAATCATCTTCATTTCAGCTAAAATCCCGCTGACATCTACAACCTTTACTCTTGGATTTAATCGTTTAAACATTTCATAGAATAAAATATATGCATCACGTTCAATACCGTATTCTAAGCCTATAACTTTATAACCGTTTTCTCTAATAGTCCTTGTAACGTTAGCTATAAGACTTCCCCCATCACTATACGTCATAAAATTCCTTACCCACGTTCTAGAAAGAAATCCGTCTTCTTCATTCATGGCTATAAATGCTATTGGATCACCGTTAGATGGAATTAAAAGCGCGGGCCTAAGCCACTTAACTCCAGTAAAGTATATAAAACTAGACAATGTTCTAAGCATAACAGCATCTATACCTATATCACTAATACTTCTCTGAAATCTTTTTAATCTCTCTCTAAGCACATTTTTAGGAAATCTATACCTCAAAATTCCACCATTCCCATATTTTAACTAAGACGATGTAAATCATGTTTTTAACTAGGAGTACCTTATCTTATTTAAATTTAATTTTAGCTAGTAGAGATCCTTAATATATTGCAACTCATATATAGGAGTAGAGCTTTTTAAATTCTATCTTAAATATAAAAATAGGTTTGGAACAAAGTAAATAAAATTGCTAAAAATTTATAGATATATGTGTAGTTGAAATGTTTCAGAGATCGTATGTGGAGGTCTTAGAGGTATTTAAAAATAATTGTAGAAGAAGGAATTTTTCTAGGAAGAGGACTAACTGTTTTCTATCTAGCTTTAAAATATATTTAGAAATGTTATTCAACAAAATATCTTTAGTTTAAATATATTAATCCTTTAGTCCAAATATTTATATGGTGTTTATATGAAAATCTCGCTTCAAGAGGGGCTTTTAATTGGAAAAACTTTTTTTGAGAAAATTGTTTTCGGAGAGAGAATCGGCATAGATGGAGTAGAACTAGGTGGTAGAAATCTTGGCGATAGAATTAAGGAGATCAAAGAAGCCCTGTCTACATCTAAATTAAAGATATCTTCCATTTGCTCTGGATATCCAGGAGATCTGCTTGGATTAGAGAGAGAGGTTAGAGAAACCGCAATTAAAGGTGTAATTGAGAGACTAAAATATGCAGGAGAGCTTAACGCTGTAGGATTAATAGTTGTACCAACTTTCGGTAAACCAAAACTTCCGGACCTTTATCCATTATATAAGGATGTGAAAGAGGTTGAGAGAAAAATATTAGTATCAGAGCTAAAGATTCTCAATAAATATGCATTAGAGTATGGGGCATCAATATTATTAGAGCCGTTAAATAGATATGAGACACATTTCCTAAATAGAATCGAAGATGCTGTATCTATTGTAGAAGAAGTCGGGGGAGATGGTATAAGGATTATGGCCGATTTCTTTCACATGAATATTGAGGAAAAAGATATAGCTGAAAGCCTAAAACATGGATTAAAATATTTAATGCATATTCATTTAGCTGACAGCAATAGACTTGCTCCCGGATTTGGACATACAGATTTTAAAGAGCCTTTCAAAGTATTAAAGGAGGGTGGATATAAATACTATATGGCATATGAATGTAGAATTCCTGAACCTCATGAAGAGTCTTTGAGAAAATCCTTAAGCTATATTAAAAAGATTATTGGTGAAGTGTAATGAATGAAGTTAATATAGGATTTATAGGTGCAGGCGGTATAGCAAATCATCATGCCTCTAAAATTATAAATATATCTGAAGCTAAAATGGTTTCTGTTGCCGATATAGTTTTTGATAAAGCTAAAAGTTTTGCGGAGAGATATGGGTTAAAGCCCTATAATGATTGGAGGGAAATGCTGGATAAAGAAGATTTAGATGCTGTCTGGATATGTATACCCCCATATGCGCATTCAGATGAAGTTGTAAGGGCTGCAGAAAAAGGCATTAATATATTTATTGAAAAGCCTATAGCATTAAACCTAGATCTTGCATTGAAGATGAGGGAGGCTGTAGAGAAAGCTGGTGTAAAGTCTTGGGTAGGATATCATTTTCGACAGGCTTATTCTATCCGATATGCTAAGAAGATGCTTATTGAGGAAGGTGGTCAAATAGGATTAGCTATAGGTAGATGGTGGGGCGGAGTCGTCGGAGGGCCTTCACATTGGTGGCGTAGAAGGGATAAAAGTGGTGGCCAGATAATAGAGCAAGCTACACATATATATGATTTAGCTAGATTTCTAGTCGGTGAACCAGAGAGAGTATATGCTGAAATAGATACTATTATGTTTAATGATTTAGAGAATTTTACTATAGAAGATGTTGCAACAACTATTGTAAGATTTAAGAATAGAGCTATAGGAGTTATTACAAATACTTCTGCTGCTAAAAGAGATGGATATAGAGTTGATATGGAGATTATCGCTAAAAATCTTCAGATAAAGCTTGAGGGAACTGATAAAAGCATAATTTATAGAGATAAAGGGCATCTAGAAGTTTATTCAAAAAATGATCCATACTTTGATGAGGATAGGAAATTTATTCAATGCATTCTGAGAGATCTAGAATCAGAAGTGCCTATAGACGAAGGTCTCAAAACATTGAGGTTTGGGTTAGCTGCGATTGAGGCAAGCCTTAGAGGAGGAGTTGTGAGACTATGATTAGGAGAGAGTTAAAGGGTCTTATAGTACCGATGATTACACCGTTTAACGATAAAGGTGAGATAGATGAGGATGGACTTAGGCAGATTACACAATGGCTTATACATTCAGGTGTAAATGGACTTTTCCCCAACAGTAGTACTGGA
>Ga0190367_1001259_pt1 | contig 14995 bp, 15 predicted proteins | sample 4872181011_MG_FD_171838 | JGI IMG/M metagenome (GOLD analysis project Ga0190367, IMG submission 171838) | Hydrothermal vent microbial mat bacterial communities from Southern Trench, Guaymas Basin, Mexico - 4872-18-10-11_MG | ecosystem: Environmental > Aquatic > Marine > Hydrothermal vents >...
GTATTGCTGAGCAGCTGTTTAGAGAGATGATTCTATGGCGTTCACGAGTTCGTATCGAAGATCTGAAAGTAGTGGAGATGCTGCAAGTATTCTGGCCGTACTATATTGCTGAATTTGCACATCCGAGGATGCGAATCGTTTTAGCAATCGATGGCTATGAGGGCGCATTTAGCCCACACATCGCGCGGCTTGTAGCGGAGGGTCCACTTCTTTACGTAAACGCAGAACTGTGGAGGCAACGATGCCGATCCTAAAACTTCATCCGTGGGATGTGGAGGGAGAGGGAGCGGTTATTGTTGCGCGTAATGCTGCCGCGTTTGAGTTCTCAGCTCTCGCAGTCGCTGTAGTTATCTCACGCATGCGCTTCCCTCCATCAGGGGTGCTTTCCCACAACCCGCGGTTTTCTGCAATTGATATCGATGATTGCCAGTTTCTCGGGCTTCCATCTACAGTACTACCAGTAGCAGGAGAGCCGTTTCAGCAAGTCCGTCCCCTGCAGCAGCTGTCAGGTGTATGGAAAGGAGAGCTGCTAGCCTGGTTCGATTTTCTCGATAGTGTCTTTCTAGCAGCGCAAGGATGTCAAGCGGTGATAAGAGGGCGTAAAGCGCGCACCCTGGTTTGCCCTTCACATCCTCTAGTTCAAAATGCGTACAGGAAGGCAGCTAAAGAGGCGCGAAACCAGGGTGCGAAGGGGGTGTTTCTAACTCTCAGGCTACCAGCACCTTGCGAATGCAAGAGGTGTAGAGGGGGGTGGCAACCTGTTCTCAATCTGGCTGAGGAGCTAGCAAACATCGTAGGAGGGAGAGTCTTCTTAGAGTCTGTGGTAGGTCGGGTTGAGAACCGAGGTGTGATACCTGTTGTTCAGGAGGGAGTAAATCCAAAGGGAGCTTACGTAAACGTAGTGGTGTGGCGGCGCTCCCCTGATGCAGTACGAAAGGCTCTGAGACGATGTTTTGAAAAAGGTGCAGTAGATGCGGTTTGCGACTCGTACGGAGTTGCTTCTGCATCTGTTTTGTACGCGTTCGCTGGTAGCTGGAGGAAGTTTCATGACTGCTAACGTTTTTAGATAGGGGAGAAATCCCCATGCTTGAGCGAAGAACAGAAAAAACCAGGGCTCCTAGAGCTTCGTGATCAAATTCGCGGTCTTCTGTCGCTTGAAGATCAGCTTCTTACACGCATCGCAGATGTAGCAATACCTCTAGAGAATGCAGTCAAGGCTGCAGAGCGTGCTGTGAATAGTGTAAAAGAGCTAAGCGAGGTGCTATCGGGGTGGAGTACTGCGTTGTTACGGTGGAGTCGCTCTCTACGAGCGGTAAGCCCGATCGAAGATACAGCTGAGGGATGTGTCGAAGCGCACTCCAGTCAGAGTGAGCGGTTTGAGCGATTCGCTAAGTATGAGGAACGGCTAAGGAAAACAGTACGCTCGCTAGAGAGACAGCTGAAGGAGGTACATAAGCTTGGACTCAAAATTGTGTCTTTTATCGATAAAATGATCGAATCCGAGCCGCGAGAGATTAAGAGCGCATTAAAGCAATACCGTGCTCTTGTTGACAAAGTTGGAAAAGTTGTGAGTCGCGTACAGAAGATTAACGCGGAGCTGGAGGATCTGAAAAAGGACTTCCGTTGGGTAAGAACGGGTGCGTGGTTCGATCAGATTCGTGGTGAGTTGGTCAGTTTTCGCGACGTACTGGGAGGCTACTACCCTCGTGTAGAGGGCACACAACAGGAAGCAGGTGAGCTTTCGAATCGAACAGAGGAGGTACGAGAGAAAGTGCAAGAGGCGCTTGAAGAGCAAAAGAGAGTTTTAGAAGAAGCGAAGCAGCGTACCGAGCAACTACGCGTACATCTGGATGATCTGGTTACAAAAGTTGTAGCGCTACAGGATCAACTGCAACGTCGCTATCCACGTGCATGGGTTGATGTAAAGGGTATGGAGGGCGCGTTGAGGGCGGGAGTCAATGCTACGCTACTTATTGCAGATAGAGTTTTACATGGAGCGGAGAGTGTTATCGATATAGCTGAAGGGGAGCTTTCACGACTCGCAGATGTAGGTGCGCATCTAGAGGGTGCGCGAAAGACCGTCGAGGAGCTTCGTAAGGGTGTTGAAGACCTCACTACCGAAATCGGCGACCTTGTTGAAAGGGTTCGCAGCGAGGTAGAGGAGCGGCTTAAGGAGCTTGGAGAACACTTTGGCGCAGCAGAGCCTCACTTAAACACCTACGGAGATCGAGCCCTTTCACTCATCGATGCTGCAACCACGATACGTGATGCCGTTAAGTCGGCAGCTGAGAAGCTAGAAGAAATCGCCAGTATGAAGAGAATGAGCCTGAAGAGGATCAAGCCCATTCTTGATGCGCTAGCAAGCGATGCTCGAACTCTCGATAGCACATTGAAGAGTCTAGGGAAAACGCTTGACCGCTCACTTTCTGAGATTAAGAAAGCAAGTAGTGCGTTTGTAGAGGAGGTCGAAAAGGCAGTTTCGGATCTTCGCGAGCTATTCAAAGATCTAGGTGATGCTGTTCGGTCTATACAGGGACGTGCACAACAGCTTGTGGATCTCGCAAAGGAGGCGGAGAGTTCGCTTAGCGATATCGCAAAGGAGTTGGGTCGCGCACTAAAGGAGGTTAGAGACTCGGAGGAGAAGGCGTTAATTAAGCTTGAGGAACTTAGAATGGAGGTTGAAGAGGCTGCAGCACGCGGTCGGCGTGCAGTAGAGACGGGGCTTAGGAGGAGTCTTGAAGCGCTTCAGGAGGCGCGGATCTTCATCGATTTAGTAGAGAGTGTAGAAGAGTGGCGGAGGGGGCTGGAGGCGCGAATACTTGAGCAGACAAGAGCAACGTTACCTGAAGTGGAGATGGCACTAAACGAGCTGCGACAGTCGATCGAGGATCTTAAGGTCCGCGTAGCGAGTTTAGAGACGGCGTTTGAAGGACTGGAGCGGCGGATAGAGGATGCTGCAAAGCAGACACGTAGTGAGATTGAGGGTCTTGTCCGTGACTCGCTTGAGGAGGCGCGAGGGCAGCTACAACAATTGCAAGAACAGGTTTCGAGCATCCGCACCAGCCACGAGTATCTGCGCGAAGTTCTTGTAAGAGAGTTTGGACGCAAGCTATCAAAGTACTTCCAAAGATAAACCGACATCGTTTTAGCTAAGGTCTTCGGTAGAAAGCTGCATGCCTAAACTATGCGGAGCGTTTAGGCTGCTTGCTCCTCAAATTCAGAAGGTGTTAAAAGAGCGAGGCTTTCTTCATCCAACCCCACCACAGCAGCTCGCAATCCCTGTCCTTCTACGTGGCGAGAACGCGCTAATCATCGCTCCTACAGGAACGGGAAAAACGGAGGCAGCTATCCTACCATTTCTCGATCACCTCATTAGAGAGCGCGACCGTCCGGTAGGAGTACGAATCCTCTACGTGACCCCCCTACGAGCGTTAAACAGAGATATTCTCCACAGGCTTACCTGGTGGTGTGAGCGCTTAGGCGTTTCAGTAGGAGTGCGACATGGCGATACAAGCTCACGCGAGCGCGCGCGCCAGGCTCGTGAACCGCCAGAGTTTCTAATTACCACTCCAGAAACCTTGCAGATTCTACTAGTTGCTTATGAGCAAGCATCTCAGAACGGTGCGTTGGGTTGTTGTAGATGAAGTCCACGAGATAGCGGAGGATAAGCGAGGTACGCAGCTGGTCGTTGAGCTGGAGCGCCTTAGGCGTATTGCGGGGGAGTTCCAGATAGCAGGGCTGTCAGCAACGGTGGGGAACCCTGAGGAAGTCGCACAGTTTCTAGTAGGAGTGGGGCGTACGTGTCAAGTTATCGATGCGTGGGCAGCTAGAGGACTGCGTCTCGAACTAGCTTACCCTGACCCAGAAACGCTGCCTCGTCGCCGTATCTTGGAAATGGCAGCACGGTTGGGTGCACGCCCTGAGGTAGTAGCGCGACTGGTTGCAATAAGAAGAGTGCTAAACAGGAGGTGGGTCCGTTCTGCTATCGTATTTACCAACACACGTGCAACAGCAGAAGTGCTATCGAGCCGATTCAAGATCTGGGATCTTAATTATCCGATCGGCGTGCACCACGGATCGCTTGGGAAGGAGCACAGGGTAAAGCAGGAGGAGATGTTACGTGAAGGCAAGCTGAAGGCGGTTGTAGCAACCAGTTCGCTCGAGCTGGGTATCGACATCGGGCACCTTGATGTGGTAATCCAATACGGCTCTCCACACCAAGTAACACGCCTTCTACAACGAGTTGGACGGAGCGGTCATCGACTTGTTAAGGATAAGGAAGGAGAGGAATTACGACCGGGGACGGCGCGCGGATTTCTCGTCGCGATGGATCCCGATGACTTGCTTGAATGCGTGGTGCTCATTCGCCGCGCTTACGCTAAAGAGCTTGAACCGATACAGATTCCAGAGAAGCCGTTCGACGTGCTTGTACAGCAAATTGCGGGTATGCTGCTCGAGCGACGGCGGTGGAATGTTGATGAGATGCTGACCCTGCTTCGCCGCGCATATCCTTTCAGGAACCTGTCGAAGAAGGAGCTGGTGGAGGTTATTAAGTACATGCACAACAAGGTGCCACGCCTTGCTTGGTTTGCTCCTGAGGATGAGGTGGTGCTACGACCGCGAACAGGAGGCATCTATCAATATTACTTCGATACCCTTTCCATGATCCCGGACACGGTTAACTACGTTGTGATCAATGAAGCAGATGAGTCAGCTATAGGGGTTCTAGATGAGGTCTTTGTATCCGAAGCGGAGCCAGGTACCAAGTTCATCCTACGTGGAGCCCCCTGGATTCTTACACGAGTAAGTGGGCGTCGAGTATACGTAAAACCCGCCCCCGATCCCTACGGGGCGATACCCCACTGGGTTGGCGAGGAGCTGCCCGTCCCCTACGAAGTCGCTATGGAGGTAGGGTCTTTACTGGCTGAGCTTGAGAACGCGATCGATCAGGGACTATCTCTCAAAGCATTCGCGGAAACGATCGCTCGAAGGAACCGCGTTTTCAACGGACGTCGTTACGCTATCGAGGAAGTTAAAAGAGGGTTAAAGCGGTTCTGGAAGCAAGCAAGCAAAGGAATTCCCTTACCTACTCATCGCCGAATCACAGTAGAGCAAACGAGCGATGGAACGATTGTAGTCGGGCTGTTTGGAGGGACGCGAGCCAACCAAACGCTTGCACGTATGGTAAGTAAGCTTCTCGCCGACCAGCTTGGAGTCCCTGTAGGTACGCGCAGCGATCCGTTCAGGATCTTTGTTTTTGGAGAGGAGTTTGACGCGGAGGATGTAGCGCAGGCGCTTCGGAGGCTGTCCGAGGTTAGTGATGAGCGTGTTGCAGAGTTTGTGGTAAAAGCGCTTGAAGACACAGGGCTATTCCGCTATCGGATGCTTCAGGTGGCAAAGAAGATGGGGGCTGTGCATCGAGACGCGGACTTTACGCGGGTTTCCGTGCAGCGGGTGCTTCGCGCTTTAAAGGGTACAGTAATTTACGAGGAGGCGAAACGTGTTGTTCTTAATCAAGACGCTGATCTTATGGCGGTTGTGGATATACTGCGGAGAATCCGAGAGGGAGAGTTTGAGATCTGCATATTGCCAGATGGAACGGATTCAGAGTTCGCTATGATCGGTATCGAGCTTCAGCAGATGCGTGCTGACGTAGTGAAACCTGAGCGCATGCGGCGCGTTATCATAGAGGCAACGAAAGCACGCGTACTCGATACGTGGCTGTCCCTAGCCTGTCTAGAGTGTAAGCACGTGTGGTCGGTCAGAGTTGTAAATGCTCCAGAGTGGGTTACCTGCCCTAAGTGCGGGTCTCGGCGAATCGGCGTCTCTGATCTCGAAGAGGAAGAGGTGAAACGTATCCTTGAAAGAAAGCGGCGTTCCCGTTCTGAGGAGCGAGAGTATCGGCGGATGGAGTTTGCCGCGGACCTTGTAGAAAGGTATGGAAAGTTAGCGCTTGCAGCACTAGCTGGAAGGGGGATTACTCCTTATGACGCAGCGTACGTACTAGAGGAACACACGCAGCTAGATGATGCCTTCTTCGCAGCAATTGCAGAAATGGAGCGTGAGGCGCTGAAGAGAAGGTTTACCTGGTAGTATACTTACGTTATATGCAGGCGAGAAGCCACGAGACTCCAGAGGCGTTGCCAAACCTCCTGGATAGAGCCCGTACCGTTGACCTCTAAGAGAATCCCTTGACTTCGGTAGTATTCAACTACGGGTAGTGTGTTTTCGATGTAGGTGTGGTAGCGGTGTCTTATAACTTCCTCTCTGTCGTCGTCTCGTATTATGAGAGCGGTTCCACAGCGGTCACAGAGATCAGGGTTCTTTGGAGGATTGGTTTCTAGGTGGTAAACTGCTCCACACCGTGGGCACTGCCTACGCAAGGAAATGCGACGAACAGCTTCTTCTACAGGGATGGTTAGTAGGATGGCAGCATCGAGCTTCGTGTGGTGTTCTGCGAGAAGTGCGTCAAGTGCTTCAGCTTGATAGCGGGTTCGGGGGAATCCGTCTAGAACAAAGCCTCTGCGTATAGGAAGGCGGCTGCGGATAAGCGCTACAACCAGCTCGTCTGGAACCAGGTCTCCGCGCTGTAGGATGTTCGCGATACGTAACCCAAGCTCCGTGCGTTTAGCGACTTCTCGTCGAAGGAGGTCGCCTGTTACGATGAATGGTATGTTTAGGCGGTTCGCCAGCAAGCGTCCTTGAGTACCCTTTCCAGCACCCGGCGGTCCGAGCAGTGTGAGGCGAAAGGTTCGCACCTACTACTGTAAGCTAGCGGTTTAAGCTTGACCATGGGCGTAGTGCGCCTGTTCGAATGTCGAGTACGTAGATGGGGATACGGGACGCGATTCGCGCGATTATGCGTTTAGCGATGGAGAACTTGAGACGTTTTCGAGGGGTGGCAGGCTGAGGCTTGGTGAAGTAGGGTTTAGAGTACACGCCAATAACTTCACCGAAGTCCATCGCTACAAGTATGATGCGATTTGCGCCAAAATGCTCCGCGAGGCACACAGCCTTATCGCCATCCGTAAAGCCGCCGAAGTTGAATAGATGTAGGCTCGGCTTACCCTGAGTAACTGGGATTATAGGTAGTGCGGATAGCTCGGAGGCAAACCGCACGAGGGCGTTGAAGTTGTCTCCGTGTCCATGAACTACGAGAAGACAAGATGCCTGAGCAAGTGCGCTGAGATCACCAACCCGTAATCCATCTAGATCGGTTACGACCACTGCAGGTGGATGCCTTTGTTCGAGAAGGAAGCGAGCAGCGCCGTCGGCCGCGATTACCGTGCCTTCTAGCCAGCGAGGGTCTATGCTCGAAAGGGAAGGACCAGCACCGACTATGGTAACCGTTTGTCCAGCAATTGCAGCAGCGAGAGCTGTCGGCGAAGCAAGTCGTTTAACGAGCTGGACGAGAAGGCGAGCAACGCGTTGGTCCTCTGCTACGGACAGATTGAGCCTTCTAGCGATCCAACGGTATATCGGCAGCCATTCGAAGTAGTGCATAAGCGCTTAGCTGGGCACTAGGAGCGGCCAGCGTGGTAAAAGCTCCTCTGCGCGATCGATTCTGAGGTCTAGTGCGCGTGAGAGGAGAAACAGATGTGCCAGAACATTGTAGCCATCCTCACAGATACGAACTTCACCAGTGGGACCGATGAAAGTTAGAGGACCATCCCATAGGATGGGTTTGAACAGGATGCCGTGTCCAGAGCGGCTCACCTCCCCATATGGGGACAGCTTCTCCGCCAAATACGGAATTAGAAGGTTGGCGAGCGAAGGAGGAAGTTCGATGTACCAGTTGAAGGGCACGAGACTTTGCGACTGGTAGGGTTTTAAGAGTTGATGTAGTGTAGGGCGGGCGCTTGCAGGAGCGAGTAAAGCAGGTACTGCGTGTTGCTATCCCCTACCTACTCGTTATAGGAGGTGTGATAGGGTTTTGGTACGGACTACGGTTTGCGCTCCACACCCCCTACCCGCTGATGGTTGTAGAATCAGAGAGTATGCATCCCACGCTCGAACGAGGGGATCTGATCGTTGTACAGGGAGTAGACCCTTATGAGATACAGCGGGGTGACGTGATAGTCTACCGTTGGCGCCTTCACGGGAGGGAGGAGCTGATAATCCACCGAGTTGTTGAAATAAACTACACGGAGGATGGAACGCCTCGATTCTTTACCAAGGGGGATAACAACCCACGTCCCGACCCTTGGATTTACCCGGAAGGTATTCCTCCTGAGCGTGTGATAGCGCGATGGACGGGGGTGCGTATTCCCTATCTCGGCTACCTCTCCTTATGGCTTCGCGGACCTACAGCATATCTTCTTATCGCGGTTATTGTTGTAATTGCTATCGTATGGGAGGTTTTTGAGGAGATGAAAAAACGAAGGAAGGAGACGTTAGAGGAAGCTCCTGCTGAGGAACAGACCAGTGCAATGGAAGGCGAGGGTGCGGTGGAAACGCGGGTCTACACCTAGAGAAACCGCTATGCTGTTAGTTTTAGGATAAGGTTTTAAAAAGGGGTGGCGTTCAGAAACGTGTGGTCGCTAGCCCCTCCTCCCAAACCGCCCACTATCAAGTATAAGATTCCAAGAAAGTACAAGCCGCGCGTACGTGTAGAAAACGTCGTAGCGTCAGTTACGTTAAACCAGCGTGTCGATTTGGAGGCGATCGAAGAAGCGTTTGGGGATAAAGTTCGTTACGATCCTCACGAGTTTCCCGGACTAGTCTTCCGCCTAGAACATCCTAAGACAGCAACGCTGATCTTCAACTCTGGCAAGATGGTCTGTACGGGAGCGAAGTCCGAGAAGCAAGCACATGAGGCGGTATATAAGACAGTGGAAGAGCTTCGAAAACAGGGAATCGTAATCAAAGGAGAGCCTATCATTGAGATTCAGAACATCGTCGCGTCAGCAGACTTACACGGTACTTTAGACTTAGAGAAGATCGTGTACATGCTTGAGAACACTATGTACGAGCCTGAGCAGTTTCCAGGTCTGATCTATCGGATGGACGAGCCTCGTGTTGTGATGCTACTGTTTGCTAGTGGAAAGCTGGTGTGTACTGGCGCGCGAACCGAGGCTGACGTATATCGTGCCGTTGAGCTGCTTCAGCAGCAGTTGATTGAAACGGAGACCATAAGCTATGCGAAGGAGGTGAAAGAGTATAACGAACGGCTGGCCAAGAGAGAGAAACGGAAGCGCTAGGACTTCTTCTTCCTCTTCCTTTTCTTTTTCGGTTTTGCGGCTTTAGTAGGTGCTTTGCGAACTACGCCTTTTCGCACCGACTCTACGTAGTTGAGAATAGTTTCGTATTGCTCTTCGCTGATAGCGCCGCGTGCGAAAAGTGCTTCAGCTATCTCCTTAACCGTCATTAGAGGGTGAAGCTGAATTCTATGACGAACGAGTAGCTCACGTGCCCCCTCTTGCCGATCAATAAGAACAACAGCGTCACGCACCAACCCTCCTTCACTCTTTACACACATAGCGATGTGGTAGATGCTGCGACCAGTAGTGGCTAGATCGTCAAGTACAAGTACTGTGCTTCCTGGTCGAAGCGCACCCTCGAGAAGGCGCTCGCGACCGTGCTGCTTTACCTCCTTTCGCACGTACACGAGAGGCTTGCGGAGGCTGTGAGCTATCGCAGCGGCATAAATGAGACCTGCAGTCGGTATACTAGCAATGTAGTGAAAGCGGTTAACACCGAGTTCGCGTTTGATGAGTGTCTTGTAGATGCGGCATGTAAAGACGAAGAGGTCGGGGTAGCTTGGGATAAGGCGTAAGTCGATGTAGTAGGGGCTGATAGCACCGCTCGAAAGCATGAATGTGCCGAAGCGGACGGCGCGAATCTTGACTAGAATGTCGATGAAGCGCTCCTTACACTCGGCGAGGGAGAGGGGCATAGCTACCCGAAGGCGTAAACACGGCACTTACCAGGAACCAGCGCTTTGATCTTGTACCTAGATACGATCTTCGCGAACTTCTCGCGAGCGGCAAGAGGTCCGTGATACGGCACAGCCACTTTGGGACGAACAAGTCGTGCGATTTTTGCCCCAGTCTCGGGTGTAACACCCGGTGCTATGCCGACCGGGCAGAAGCAAATGTCTACGTCGAAGCGCTGACCGATATCGCGCATACCTTCGAAGGGCAAGCTATCACTCGTATGGTACACGGTAACTCCGTCCTCGGTGATAATCAAGTATGTTACGGGTGTAGCAGCGGGAGGATGGTTGCTGTCGAATACGTGTACGGTGGCGACATCGATATCTACGGTGTCGCCAGGCTCTACTCGCTTGAGATAGGGGTGCTCTTCTTCGAGAAACTCTTCAGACGACCTACGACGCCGCTGAAGATGTATGGATAGCTCTTCCTCAAGTTCTTGGTAGGTTGTAGGGTCAGCTACGATCGAGGGTAAGCGGGTGGTACCGCGCTGAAGCAAGGGAAGCACTTCCTCTTCATCAATCGCATACTCCTGCCGCCAACGCTTGTAGGCAGCCAGCCAGAGCTCACGTACTAGCTCGATGTCAAAATGGTCGGGATGCTCGTGCGTTAGCAGTATACTCTGAGGAGCGGGGAGGTATATGGCGCCGACACCAAAGGGATCTACTACTAGGTAACCAGAGCTGGTCTTCATCACCACTCCTGAGTAGTCGTTAAACCAAGCGAATGCGAGCTGCCCACGTCCAACAGTTGTCGTTGAGAAGAGGGGCTTCATACTGGCAGGCGAAGCATCACGCACCGACAATGTTCTATAAATACCCCGTCACCACTTATAAGCGTGCTCTAGAGGTGAGACGTGCGCCTCTGGCTTCCCTACGGACGAACGGAACTGCCCATCGACGTTCCCGATGAAAATCTTGCAGGCGTTCTTGAGAAGGAGCCGCTTCCTGGGCTTACAGATCCGAGGAAAGCTATTATTGCTGCAATGGAAAGGCCGCTCGACAGTCCACCACTTCGAGAACTCGTTCAGCCAGATCATCGTGTTGTGATCGTTGTTGACGATCATACGCGTCCTGCACCAACAAGGACGATGTTACCACCTGTACTGGAGTTTCTCGAGGAGCATGGAGTGCGGAGGGATGCGGTCACGATCCTCTTTGCCTGCGGGAGCCATCGGGCTGTAAAACCAGAAGAAGCAGCTCAGCTCCTAGGTCCAGAGGTTGCTAGCAAGTATCGGTGGGTTTCACACGACGCCCGAGATTCCGCCAACTTGGTTTACGTAGGGAAAACCAGTAGAGGAAACGAAGTCTACCTTAATCGCTTGTACGTAGAGGCAGATTGCCGCATCGTTTTAGGGGATGTAGAGTACCACTACTACGCAGGATACGGAGGAGGGCGGAAGAGCGTTCTACCAGGTGTATCGGGTATTCAGACCATCGAGTTTAACCACGCTATGCTTATTCACCCAAATGCACGTATCGGAGTACTCGATGGAAACCCCATTCACGAAGATATGACAGAAGCGGCTAGTCTTTGTCCCCCGCACTTCACGATCAACGTGGTTCAGAACCCGCGGGAGGAGATCGTCGCTGTGTTCGGAGGGCACTTTGACCGTGTTCTACGGGAGGGAGCGAAGGTCGTCGATCGGATGTACAGGGTGGAGGTAGAGGAGCCTGCAGACGTTGTCGTAGTTGCGGCTAATGGGCATCCGCACGACGTGGACTTGTATCAGGCATACAAAGCGCTCCACGTGGCAGCGATGGTGTGCCGAGAGGGAGGCGTTCTCATCTTGGTAGCGGAATGTGGGGAGGGGTATGGAAGCGAGAAGTTTCTCCGCTACATGACTCAGTATCGAAGCGCGAAGGAGTGCGGAGAAGCGCTTCAGCGTAAGTTTGAGCTAGGAGGACATAAAGCGTACTATTTGCTCCAGGTACTGGAGCACTACACGGTGTATCTTGTATCTGCTATGCCGCGGCGGTTAGCTGAGGAAGTGTTTCGACTGCGGGTAGCAGATTCTCCGAACGATGCGCTACAGGCAGCTTTCCGCCAGGTCGGTCGGAAAGCACGAGTGCTGGTTGTTCCAAGAGGTAGTACTACTCTACCCGTTGTTAAAACCAGGTGTGGAGAACGAGGAAGCAGAGGGTAAGCATTAGCGCGTATACGACTAGTAGTGCTTTCCTACTCTTTGAAAGTGGAGAGACGTCGTCTAGCGGACCAGGGTGTTCGGGTCGCCGGTAGGAGAGGAGGAAGATTATGAGCGCCATTAGCCAGAAGCCTGCTACGACCATTATAATCAGTCCTGCTATTGATGCGATACGATGACCTCGAGACCCTGCGACTGCGCGAATGACGTGACCGCCGTCGAGCTGCCAGACGGGCAGTATGTTTAAGAATGTGATGACGCAGCCGATCCATGCAGCGAAGTGTAGAGGGCTGATGAATACAGGTTGGTTAGGTGATGCAGCAAGAGAGCGAACGATGTCTGTGATTAGTATGAGGAGAAGGGGTTCGTTGGGGAAGTAGCTGGCGGCAGCCGCTCCGCTCAACACCAGCGTTTGCGCTGTAAGGGGGGTTACTGTTGCAGAGAGTGCAACTACAATGATGGCAACACCGATGGTTGCGATAAACCCGCCTACCGGACCGGAGAGCCCTATATCGAATAGTTGATCTCGGTTAACAGCAGGTTCGGTCTGAAAGATTATCGCGCCAAAAGTGCCTATGGGAGGTGGACCCGGTATAAAGTGCGGTTTGGACACCGTTATGCCATGGTAGCGAGAGACGCTGTAGTGTGATAGTTCGTGAAATGCAATGATCGATAGAACGGATGCGGTATAGATTAGGGCAAAGAGGAAGGGAGAAGGGTGTGCTGGGTTTATTATTCTGAAGAGGATCATTGAGGGGCTGCTTCCCAGAATATACCCAGATAGCGCAACCGTACCGATAGTGATGAGCAAGAGGATTAGAGGAAGGTTCCCACCTCGCAAATCGCGTATTATACGAGGGTAGACACGGAGAACAATGCGCTCCCCTTCTCGCCTGAGGGTGGGCATATACCCGCGAACGTAGAGGCGGTTGTACAAGCGGAGGAAGCGCTGCTTGGTATCGCATGGCTCTATGACGAAGACCGGAACCGATTGCTCTACGAAGAACTCACGAACAGGAAATTCACTCATTACCGCGTCTCGGATCTCACGTAGGATCGGGCTAGGGAGCACGTACGTCTTTAAACTCGATGTATTTAAGCATGGAATAATGCGGCAAGCAGCTCCAGGCTACACTCTCCGCCCCGTTCAGTATAGGGACTTGGATGCAGTCATTAGCATTAACCGGCAGTGCTTACCTGAGAACTACTCTCGGTGGTTTTTTGAACACCTTGCCGCGACTAACCCTAGGACGTTTCTCGTGGTTGAGCATGGGGGGCAGGTTGTGGGGTATGTTATGTGCCGTATGGAACATGGGTTCTCCTATTTTAAGCGAGGTCGCATCGTGAAGAAACTACACATCGTTTCGATTGCGGTACTGCCTGAGCACCGCCGAAAGGGACTTGGGCATGCGCTGATGGTAGAGGCTATGAAAGAAGGGCGTGCGGAGGGAGCTCAGGAGGCCTTCCTTGAGGTCCGCGTTTCTAATACTCCTGCAATCAACCTCTACAAGAAGTTGAACTACAAGATCGTAAGTAGAATAAGCCGATATTACGCTGATGGGGAGGATGCTTACCTTATGGCGATACCTTTAGATGAAGAGCATGCGCCTTACTTAGCTAGCTAAGCAGGTGGATGTTCCCCAGGTACACGTTCTCGAGTCCGGCTTTACGAGCCGCACGAAGGCATGCTTCGGCTAGTCGTCGAGGTGTTGTAGGGAGGTCGGTCATTACGTAGGTGGGGTAGAAGGCTAGCAAAACGTAAGGGATGCGGGGATTTATTGATGCAATAAGCTCAGCGAGCTTTGCAACCTCTTGATCATCGACGTATCCAGGAACAAGAAGTGTGCTTGCTGCAACAACAGGCGGATGGTCGGAGGGCAGCTCGGCATATTGTTGAGCCACAACCTCAAAGTTCAGCCGTTGAGGTAGGGTGCTTGTGCCACAAAGGACCTCACCTACTACGGGATCGAAGCACTTGAGGTCAAACTTCATCGTACCTCCGCTTTTCCACGAAAGCTCTGCACAAGCTAGCGCATCATTACGATTCATTCCTCCATTCGTTTCCCAACAGATACGAAACACCCTGTTGGGAAAGCTTTCTAGAATACGGTGGCTCAGTTCTAGCGCGTAAGATAGCTGTGGAGTTGGGTCGCCGCCAAAGTAGCAGATGCAAGAAGCGCGAGGCTCTTGCTCGACTATCCGTAGCATCTCTTCGATGGAAAAACTGGGGCGACGACGGAAAGCAAGGTCCTGATGGTGATAGTTTTGACAGTAGAGGCAGTGAAAGTTACAGCCGCCGAAGAATACTGCGAGGTTGTAGTAGCCTGCTTCAACACCAGGTGTGTGCGCGTACCGAGGGTAGCCGACGCCCGTACATGCTGCAAAGTGAGCGCAAACGCAATTAGTAGGTATCGGGTCAAAGTACCACTCCAGGACGCCGATGTTGGGAGGAACTACTCGAACTAGCCTCCCGTTCTCATTACGTACAAGGCTACAAAACCCCTCCTCTCCAGGTCCAAGACGGCATCGATTGCTACAGCCAGTACAGACTAAACCTCCAGGAGTGCGAGGGACGCGCTGCCGCCTCTTTAGAAGACGCTGCCGCCGTTCCCGTGCAAGAGGTAGAGCCTCCTCGGGGCGGTTTCGAAGACAGGTGAGGCAGACGCCAACAGCATCTGATATAAGTGGTCCGCGCGCGCCGCAAAGCTGGCAAGAGCCCACGATCTGTTTTCAGAAAACTCTTTTTAAGTGAGAGGGACTGCGTGAAGATGTCGCTGGAGATTTCCGGGACCGTCCAACCCCATCCGATTCAAGTAACGAAGGGGCGTTACGATCCTGCTTCTGTGATAGGCTACATCGGCCGCCGAGTCTACTACGACTCTGTGTATGAGCTAACCAACACCGCGGACCGACCCATTCC
>Ga0190367_1001261_pt1 | contig 14988 bp, 20 predicted proteins | sample 4872181011_MG_FD_171838 | JGI IMG/M metagenome (GOLD analysis project Ga0190367, IMG submission 171838) | Hydrothermal vent microbial mat bacterial communities from Southern Trench, Guaymas Basin, Mexico - 4872-18-10-11_MG | ecosystem: Environmental > Aquatic > Marine > Hydrothermal vents >...
TAGGTGTTTTAAAGTATTCAATGTATCTTAAAAGAGTATTGTTATTTACAATATTGATAGATTTGGTACTTCCTAGAAACTTACCGCCAATAATTTCATCATTAGCCTATATTGCCTCTCTTATATTTGTATCAATACTTTACGTCACCATAGAAACTTATTTTGGAAGATTGAGAATAGATCAAGCACTAAAGTTCATGAAAACCTTAATTCCAATACTATTGGTGGTGATCGTTATTGCCTACTTCCATATATGAAGTACTAGAGCTAATGAGGAAGTATGGTAGAATAGAGAAAATTCATAAAGACACATATATCGTAGAAGTCAAAGCAGACAAAGTAAAAGATATATGCAGTATTCTTCATTGGAAACTTGGCGGACATTTTTCCGTAACCGTAGGATCCGACGAAAGACTAATTAATGGATACTTTGCCATATACCATGTTTTCCTACTTGATGAACAGAAAATTTCCATAATAGTACATACGAAGGCGAACCCTGCAATACCTAAAATACCCTCCATAACTCCTATAATACCTGGAGCTAATTGGCATGAAAGAGAAGCACATGATTTCTTTGGTATTGTTTTTGAAAACCATCCTAACCTAGAAAGACTCATATTACCATATGATTGGCCTGAGAAAGTATATCCTCTAAGAAAAGACGTTAGTATAGAGGAGTTAAGGTTTAAAATACTTAAGCCTGAGACCGTAAAGGAGAAGGTGAAGCCTGAAGAAGAATATATTGTTCCCATTGGGCCTTACCATCCTGCATTACATGAACCAGAATATTTTGAATTATACGTTGAAGGTGAAAGAATAGTTGATGCTAAATATAAAGGATTCCATGTTCACAGAGGTATAGAGAAGGTTGCTGAAGAAAGACTTACTATAAACCAAATACCCTTCATTGCTGAGAGAATATGTGGTATTTGCGGATATACTCATAATGTAGCTTACTGCCAAGCAGTAGAGTACGCTGCAAATATAGATGTCCCTTTAAGAGCAAAGTACATTAGAAGTATTCTATTAGAAATCGAAAGAATACATAGCCATCTACTATGGTTTGGCGTGCTTTTCCATCTTTTAGGTTTCGACACAGGTTTCATGATGACATGGCTTGTTAGAGAGAAGATAATGGACCTAGCGGAAATACTTACAGGAAATAGGAAAAACTATGGAATGAACTTAGTAGGTGGTGTTAGGAGGGATATAAATGAGGGAAAGATAAAGCTATCCTTAGAAACCCTAGACTATGTTGAGTATAAGTTAAGGAAAATTCTGAATAAAATGCTGAAACTTAAGGAAATAATGTCTAGAACTAAGGAAATAGGTTTACTGAGCCGTGAAGAAGCTAGAAAGTTATCTGTTGTGGGACCTGTAGCTAGAGCTTCAGGTATAAGTACTGATGTTAGGAAGTATCACCCATACGCTGCCTATGGTGAGTTAGAATTTAAAGTGCCTGTGTACGATGCTGGTGATGTATATTCTAGAGTGTTGGTAAGGTATGATGAAATTTTTGAATCGATAAGCATGTTAAAGCAGTTGCTAAAAAATATTCCCAAAGGAGACTTAATGGCAGAAAATGTTGAAGTTCCAGAGTACAGGAAGGGCTTAGGGCTTACAGAAGCTCCTAGAGGTGAGAACGTACACTTAGTAATAACCGGTAGAGAAAATAAAGTTTATAGATGGCGTCCTCGAGCACCATCTTATAATAATGTCCCTTCAACTTTGGTCATGCTTAAAGGAGAAAATCTGGCCGATGCTCCAGCTATAATAGCTAGCATAGACCCTTGCTTTTCATGCACAGACCACGTGGTTGTAGTAGATGTTAAGAGAGGTACAAGGCGTACTTTAAGGTTAAAAGAAATTAGCCGTGGGAGGGCAAGATGAAGGCTTTGAGAATTGAAATATTCAAGGAAGCCCTAAAAACAGGAGTCGTAACTAAAAAGTATCCCTTTGAACCTATAGAAGTTCCTGAAGGCTTTAGAGGTAAACCAAGCATAGATACTGAGAAATGTATTGGATGTGGAGCATGTGCAAACGTATGTCCGCCTAGCGCCTTAAGCATTGAAGTAGATGCTAAGAGAGGGGTGAAGAAAATAATGTTGTTTCTTGGTAGATGTATTTTCTGCGGAAGATGTCAGGATGTTTGCCCTACGGAGGCAATAAAGCTTTCCAGGGAATTTGAATTATCCTCCCTTAACTCTAAAGACTTGTATCAGGTGGTGGAGTTAAAAATGGCTAGGTGTAAAACATGTGGTAGATATTATGCTACTATAAGGCAGATATTGTTTACAGCTAGAAATGTACCTAAGGATCAAAGACCATTACTTCTACTTTGTGATGAATGTAGGAGTAAGGTTTCAGCAAAGTATATCTCGTATGCGAGGTGGTAGGTTTGAGTCTTAAACTGTTTAGAAGAAGTCTGTGGGTTTACCATCTGAATAGTGGTGGCTGTAATGGGTGCGATATTGAGGTTCTTAACATATTTACGCCATACCATGATGTTGAAAGGCTGGGCATTAAGCTAGTTGCATCACCTAGACATGCCGATGTTATCGTGTTTACTGGACCTATAACTAGAGAAACGTTACCTAAAGCTATAAGAGCATTTTTTGCAGTACCCGAGCCCAAAGCTGTAGTAGCTGTTGGCTCCTGCGCTTGCGGGGGTGGAATATGGTATGATTCATACGCAGTTATAGGTGGGATAGAAGCTTTCTACAGAATCATAGAGAAGTATTATAAAGTAAGACCGCCTCCAACAGTATATGTTCCTGGATGCCCACCTAAACCTGAAGCAATAATATATGGGGTTGCGGTCTTAAGGGGTGTTTTAAAGCAAAAGCAGAGGAAAACATATTTCTTAGAGAAAGAAGTACCAACTCTTACAAGAGACTTTATTGTTAATTTGGAAAAATACATGAAACAAGGAGGGGGAATTAGAATTGGGAAAAGATAGTATAGACAATAGGGTAAAAGTATTGATAAAAGCTTATAGGCATTTCCTAGCACCAATAGTCGTAATTAAAGCGGATAAGAAGTTTAAGAAGAAGGAAAAGGTGACGCATACTTGATGCTAATATTAATTAAGCTACAATACATAAAAAATATTAAAGAAGTAATTTTAATTGCAAGACTGAATATTCATGGTTATTGAGGTATTAGCAGATGCTATCGCAGCTTATTGTTGCTCCTATAGCGCTCTTAATTACAGCATTCATCTCATCCATTGTTCTTAAAGGTAGGAAGTGTAACATTGTTGTTTCTCTTCTCTCAGCTATAGCGTCTTTTCTAATGGTATGGATAGGTTTAGATGTCCTCCTAACTAATAAGCCTTTATCGTACAGTATTGTCCTATATAGAGTTGAAGGGTTAACGCTAGGATTGAATAGGCTGATTTTTGTTGTTGACCATTTATCAGCGTTGTTTAGTATAGCTCTTGGAATACTTGGATTCGCTGTTTCAATATACACTGTAAAGTATATGGACCTTTATATAGGTCGTGAGAGCTTAAGGTTTTTCGGAATAAATTATTCTAGTTTCTTACTTATGATGTACCTTGTTATTACAGCGTATGATATTGTGTGGTTTATTGTGTTTTGGGAGCTTATGACGGTAACCTCCCAGTTTCTAGTTTCATTTGAAAAGGAGAGAACTGCAGCCAGGGTTGCAGGTTACAAGTATTTCTTTATGGCTAAGGTTGGTTCAGAACTTATAATAGTGTTTATCCTCATAGTGATCATCTACCTTACACGGTTCGATACAAGCTTTTATGCAATAAGATTTACATTATCATTGCTTGCACGAGCATATCCTGGCATTACAGCGCTTCTTTTCGTAATTTTATTTATTGGATTAGGGGTTAAGGCTACAATATATCCTCTACACTCATGGCTTCCAGACGCCCATTCTGAAGCTCCAAGTAATGTTTCAGCTCTGCTTAGCGGCATAATGGTTAAAATGGCGGTGTACATGATGGCACGTAGTTTCTACTGGTTCGCTCCCTCATTAGTTCACGTAGCACTTATCAAACCTATATTAGAGGTGTTATGAGAAGTGGATACAACCTACGTGCTTGACATTTACTTGCCAATAATATTCGCTATATTTTTAATAGCTTTCACGCTTTATATTATTAGGATTATTAAGGGCCCCTCAGTAGTAGATATGGCTCTAGCCGTTGACTGCCTAGCCTTTGACTTAGCTGTTTTCATAGGATTACTTACACTTTACTTTAGAACACCATTCCTGATTATTGGAGCTATTGCTTTAGCCCTATGGGCTTACATCCTAGACATATACATTGCAAAATATTTTGTCAGAAAGGAGGTTGGTGAATAATGTTCGAAATAGTTGAGTGGATAGTATTCATTATAGGGCTCATCTTAGTCACTATAGGCGCTATATGCGACTTAGCTGGAGCACTAGGCTTAGTTAGATTCCCTAATTTCTTTGTTAGACTTCACGCAGCAACAGTTGGAACAATAGGAGGAGCTGTTATACCTCTCTTCGGAGTAGCATTAATCGCAGCTGTATCTTCACAAATAGGGCCGTTTAGGTGGGCTGTAGCAGGGGGAGCTGTGATTACCGCTGTTTTAATAATGATTATTGCACCTGCTGGTTCCCATGCGCTAGCTTATGCTGCACATAAGGCAAAAATAGTTCCTGTAGAACCTAAGGTATGCGACCTACTTGAAGAACATGAAAAGAAGAAAATGGAGGCTAAGAAGAAATGATAACGTTAGGTCTTATATTGCTAATGTACCTCTTTACAGCAGCAATAGTTTTCACGTATAAAGCTATTACAGAGAAGGACTTAGTTAAAGCAATAATATTCTCGGCAAGTCAATCAGTTGCATATAGTATAGCATATGCTGTGTTACTGGCCCCAGACATTATGTTAGCATACATTGCTGTAGGTATAGGAATATACTCCGTGATCATGTTATATGTTGTTTCTAAAACTGAAAGGTTTGAGCGTGAGTAATCATGAAAGCCGTAAAAATATCATTCATAATATTCATGAGCCTTGTCATAATACTTCTAGTACTATTCCTAAGCTACGGTACTGTAGGATACTCACCTAAGGAGGTCATTAGAGGTCTTGGAGAATTCTTCCTTAGAGAAAGCTATAATCTATATGAGAGAACATGGTGGGCCGCAAGCCCCGAAGTAGTTAACGCCGCTCTATGGGATTATAGAGGATTAGACACGGTATATGAAACAACGGTCTTCTACTTAGCAGTAATAGGCTGTGTAACCGTATTCAGACTTCTCAAAGAATACTCGCCTAGTCCAAGCGAGAAGACATATGCTTTAACAGTTATTGTTAGGACTGTCTCGAAAATAATTTTCGCAGCGATAATCCTAATATCAGCCGTAATAGCATTTCACGGCCATGTAACTCCTGGAGGAGGTTTCCAAGCGGGTTCCGCTTTCGCAATAGCTCCGCTAATGATTATAGCTGCTTTCTCAAGAGAATTTGTTGAAAAATTAGGGCTGAAAATTGATTTATCACACGCACTAAAGTCTATTGCCTTGCTTGGGATTACAACTATAGCTTTAATACCCTTATTCTATTTAGGCTTTATTCTTCAAAACCAGTATAAACCATGGGGTTTCTTCCCAGGATTCCCTGTTGGAGGGATATTAACCCTAGTTAGCGGAACCATATTCCCGCTAAACGCTGCAGAGTTCATAAACATAGCTATGGGGTTCCTAACCATATTCCTCATGATATCAATACCTGAACACGTATTCAAAAAAGAAATCAAAGGTGGTACTCATGAGCCCTGAAGAAGCAATTGTAACATATCTTTATGCAGCATTATTTGCAGTGTTTGCTATTGCAGTTTACGGTGTAGTAGTTAAACCTAATATTTTGAAGAAGATTATTGCTCTTTCAATTCTCGGAGATACAGCAAACACTATAATAATTCTACTCGGCTACAGAACTTTAGCTAAACCTTTACCTCCAATACTTCCCACACTAACACCTGCAAAGGAACTCATTAGAGAATTCTTCATGACCTCTGTAGACCCTATACCTCAAGTCCTAGTTATCACAGCCATAGTTATCAACATGGCTGTTACTGCTCTTCTAGCATTTCTAGCAATACAGGTTTACAGACTATACAATACCCTAGACTATAGGGAAGTATTAAAGCTTAGGAGGTGGAGCTGAAGGTGAGGAAAATAGTTTACATAATAATATTGTCTATTCCCTTATACTTAGTGTACATATTGGTTTCAGGCTTATCGATTCCGCTAATCGATCTAACGCTAGGATATATTGTAGCGCTAATAACATCGGCTTTCGTCTATTCTGTTTTAGTTAAAGAGCATAGGAAAATAACTCAGTTGAAAAGGCTTTACTATCTCATTAGATATTTCTTCCTCTATATTACCTTAATAGAGTTTAGAGCTCATTCGGATGTTATTAGAAGAATATTTCATCCTAAAATGCCCATTAATCCCGGTATTGTTAGAGTCCCTTACCATGTTAAATCGGACTACGCATTAGTCACTATAGCTAATTCAATAACGAATACTCCTGGGACGGTTACCGTTGATGTTGATGAAGAAGAGAAGAAGCTTTTCATACATTGGATTGATGTTAAAGGTGTTGAGGAAGAAATATGTTATGAAAAAATTTCTAAAACTTTCGAAAAATATGCTAAGAAAATATTTGATTAAAGGTGATCCATCATGGTTGAACAAATAATTCAAAACTACGATCTAATAACTGCTTCTCTACCTGGATTAGCGGTTTTGCTATCTGCTGCAGGAGCGTTTTCACTACCTATAATTCAGATCTTAGTTAAGAATAGAAGACTCTGGGAGTTGCTTACAGTAATTGTAACTGGTTCAGTAATGATCTTAACATATAGGCTCCTATTCGCCGTAGCTAATGTTGGAAAACCCTTGGTTTACACTTTCGGAGGGTGGCCTCCACCAGTAGGTATAGTTTATGAAGTCGATATGTTTGGAGCTTTGCTTGGTGTTGTTGTTTCATCAATAATGTTCCTAGTAGCTATTTACAGTATTAAGTATTTAGAGTTTGACGATGGTGTTCAATGGTACTATACACTATTCATGGGCTTAGAAGCTGGAATGCTTGGATGCATTTACACAGGTGATTTCTTCAACTTATTCGTCATGATTGAGGTTACTGCTGTTTCAGCATATGCTCTTGTAGCTTTTAGGAGATACGATAGATTAGCTATTGAAGCTGCTATGAAATATGCTATCTTTGGAGCTTTAGCTACAACAATGTACTTTACAGCAATAATTTTCGCATACGGTAGCTTAGGAACATTAAACATGGCTGATATGGCTTTAAAATTTAGTGAAGTAAAAGTCCCGGTTACAGGTCTACCTTTTGGAATAGTACACTACGGTATGGCGTTGTTCATAGTTTTCGCTTTATGGTCTTTCACGTTTAAAGCAGCACTATTTCCGAACCACTTCTGGCTACCGGACGCGCATGCTGCAGCACCATCTTCAATATCCGCGTTACTTTCAGGTCTTGTTGTCAAAGTTGGAGTTTACGCTATTGCTAGATTCCTATACACAATATTTTCAGCATCTGAAGCAGTTGCTTCAGTAAGGAGAATAGCCCTACTAGCAATATTTGTTATGGGCGTTTTCTCGGCTTTCCTAGGGGCAATTCTAATGTTTATTCAAAGAGATATTAAGAGGCTAATAGCTTACAGTACAATACTTAACATAGGCTACATCGCTATAGGTTTTGGTTTAGGATCAACTTTCGGAGCGTTAGCGGCAACATACCATATAGTGAACCATGCAGTAGCTAAGGCACTTCTCTTCATGGCTGCAGGAGCTTACATACACTATGCTGGAACAAGAGATATTGAGAAACTTTCAGGAATAGGAAGAGCAATGCCAATAACAACCCTAGCATTCATTGTAGGGGCATTTTCACTAGCAGGAATACCACCGCTAAACGCTTTCATGAGCAAATTCTTACTCTACGGAGCGCTATTAGCTACAGGAATATTGCCATTAGTAGCTGTAGTAGTTATTCCAAGCATTATAGCTTTCCTAGCATACCTCAAACTAGTATATACGATATTCGTAAAACCGTTACCAAAGGAGTATGCAGAGAAGAAAATAAAAGATCACCCTCTACTTACAGGGCCTGTAGTGGTCTTAGCAATAGCTTGTATACTCCTAGGTGTAGGCGCACCATACGTAATAAACAACTATGTATGGCCAGCAACAAAAGCATTAATGGACTGGCAAAGCTACACTCAAGCAATGCTACAAATAGCTCAAAAATTACCCTAAACTACATTCTATTAACTATAGTCTTTAGTTCTTCGGGTAAAATGATTACATTATCTACAGGGTAGCCTGTGCTTCTAAGAAATGAAATAAGCTCTTCATCTATGGTTAGAAATCTCATGTTTAGAAAGTAAGCTGTAGAATAAAGTAAATTATCTATCATATCCCTATGTCCATCTGCCCACATTTTACATGCCAAAGCATATGCTCTGTAAGGAATCTCTACCTTGGAATACGTTTCTTTGATAGCCCTTATACCCTTCAATACGATCTCTATTTTTCCAGATAAATTAAGTCTAACTATTTTCCAGGAAGCTTCGAGAAGACTTAGCTCAGAATAATAAATTTTAAAGAACCTAAAATACTTTATAGCCTCAATAATTTCCCTTTCAACAATGAAACCTAGGGTAGGCAAGATAAAGCTAGTATCTATAAGTATTTTAGGCTTCAACATGCCTCTCCTCTTTCACATAGGCATCTTGCCTTACTACACCAACGTATTTTTCCTGCTCGGCAACGCTAATCTCCTCCACCTCTTTCCAGCTTATTTCAGCAATTTTTTCACCACGTAGAGCTAACCATATAGCGTCTGGGATAGGTTCTATAATTAACTTGTCCTTTTCAACTCTCAAAATAACTCTACCTCCCTCAACAATACCTAAAGACTCCGCAATAGCTTTAGGAATAACAATAGTACGCTTCCTACCAACCCTAACTTCAACAGTCAAACCCATAAACATGCACCAAACCAATATATTAGAGTCAGACATATAAAAAGACTCCGACAGCAACAGTTAAACGCAGAATAAACTATAATAATTATTGAAGCAAAATATGATGAAACCGCTAGTGGCTAAGCCCAAGGCATGCTGAGTGAACCTCGGACTGAACAATTAATAAAAAGAAACCTTCATATCCAAATACTAAACATTAAGTAAACATAGATATGGGCAGAATAGATTTTGATGTTTATTGGAAAGTTTCATATTGATTTATAGTCAAGCCCTTTTAGAGCGATTAAATACGCTGATGCCGTGTGTTTATCTAAATGTTTTCGGAGTGTATTACATAGAGGGAGCTTATATGAAGCTTATTAAAGTTGAAAAAGCGTAAAGAATTATTGGCTATAAAACTTAATATTTCAGTTTCTATATGATTATATTTGGTTGATTCAGTTGCATACTGGTAGAGTCGGTAAGAGATATACTCTCTATCCTCCCAAGGAATTACTTGAAGCGATAGGTGTTAAGGAGGGAGACTTAGTAGTTTACCGTGTTGAGAACGGTAAGTTAATTGTGGAACCTCTAACTAACCCGTTTGAGTATGCTTTAAAGGTGAAAAAGTGGGCTAAAACGAGCTTAGAGGAAATTGAGGAGTTTTCCTCTAAATTGCAGGCTGAGATTATTGAAAGAGATTAAAATTATAGTTGATACCTCATTTCTTCTCCCTATTTTAGGTATTGAAGTTGAAGAAGTAAGCAATGATGATCTGGTATTTCTTAAGAAAATAGTTAACAAGGTCACACTACTATATCCTTCTCCCATGCTTATCGAGTTAATAGGTAAAGCTGTAAAGAAGGCTAAAGAACGTGGGCTAAGTAGCTTACCTACTGAAGCAGTTGAGGGGTTGAAAATAATATTTTCAGGAGTTTTTATTGAAATTATAAACCCTGATTTCGACTCTTTAATACTAGCATCACGTATTTGGCTTCATGGACATAAGGATTTGTTAGACAATATAGCGTACAGTTGCTCTAGAAGTTTAAATGCCTTCTTCCTAACACTCGATAGAGATTTCGTTAATTTTTTGAAAGAGAAAAACTATCCCACGGACAACATTGTAGACATAGCCGGGCTTAGGAAAATTCTCTCTAACTTGTATAAGTATTGTTAGTATAGATAAAATTTAGCAGAAGGTAGGATAAGTTTCAGTTTATTGATTACTTCTTCTGAATCCTCATGTACTTCGATTATCTCGTATCCTCTAGATATGAGCCATTGGATTATTGATGTTTTAAATTCATAGTCTTTCCGCTTATCTCTCTTCCTCCTAAAATATATTTCATCATATGGTACGTTATACTCTCTTAGCTGTTTTTCTGTTTCTTCACCTTGGATTTCAAGAACTCTACCAGTAACTATGATTATTTTGTATTCTTTATCCTTAAGCTTACGCATATAGTTTATAACATCGAACCTGGGTTTATCTAGGTACATGTATTTCGGAGATAAGAATATTTTCCAGAATTTGCTTCTAAGCTTAGGGTTTCGCTTAACTTTTTCTATATTGTCTACTCCTAATTCATCTAAGGTTGCTCTAATTCTATCCGAAACATCAAAAATAACACCATCAATGTCAAAAACAGCACATTTGACCATGTACTATTACCTTAAATTAATTTCAATAAAGATTATTTTAAATACATTTCCAGATCCCAGCATCTAATACCCTTTGACATGGCGAAAGGACTTGTCCTTAGCAACACACGGATTCTTTATGTGCTTTAATCGGGCCCAGTAGGTTTCATCATCTAATAGAATATAGAATATCACCTCCCTTTTAAGCGTTAAACTTTTCCATATCTACTAGGTGTAATATTTTCCTAACGTACTTAGAAACAGGGGATTATATGAAGCTATAATTACAGCTACTCTTCTAGGCTTATTTAACTCCTTTAAAAGCTATAGTATTCGTTTTTATCTAGCATAGTCTCTTATTGACTTATCAGCTAACATTATTTTAGAGTTATTAGCAATAGCTTGAGCTATTGTCGTTTTCCGTTTCGACACTATCTAGTGCTGTGGGTTTATAGTATGATTTACTATCCAACACTACAGTCTCTCAAAGCTCTGCTATGATACGTTTTAAGAAGCAAACAATTTGGCTACGCTTACGATGTAAACTATGGTCTCTTCCCGCCAGCTTATTTGCAGCGTTCATGGCATTCAATAACGTAAGCAATATCTTTCTCATAAAATTTTCCGTAATTTTTAATACTTTGCTTGTATAGTAAGTATGTGATGTCATCAGGGAAAAAGAAGGCTCATTCAGGGTTACTAAGCATTTTCGCATACGCTACCATTACAGCCTTGGTAGTTTATGCCATGACCCTTCTTATACCGGGTCTTCCAGTTATCTGGATTCAGGGCTATAGTGAAAAATATGAATTTTCATCTTATCATTCTAATGTAATTGCTAATGTTCTCTCATATACTGTCTTCTTGATTCTATTGCTGCTTACTCTTTTGTCCCTAAAGAATAAAAGGTTATTAATTGTCCCGTTTCTTCTAGGAGTATATAAGGTAATACAGTCTTTAGCACTATACTATGTTTCCTCAAAAACGTATAGTACGGAGTCCTTAGGATTACTTTTAAATGAACTACGTTACTCAATAGACCTACTACATACTATTGTGTTTACGACTTCTATGGCAGAGCTTATTACATTACTTTTACTTACACTATACCTCATAGTCATTAACGATAGGTTCAAGAAATGGCTACTACTTGCCCCATTAACCTTAACAATATTGTCTATGCTATTTATTACTTCCATGGCAAACATCTATTACGCAGCTTACATAGCAGCACTATTTACGTTAGCGGTAATCCTGCTTTATCTATTAAGGGAAAGAAAAAGTATTGTCATTGATGTTTTCAAGAGAAAAGCATTGGCGTTGGGTATAATTGTAATCCTATTATTTTCCATGTTAAACTTATCTCTCATAAACGCAGCGCCTTCAACATTTACTATAAACTATGAGAAGCTCCTTGTAGAGAAACCATACACTATATCGTTAAGTAAGCTAAGGGATTGTTTTTGGGGAGGTGAAATAAACAGAATTTGTTGGATAGACGGTTCTGACCCGCATACTCCTTTACCATGTTTTAATGCGTCCTATAAGATATGTAAGCTCTACTTAGCTACCATCAAACTTACCCTACCCATTACTTTACTGGTAATAAATTCATCGGAAAGAGCCTTAATTATCCCTGAAAGCGACTCCTCACACAATTACATCTTAACCTCAATACTTGACGCTAAAAACGTTGAAGCATACGAGTTCATAGGTTTTGGAGACAGTACATTACACTATTCGCCACACCTTTTATCAGTAGAAGACATCCATACTGCATGGTATGAAATAGAATCTTATATGAGTAATAAGTTTGGCCCTTTAAAATCAAATTATGTGACTGTAGGTTTCCGCAATAGAATAAGCAGGTTATTCCTTAGTTTTATGGAATCATGGTCTAAGGGCAAAGGGCCTTTACCTCTTAACCCTAAGCCACTTATCATATTTATGCTCAGCAAGAAATCCTCCGTAATCCTAGTATACTCTAACCGAATAAATAGAGACAAGTTTTTGCTAAAAATAACATATTAAGTGCTATATGCTCCCACATACCGGGCAGTTTTCTCTTCTCGAAACAGGTATTTCATGGAAGCTCATCGAGTAGCCATCGTATAGTATTAGTTTCCCTATTGCTGACTTACCATAACCTGTAATCATTTTTACTGCTTCTGTTACCTGTAGTGCAGCTAGAACAGCTGGTGTTGTTGGAAGTATAGGTATTTTTCTTTCCTTGGAAGGCTTGATGGGCATTACGCATTGGAGGCATGGACTCTTACCTGGTACTACTACAAGTAGTTGCCCGTACATTCCATGTACTCCGGCATGTATGAACGGTTTATTTAGTTCAACACATGCCCTATTTACTATGAACCTTGTTTCCCAATTATCTAACCCGTCAATAACTACGTCTGCTTCTCTAATGAAATCGTAGACGTTTTCGCTAGTTATTTTCTCTATAGAGTATTCAATATCGACGTTAGGATTAAGTTCTTTAAGTCTCTGAGCAGCAATTTTCACCTTAAACTTTCCAATATCGCTTGTTTTGTAAAGTATTTGCCTATTTAAATTACTTAATTCTACTTTACCATGATCTACTAGGAGTAGTTTCCCGATGCCCAAAGCAGTAAGGTATATTGAGGAAACAGAACCTAAACCACCAACTCCAAAAACCACTATCCTTGCCTTCTTAAGCTTTACTTGACCATCAACATTGAAAAGAATTATTTGCCTATCATATCTTTCAAGTTCTTCTTTACTTAACAACATCAATAAGCCTCTTTAATCACTATTTAAGCTATTATACACATATATACATTTAGAACTTAAGTTGACGCCTCAGATTTAAGTATGTTATTATATAAGCTTACATGCCTCCTAGCCATTCTTAGCCACTGAGTTCTTGCAGAGTAGCCGTAAAGATACGCCATATATGCTACCCCGAAATCGTAGTTTTCAATAAGCCATAGGATTTTCCTACTTAATTCCTTGGGAGCTTTAGGAGGTATTGTTAACCTTGGAGCGTACTGGTATAATTCTATTAGCCTAGGAACCTTAGTACCTATTATAGGCCTAAAACTCCCCATTGACAAGTGAAGAATACCGCTTATAGAATATGATCCTCTCTTATCCTTATATGGTAGCACTATTATGTCGGATAGAGCTATTAATTTAAGCATTTCCTCGCTCGTTAGATATCTTGCTAAGTAAATAATATTCATTTTTGAACTAGCATATTCTATTATATCAAGTAGTTTCCTATCCCTAAGTTCTCCTGCGATAATAAGAGTAAATTTTTCTCTATCCACATGTTCCAAAGAGTCAATGAGTACATCTAACCCCTTATCTTTCCTTAGAAAACCGGGCATTGTCATTATGTACCCTTTAATTCTCTCTTTACTTAACGATAACTCGGCCAAAAGGTTTTCACGTGAGATTCCAAGGTAAGGGTTTAAATGTGTTCCATGAGGTATTCTGTAGACTATTCGCGGATTTACTCCTTGATGCTGAAGTTCAAACTCTTTTAAAAAACTATGAACTACAACCGCATCTACACTATTTAATTTCTCCTGAAATTTTAATGCTCTATCATTTCCCGACAACGGATGATAAACCGTATGCATTGTGAAAACTATTTTCCGAGCTAACTCCTCTTCCTTAGCCTCTAAACAAGTCTCTAATATTGCATCGGTATATCCAAAAATACCGTATTCATGCTGTACATGTAATACATCAACTCCTCCCATTTCGGCTAATACGTCTAGTATTTTATCATAATTGCTTGAACCCTTGATAAATGCGTTATGAACGTATGCGCCTGTTTCCCTATCTACTACTTCTCTTCTATCACCAATATCGCATAGTACGTGAACAGTGACATTAGTTGCAGACTTTAACGCTGTTATAAGCATCTTAGTATACTCAGCAACACCGCAGTGCGTAGGAGGATACGTTGAGATATAAGCTACACTTAACACTACTCACTTACACCTACACATAACTGAGAACTAACTGCTAGTAAATAAACATGTACTAAGTTGTACAATCTAGAGTTTTTCAATAACAGTAATCAATTCTCCAAGATCCGATATCGCAGCATCGGCTAAACTAGATTTTGAAGTATATGGGGTCAGTTTCTGCACTACCTTCAACCCCGCGCTTTTCGCACCCATAACATCCGCTATAGGATCATTACCCACATGAACACACTCGCTTGGTTTAACATTAAGTAAACGGCAAGCATATAGGAATATTCTTCTATCTGGTTTTCTCCACGAAACCATTTGCGATGTTATAAGTAAGTCTATATACTTCAATAACCCAT
>Ga0190367_1001262_pt1 | contig 14985 bp, 14 predicted proteins | sample 4872181011_MG_FD_171838 | JGI IMG/M metagenome (GOLD analysis project Ga0190367, IMG submission 171838) | Hydrothermal vent microbial mat bacterial communities from Southern Trench, Guaymas Basin, Mexico - 4872-18-10-11_MG | ecosystem: Environmental > Aquatic > Marine > Hydrothermal vents >...
CCCAGAGGGGGACAAGGCTAAGGGCCGAAGCCGTATGTGGGCAGTGGACAAATTTAGCATCAATCATAATTATCCATGTTATGTTTGTATATGTTTGTCCACAAATGTCCACATACGGCAGACCCCTTGATAATTCACCACTCCCCCAAACTTCTGTACCCCCTAGGTCGTTCCAATCAATATTTTCATCTAACGTTTTTACTGGGATCATATGTTTGGTGATAAATCCAATCATTATGTTTGTCTGTGTTGGTCCGGTCTAAGTGGTACTTAGGTTTGATGATGGTGTGCTTAGAGTCCATTAGGTCGATACACTAGTTATATTATTGTTTACTTATAAATACTAAAAAGTCTTTATCTACTATCCTACCAAATGTCGGCCGTGAATGCCAATCTGTGTGGTGTAAGGGATGAGGTTGAGTGGTATCCCCATATTGCTCGCCATATTGGTTGTTCTGGCACTATACCCAACAATGGAAGCACACCGATTCGAAATTAAGCAGTCACCAATAAGCATACGAGAGGGAGATTTGATCAAAAGTGGAGGCCCAACTAATCATCTTGACCTAGTAAGCTCTACAATCACTGGGAATGTGTTGGTCGAGAGGGAGTCTATTGTGTCCATATCGGAATCCAACTTTGTTGGTGATTGCAGAATACTGATAAAGGATCAGGGTAGTGTGAGTGTAACTGCTTCCGAGGCCGAGAGACTCGCAGTAAATATGAAGGATAATGCGTCACTACACATCAACAATCTCAATATATCCGATATGCTCCAGATATTCATCACTGGAAATGCATCCCTAGAACTATACAATATCTATGGGAATGGAAGCATATACATATGTACAAACGGCTCCGCCACCATAACCGTGGGTGGTAGTATAGCCACATACATGTCAATACATCTAGAGGGGTTGTCATCACTATATGTGTTGGGGATGGATTATGGGGGTGAGATGGGATTCTATGTATCCTCCTACAACAACACATATGTATATATATCTCAAACATACCCAATCGAGGTAGTGGCGGGGGAGATAAAACTATATGACAACAGTATACTGGATCTTGTGGATTCGTCAATAGAGGATATATTAGTTTATGATGATGCGTTCGTTAATATTGAAAACTCCAATGTGTCCTCCATAAATATATACAGCGGGGCGAGTATTCAGATATGGGACTCGGGGATCACATATTTCGAGAACAAATATCCTGGGGCTCCAGGCTATATATCGGGAAGCGTGATTAGCACGATAAATGTACATTCTAAAGGGATAGTGGATTTCGACCACTGCAACATTGGGTCCCTAAGTTTCCTCAAAGTCTTTAATGGTTCATTGATAATAAATGCGAGTGGATGGTATGCCGAATCGGGCTACAACAACATTAGGGATTTTGGTAGTACCATCAACGAGTCATATAACGACACCTCAAATTTCATAAGGGTCTTCAATGCTGAGAGGTTCTATATTGATCAGAATATTGATGCAGTATCCATAATTGCCGATAATGTTGGTGACTTTAGGATACAGGGTATAGTAACATTATCGAAGGAACTCGTGGTAATGAATTCAGCGTTACTTATCAACAACACATACATGAATGCCTCTCTATTCTCGTATTTTGAGTTTCACATCATCGATTCCACCGTGGAGCTATATAGCTCCCAGATCAGTGATTGCTACTATGTCAATATGAGGGGTGGATACTTGGAGCTCTACCAATCCACGATGTCTCTTGTTTCGCTAAAAATGGTCTATGTCATTGACTCAATATTGATTCTGAACACCAGTAGTCATATAGATGGTGATATCTATGTTGGAACCATACATGTTGCAGATGGATCCTTCACTATCCAACGGGGGGCGATCACCAGTTTCAACGGTACGATATATAGTGGAATAGTAAATGTTTCTGGAACAGTTGGAAGCGGTATTCAGGTGGCTTGGATCTATGCCGAAAACTCTGATCTGACAATAATGGATACTATCTTCTCTCCACTGGGGATACCATCACTTGGGGACATCACCACGATATCGACATATGGATCCAACCTTACAATGTTATCCACATATTACAACATGTCCGAGGGCCATCATATCGACGTATATATGAATGGTGGCCATCTATATATGGAAGACTGTAACATATCTACGTTGGGACTACTAGGGGTTCAGGGAAACATAACAAATTGTAGCATCGGATTTTCATCAATAAACGAGAGTAGTCTCATGATAAACACCACAACAGCCGAAGACATCACTGTTGGAAATAATTCATACATATGGATATATCACTCAAATATCTCAAGCCTATTTGTAGATTCGAGGAGTTGGTATCCATATAATACCAATGTGACCATATGGTACTCTAACATGTCGAAAGTAGGCTTCTACACAAATCTCGGCACTCTAAGGATATATAGCTCGAGGATAAACTTTGTAACATCGGTAATGTCGGATGTATGGATAAATAACTCTATATGCGATGTTGTGTTCTCAGCATACTTAATAACGGCACTGGGGGATGTTGTAATAGAGAGCAACACAATTCCTTCTGGAACCTATAGAGATCTCTTACATTTATACAACACCACGATATACTATTCACTAAAGGGAGTCTCCGTGATAAATAATCTCCCAAGCATAAAGATCGTGAATTCATCATACAACCTCCTATATGTCAATGGCCCAGACACATCTGTACTACTCAACGGATCATCAGTGAATGTATCCTTCATACATGCGGAAAACCTAACAATGATAGATAGTATCATGGATGCGTCACAGTTCTATGGTGCTAGCCAGTACTTTATATCACATTCCATAAGAATGATCCATTCTAGGGTCATCGCTAATAGGTCTGTTGGCATGTCGCCGTCTGGACCACCTACTGGCAATATTACTGGCCAATACTATATCGTCAACTCATATATATGGGGGGAGACAATATATGTCGGTGACTCTGTCCTCCAAGCATACAACAGCTCTATTCTTGGGACAAGCAATATATCGTTAATCTATACATATTTGTCGATATGGAATACCACCACAACTAGGATCTATGTGATGAATAGTAATATATCCGCATACACCTCCAACATGACGGCACTATATCTCAGAGACACAAATGTGACGATAGTTTCATGCAATATTCAGGAAATGATAGCCATTTTTGATGTGGAGGAGAGACATGAGGACTCACACGTAGAACTACTCGTGTATGGCAGGAAAAACTCTGGATACATAGAAAACACAACCATACAGTATGCATACACAAGATACTATATCATAGACCACTGGAATGTTTCCTTCAATAATGAAACAGTATACGGCCCCTATGGCGAGAAGATGAAATATGTAAACACGGCACCTGCGTCGTTCAAACTGATTGTATTCGAGATCGTTGATTATGGTCATGTGAAGATAGAAAACTATAATGGGAAAAATATGATGATACATGGTATATGGGTCGACACGATCCGAGACGAATCACCACCATCCGTAACGGCCCTGAACGACACATACATAGAGTATGAGTATGGAGAGGAGCACTATGTATGTTTCGAGCTCCACGACGAGACACCAACAACATATCATGTATATCTAAACGGAACCGAAATACTAAGTAATACATATTATGATGGCTACATACTGCGTATGCGCTTATCAGACTTCATAACTAGAAATGGAACATACAACTTGACAGTGTTAGCGTATGACTCAGAGATGAATGTCGACGTGGAGACAGTAGAAGTAGTGGTGTATCCGTCAGAACCCCCCACGATTACTAGTAGTCCCCATGACACATATACCGTAGAAGTTGGAGAATATGTCAACCTTACATGGGTGGCGACAGACAGATCCCCAGATACGTATACCATATATATGAATGGGACAATAATGGTGAATGGAAGCTGGATATCAGGAGAAGTAATAAATTATATATTCAATGCAACGTCACCAGGGACATATAACATAACAATAGTCTTCAGTGATCGGGTTGGCAATAGGGCAAACCGTACGGTAATTATTAGGGTAAAGGAGATAACAACAGAAACAACAGAAACCACGGAAACAACAACCCCTAGGGGGTTCCTAGGTGGGGCAACAGTCACAACGATAGCGATAGCGGGGGTTGCTACGGCCGTCATTATTGTCGTTGTCATACTGCTGGCACGCAAGAAATGACAAAGGTAATCTAATTTCCTGAATTGTTGGACTTAATATTTTTTGGGTACTCTTCAAATTTTTCATGTTGGGGGAGTTTCAGTTTGTTCACCTTTATTCTCTTGGAATGGTTTCATCGCGAGCATTATCTTAACGGGGGGTATGAGTAACTGTAGCTATGGGTCGCAAAAGTATTGTGTATTCTTCTAATTAATAAAATTTGTCTATGATGATTGGTGTTTGGGGATGTGTAGGCTCCTAGCTATGTCATCTAATTATGAGACATATCTAGGCTTCAGTCATGACATATTGGGTAACATTGCGAGGAGGGTATGCGACGAGCTGAAGGAGTGTCCAAAGCATGGATGTGGTATGGCATGGTTCTATCGGGGTTCATGGAGTGTAAAGAAAGATGAGAAGCCACTGTGGAGCTCCATGGAGATACGTAAACTCATAAATTGGACTCGTACAACAGCGATGATAGTTCACGCACGGACATCGGTCTATCCAGAGTATTCTCTACAGGGACCAAAAACTGAGAATTCCCACCCATTTGTTGGTGAACTATTGGGATTCAAGTGGGTTTTTGCGCATAACGGACACATACGTTTTGATAGGACATATGTTAGGGTTAGGCCTCAGGATAAAACCCTAGAATATAGGGGGCAAGTAATCCCGCTTACTAGCTATGGTATCGATAGCGAAGTATTCTTCAGGATACTGCTCTTTGAGCTCAAGGAGTATGGGGGGGAGGAGCCAAGAAATGTTATTGACGTACTGGACCATATACTGAAAAGCGGCCTGATCAGCGAATTCCATGCCATAAACTTCCTCATGGGGAGTCATAGATACATATATGCTTTACGGTACTATAATGAGGAGTATAGCGAATATGAACAAAAATACACACTATACTACCTGATGAGGACGGGGAAGTCCGTGGTGGGCAGGTTATTAAGGATGAAGCTCGATGGTGTCGCAATGTTTATCTCCTCTGAACCAATAACGAGTGGGGGATGGCTTGAGGAGGTCAGGAAGTATAGGGATAATTTCCCGGAGGAGAAATGGTCGCAACTAAAGAACCGTGAAATACTGTATGTCAGGATAGGCAGGCCACAGGAATATGGGGTAGAAAAAATAGGATAGATGGTTCCGATATGAACGAGGAAATAAGGATCGACGTCATAAAGAAAGCAACCCATCAGATGGAGATACTGGTATATTCTGGGGATGATCTACTGCTCAAACATACAATAGAGCTTAACCCAGAGATATTTGATGAGGAGGAAGCGGAGAGGGTTATGAGTCTGTGGGCCCAGCTCATACAAATGCAAACACACGCGATCGGTATGTGGAGAAATATCGCTGAGAAGCTATACGACTACCTCTTCAGTAATGATGACGAGAACGAGGACAAACAATAAATTAGCTCTAGTAATTGGGGGATATATTGTGTGGATTTTTGGGTAGCAAAACCCCGTATGGATTCCCCGTTGTGACTCATTTTTCAACGTAGAAGTGTAGAACTATATTATGTCCGCAGAGTTCTATTCGGTATAGCTTTAGTCTCGGGGATTCCTCTATTGTATCGAATGATACTCCCCGGATCAGTGGTATTGATTTTTCTCCACCAAATATTACTGGTGTTATGGATACTCTGACTAGGTCTACTAGGTTGTTTTTGAAGAATTCTCCGATGACTTTTCCGCCTCCCTCAACCATCAGTTTTCTCACACCATATTTCCTCCTTATGTATGTCAGTACTTCCCTTATGTTGACCTTTTCGCCATCCGTAACTATGACATCGGCCCCCATCTCTCTAAGCTTCCTAATCTTGTCCTCTGGTGCTTTCCTAGTTGTTGCTATTATCGTGGGTACTTCTCTTCTTCTCGTCAGTACTTGGGCATTGAGGGGGATCCTACAGTAACTATCTAGTACTACCCTTATTGGGTGTCTATTGCTTTTATAGTATTTCTCGCTCACGGTTAGGTGGGGGTCATCAGCAAGTATTGTGTTTATTCCAACAAGTATGGCGTCAATCCTACTCCTAAGTCTATGAACCTCCACTTTATCCTCAAAGCTTGAGAGCCTTGTGTCCCCCTTCTCCGATGCCAATTTTCCATCGAGGCTTATAGCACAGCTGACAATTACTAGTGGCCGTGAATCCTCAGTATTGATCTCTGGTGGTTTTTCTTCATAGATTATTTTACATCCCTTAGAGCTCGACAATGCTTGTTTCACCCAATATGAGTCGTGTCCCCCTCTTTCTTGATTTATTTCTCTTTACTACAGCGTTTGTTCCTATGATACTATCGATAATCCTTGTGTCGTCTCCCAACTCTATGTAGGCGTTATTCATTATCAATGAGCTCAATATTTCCCCACCTGAGATCCTTACATTGTTCTCTATTGATGTGTAGGGGCCTATGAATGTGCCTGGCCCTATCTCACAGTTCCTACCGATGTATACGGGCCCCCTTATTATTGTGTCCCCATGGATTCTTGTGCCAGCACCTATATGTACTCTACCAAATACTTCAGCATTTTCGTCTATCTCCCCATTTATATTTTCCTCTATCGTGTCGAGAAGTAGGTATAGTGCCTCTAGTAGGTCGCGGGGCTTCCCCGTGTCCTTCCACCATCCATTTATTATATGGTGTTTCACCATGTATCCGTGATCAATAAGCCATTGGATCGTGTCAGTTATCTCTAGTTCTCCTCTCCATGATGGTTTTAGGTGTTTTATTGCTTCGAATACGATTTCTCTAAAGAAGTATACCCCCACGAGCGCATAGTTGCTTGGGGGTTTCTTGGGTTTTTCTACAAGCCGCACTACCTTCCCATCCTTGAATTTGGCGACACCAAAGCGGGTTGGATCCCTCGTATATGCGAGTAGTATTAGTGCGTCATAATCGCTTGCCTCGAATTCTTTCTTAAACTTGGAGATCCCCTCCCTAAGAATGTTGTCCCCTAGATATACAACGAAGGGTTCGTCACCAATGTATTCTCTAGATACAGATATTGCATGTGCAATGCCTCTCTGGGGCTCCTGTATGATATACTCAAAGTTCGCCCCAAACATGCTTCCATCACCAAAATACTCCATGATTTTATCCCGTAGGTATCCGACAACGATTCCTATATCCCGAACACCAGCCTTAATTAAGTGCTCTATGGAATACTGCATCATTGGTTTCCCAACGAGGGGGATCATATGCTTAGGGAGGGTGTGTGTTATGGGGCGTAGCCTTGTTCCCTTCCCAGCAACTAACACTAGACCCTTCATAAATTCACCTCTATGGAATCTCCATGTAGTATAAGTAATCCACTACGCTCACTACTTAAAATATTTTTTCGTATAAATCTGTGGTAGGGGTGATAATGATGAGGAATCGTGCTGCAGTAGGCATGCTGGTATTCATGATTATATCGGCTGTATCAATGATGAATCCTGGGTATTACTCGAAGCCTGATAAGGCAACAAGAATAATAATACCCACATATGAGTTTTCTTATTCTAGCAAGGACATAAATATGACTATCACGGTAAGCCTTAAGTATGCATTCACGATTGAGTATACGTCAATAATACCCGCTGGAACCACAGCTAAGGTCAGTTTTAAGGCTTCCGCTGTAGAAGTTTCGCTCGAAGTAGACATACTGCTCGTTAATAAGAACATATCATTCCACAACATTTCTGGAGAACTAAAAACAACAACACATACAACACTAGACCTAGGATTCGACATAGAGAAATACTTTATGGGTGTTGGTGAGCTTGCCGTTTGTATGGAGGATGCTGGGGGTAAGGAATACCTAGGGGGACGGTTCCAGATAACGGGACTCATGACAACACTTAAAAATATAATCAAGGGAACAACAACGATATATGGTGACGCACTGGAGGGAGAAGGAGGGGTCGAGGAATACATAGTAGTTTCTGAGAACTCGTCATTCGCCAGAGATATCGACACCAAGGGCCAGGGAAATATAACAATATTGGCCAACCTAGGGGTAGTGATGACAACCCCAAACATTACACTGGAAACACTATCACTATATCTAGATAATGGAGAAACATACAGTTTGGATCTGGGGCCATACTCCAATTTCACGGTCTCTTCGGTAGAGGTAATGCAGGCTGGGGGAGAAAAACAACATATGTTTGAACCAATAAGCATAGTCATATGGGTTGTCCCCAGAAGCGAGTTGTACTTGAGAAGTGCCCTGCCAGTAATAGCAGTAGTCATTGTAATTGTAATTGTTGTACTCCCACTAGTACTGGGCAAGATAAAGGGATCATAACTCTCTATTTTTGTTGCTGATGATTAATGATAATCAATCTCAAACTTCTAGAGAGGGATATCCAATCAGAACCAGAAGTACTCGATTCACTTGTCAAGGAGATATGGAGACATTCAGAGGATGTAGTCCCAAAGATAACGAACATCAAGAATGTTGTTCTCTGCGGTTGTGGGGACAGTTTCTTCTCCGCAATCGCTGGAGGCCACATGTTCAGATATTTCTCCGGTGTACCCTCCTTTGCTGAGGAAGCCTACGAATTCGCAAAATACGGTCTACTGCAGGAAAAAACATTATTCATAGCGATATCGGCATCTGGAAGGACAAGGACTACCATCGAGGCCGCCGGGAGAGCCAAGCAATCTGGAGCTTTGGTGTTAGCAATAACATGTAATAAGGAGTGCCCGCTTGCGGAGGTCTCAGACAGCCATATTCATCTCAATATCAGAGACTCAACACCAATACCCATACTAACAAGCATGGGGATCCTAACAATGCTGGGTGCACTATCAATACTCCTTGGCTTTGCGAGGAATGTTCTCACTGCTGATAAGTATGAAGCATATAGGAGGGATCTAATGATGATAGGGGATTCCACAAAAAGAGCAATTACTACTCAGGATAAGATAGGGGGTGTTGCTGATACACTAGAAGGAAAGAGGAACATATACTTAGTTGGTGGGGGACCAAACTATGCGTCCGCACTCTTCGGAATGGCGAAGCTCAGGGAGCTGAATGTGTCACACTCAATAGCATTCGAGCTTGAAGAATTTCTGCATTACGGGAACATACCACTTAACCATGGGGGCGTGGTAATACTAATAGCGTGTGGGGAATCTGTGGAAAGAGCCCAAGATGCTGTATGGCTCCTAAAGAAAATGGGGGTAGAGGTGTTCCTAATAGGGAACAAGAATATCGGAAATGTTCATCAGCTGGAGATACCGGATATCCCCGAACCACTCACAGTAATCCCATCACTAGCAATACTACACCAAATAGCAATCGTGATGGCGAAGGGTAGGTATGGTGAGAAACTATCTATAAAACATGGGGATTATGTGTCGAGAATAATTAGGGTGACAAAGAAGTAATCATATTTCTCAAATCCAAAAGTAGTAACCTAGTTGTTATTTCTCATTCCTCCGGCAGTATTTTTCGTGTATGCTTTATGTTTCTTTATATATCCAATAAACTCCTATTATAAGACTGGTGTCAACTTTGGGGTCGGAGGATAAAAATATTGCTGAGGCGATAGTGGAGACCCTGAGAGAGAAGATTAAGGAGGAAGCAATGAGGATTATAGTTAAGGAAGCGGCATTCAAAATTGGGAAGTACTTACGCCTCATGGGGAAGGACTTTGAGGTGTATAAAGGAACGGGAGTTGTTGTCAACGAGAAGTTGGATGGGGATGAGGTAAAGGTATATGTTGTTTTTAGACCTCCCGAGTGGGTTGAGATAAGGGCAAAGCTCATTGGATCCGATGAGTTGCCCCCAGGGGCCATCAGGGAGTGTGATGTCCTAGAGACACTAATGATGTTGTCCAATGATTTTGCTGAACTCAGTTTCTGTATGGATAAGGATATGAACATCTATGCGAAACAGAACATCCTAGTGGGTGCATTGACCTTCGATTTGTTTAAGGAGGAGTATGATGCTGTTTATGTCTCGGCCCTCATCTTCAGGAGGGAGCTCCTACCAAAGCTGAAGAAGTGTGTGAGGGACTATGAGGAAATCAGAAGGACATACTCGGATATGATAACATAGGGGTGATCATGATGAGCTCAGTGACAGGCCTGTTCTCATTCTTCCTCGACAAGGTAATAAACTACCTAAAGTTGATGGGTAAGGACTTTGAGGTGGGTCCTGGTGGCATAGTAGTCAAGGATAAAGTGGATGATATGGATGTGGAGATACAGATAATCCCGACTGAAAAATGGGTCAGGATCCAAGCCAAACTTGATAGGCTTGACGATATACCCGAGGATAAGCGTATGGAGTTTCTGAAGGAACTATTAAAGGCCAATAGTGACTATCCAGAAATAAGCTTCGCGATCGATGATGAGGGGGTCATAGTATCCATAGAGGATGAATATGTCTTCGCATTCTATTTCGACGTATTTGAAGAGGAGTACTCGGCGGTGCTCGCGAGCATCGATATATATCGAAAAATAAAGGACAAGATACTTGGAATACCAGCAAAGGTGGGAAAAAAGAAGAAAGAGAAAGAGAAATCATGATGTGGTGACCTCTATATAGGAATCCTAGTACTCGGTATTGATGGCCTTGGTTTCGCGGGACTCAAGGCATTAGAATCCCTTGGCTTTTTTTCCTCCATAAGCTTTCTTGCCGATAGGGGATGGAGGGCCGTAGCAAAAACATCATTCCCACCACAGACAGTTCCTGCGTGGATATGTCTCTTCACTGGTGTAAACCCAGGGAAACATGGTGTCTTCAGCTTCCTAAAGTCGACAAAGAATGGTGTCCATATAAACTCGGCATTAGATATACAGTTCCCACCCGTATATGAAATCCTATCCATCAAGAAAATACCCACAGCACTTATTAATGTACCATTATCATACCCATTTCCAATACTGTATGGGGTTGGGGTCTCTGACTGGCTAGCACCAACCAGAAGGATAGTTCTAAGGTTGAGGGAGAGCAGAAACATAATACGGGATATCGTGGGGGAGTATAGGTTCACAAACCTATCACTCAAGATGGGGAATAAAAGAAGATTTTTTGGCGAGGTATTGAGGAACGACATAATGAAGAGAAAATGGGTTATTGAGGGACTTCTCGAGATAGACTCCATAGAGAACTACTTCATCGTGCTAAGCGAACTCGACTGGATATTCCATAGCTACTATAGTGGGATTATTGATGGGCATATACCACGATATGTTAGGGCAAGCATCTCAGCCCTAAGTAGCATGGTTGATAGTATAGTGAGGATCGCTAGGAAACGCAACATGGACATACTTGTGGTATCCGACCACGGCTTTAGGGTATATGACAAGATGGTGTGTATCAATGACATATTGAGGAGGATGGGGTACGCACGGGGCATATCTATCAGGAAAATCTCGAAAAAATCGAAAGACTCTAGCCTAAAATTACTAGGAAGCAAAGAAAGAACGATCAGGGACATGATGATTCATCATCTCCTATTGGTTGCGTATTCACTACGGACTTTCACACCGTTTAGTGATAGGATATATAGGTATGTTGTTAGGAGTGACTATAGGCTTCTCGTTGAAAACGATAGGAGCAAGGCATTCGCATTGATGAATATCCCAGCATTCTTTATAGCGGTGAGCAAACATGTCAAGGAGAAAGAGGCAATAGCCATGGAGATAGTAAATAGGCTCAGAAGGCTACGTGATAGGTATGGCAGACGTGTCCTATCATTGGTCGCTAGGAGGGAGGAGATGTATTGGGGCCCATATGTCGGCCTAGCCCCCCACATATGTATCTATGGCAATATCAACGCTGGCTACCTGACATCAGCAATACTCACAGGATCACCAGTAATCCATAAGAGAATGAATTATCATGACTTCGACGCAATCTTCATAATGTGGAGGAGAGATATAGAGCCGAGAAATCTGGGGACAATATCAATCTACGATATCGCACCAACCATAATGTCCCTGACAGGGATACCGACACAGAAAGGTATAGATGGAGAACCACTAATAAACAACAATACTAGACAACAAGACTACACGAGGCAATGGTCAATCCTAAGGAGGATGTACAAGAGAAGATAATGGAAATAATCCCACAACCCCGCAATAATCTTATGGATTTTTATAATAGCTATGGGAAATTAGATATTTGGGAAGTTCCTTTATATCAAAAGTCTGCTTGGTGTCTGGTGTGGTCTACAGAAATAATGAGAAGAGACCAGATGCGCGGGATAAGGAGAAGATAATTACTGAACCTACTGAAGTTGGGGACGTTGTAACGATTGAGGTTATTGAGAAGGATCGGGTAGTTGGACCGGTTGAGGTAGGGGACGTCGTTGCCAGTATATGTGAGGGTAAAAGTGAAGAGAGGCCCAAATGAAACAGAGATTATCGCTAAAGTAAATACTGGTTTTGAATCACCAAAGCATAAGGGAAAACCGCTAGGTATAGTTGCGATTCGTGAACAGAACTTCAAAGAGCTCGGCTCCCCAAACGCTGAAGTATTTGTCTCTCTTCTCCCATTCGGAGCCACCCGACCAAGCATTTATGGGGCATTCAGAGTGAAGGTCAAGGTTGTGACAGATGATCGTGAGAGCGATTGGGTAGATGCTCATGCGATAATAACAACTGGAAAGCCTCTGATAGATGATTACCTCATAGCAAGACTCGGAATAGTGATCCTCGACTCATATGAGGGTCTATGGAGATTTAAAGATGATCCACCAGAAAAAATTAGAAAAAGCTACTCTGGATAACTAAGAGCGGAAGCTATCTATGCTCATCCCCACGGGTCCCTATGAAGCTCGAAGAGTTTTTCTCAAGAATCTCTAAAAGTGCCCTACTAGAGGCGACAAGAAAATTTCGTAAGCTGAGGACAGAGGGAGAATTCTACCTTAAGGAGGTAGAACCCACATACAGGTTCTTCCATCAGTCTTTCAAGATGATCTGGATGAAAATATCAATAGAATCATACATAGACATACTACTGATGATTTTTGGGGTAGATCCAAGTAAACTCGAAGGACTCGAGGAGAAAATTGGGGAACTAAAGAAGCTCGATGCGGACAGGTGGTGGGTTAAACTTCTTGAGGATACACTACCAATAACAATGGATACGCTTTGGGGCGCAGGAGAAGATATATTTATCGAATCATGGAAAAAGCTTGCCACAGCGTTTTACACAACAAAAATAATATGTGTCTCGACAATAAGGGTTCTGGAGAGGTTATTCAAGGGTATTCTTCCTGGAAAAAACGGAGTTATTGATTGCTATGAGGCACTGTTCTTCTATATATGGGTTCCAGAATGGAGATATTCGTCAAACGAGCAAATATTAGGAGCCATAAGAAAGAGTGGCAACAAAGAATTGATCGGGATATTCATTAGAAGAAAGACTCAGCATGGCACATAAAAACAACTTTCATGTCGTGGTCATCGCATAAAGCCGGAATGCATATAAAGCCTCGTAGCGTTAGAATTGTTTGAGTATCAACCAGTACCTATGTAATCATTCTCATGTCTTCAAGTAGTGGATTTTTGACGATAATTTCTAAGGACTGGTATTGTCGAGATTCATGCTAGGGCATATAGCATTGTCTGAACCAGAATCCACTATGAAGTCGATCCTATATGCTTACGTTTACTTCTTATATTGTTTTCTATAGCTTATGTTATATATGGATGCCGAGGTGGTTTTTGTGGACGAACTGATGTCGAGTCCGGCCGAGTTCCTAAAGAGCGTCTTGGAGAAGATATCTAAGAGTCATAATATAGATTTTAGGGCTCTCATATCATTCCTATACATACTCAATAGCTCATATCACGCACAGGTGGACTTCAAGATAGGTAACGTTAGCGTTACCTTTCGTAAGTGGTTGGATCCATTGAAAATGATTATTGAGAGGACGGAGGAGGGGGTCAAATTCTCAACCGAGATTCTTGTCATGAAGTATCTGCTAGAAGTTATAGAGAAGCATCTGTCTAAGAGGAGGGAGAAAACTTCTGAGGATGAGAGCGAAGGCTAGTTTATCCAGACTGGCTCAGAGATTATCAGGGGGCTTAGGAGTTTCCAGCTAGATTTATATTGCGGGAAAATTTAATACTAAATTAATAATGTTAAGGGGGTATTAACTAAGTTAATGAGGGGTTAACTTGTTATTCAAGTTGGGTCCGAAGACAAGGAAGGAGGATTTTTACAACTTTGAAAATGAGCTAAATTCGTTGCTGAGAGACATTAATGACCCACTGACGAGGCTTATTGCCATCAAGGGTTTGAGAAGAACTGGGAAATCTAGTCTTGTTAGAGTTGCCGTCAATATGGGTAATTATCCCTATGTCATCATGGATCTAAGGGAGTTCACATCAATGACGCCAACAGAGTTTCGGGCCAGACTGAATAATGCTTTACTAAAGGCATATAATGACTTGGCAAAAAGGTTCAGGATGCCAGTTGAGATCGAGAAGATAAGCATTATGGGTGTGACTCTCGCAAGGAAGAAAAAGGAGATCTACCGAGAAATCCTCAGAGAGATCAACGAGGCCGTATTGAAGAGAAGGACACGCTTTATCCTCATAATTGATGAGGCCCAAGAAGCGAAGAGATTTGGTTTTGATGACTACCTAGCGTTCGTGTATGACAACCTAGAGGGAATACTAACAATCCTTACGGGCTCGCAGATTGGGCTCTTTGAAAAAATGCTTGAGAATCCAGACTCACCACTCTTCGGGAGGGCCTATAGTGAGATTAGAACCAGAAGGCTCAGCGAGGAGGAGTCATATGAATTCCTAAGGCTAGGCTTTCGGGAGCTAAACATCAA
>Ga0190367_1001263_pt1 | contig 14977 bp, 13 predicted proteins | sample 4872181011_MG_FD_171838 | JGI IMG/M metagenome (GOLD analysis project Ga0190367, IMG submission 171838) | Hydrothermal vent microbial mat bacterial communities from Southern Trench, Guaymas Basin, Mexico - 4872-18-10-11_MG | ecosystem: Environmental > Aquatic > Marine > Hydrothermal vents >...
CCTATTAGCCGTGTCTATGAAGAACACGCCGTTGTCGAAGGCTACCTTAAGCACCTTACGAAACTCCTCAACATCTATCTTATAGGCTCCTACCTCATCCTTCTCCGGTAGCCTGGGAAGGTGCCATGTACCGAGAGAAAGGGCTGAGACCTTGAGCCCGCATAACGCGGATATCCTCTTACACTTCACCCCTAAAACCCAAGTACCTCTAATGCACTCTGAAGTACTTAAATTCTTCAGCAATCTTAATACCTTTAGACTTAGACATAAACTGCGAGGAAAACTTGACGATGAATGCTCCTAGACTGTTAGAGAGGTACTCGAGGGAGATCATAGTTAAGGAGGTAGGACAGAGAGGATTAAAGAAGTTCAGGTCCTCTAGAGTAGCCGTAGTGGGATGCGGAGCTCTCGGATCGGCTGAGGCTGAGCTGCTGGTTAGGGCAGGTGTGGGGTACCTTAAGGTCATAGACGATGACTGCGTGGATATAAGCAACCTACCTAGGACTCACCTCTTCACGCAGGAGGATAGCGAAAGAGCCCTTCCTAAGGCTGTTGCCTGCTCGTTAAGGCTTAAGGAAATAGAGCCCGAGTCAAGGGTAGAACCTGTTATTAAGCATGTGAGTCCCGAGAACGTTGAGAGAATACTTAGCGACGTAGACCTAATCCTCGATGGAACGGACAACATGGAGACCAGGATGTTGATTAACGAGCTCTCAGTTAAGACAGGTATACCGTGGATCTACGCGGGTGTGGAGGAGTGGCGTGGGATGATCATGCTCATCATACCTAGAAGAACCCCATGTTTAAGATGCATGATCAGCAAATATCCAAGATTACCTAGCAGTAGATGTGAAACCGTAGGAGTGATGGGGACTGCCGCAACGTTAGTGGCAACTATAGCTGTCAACGAGGGAATAAAGCACATCTTAGGCCTAAATGCGGGAGGTGAGCTAATCTATGTTGATACCCTCAGGATGGAGCTGAGGAAGTTCAAGGTGATGAAGGACAAAGATTGCCCTGTATGCTCCGCTGGAAATTTCGAGTATCTGGGTAAGAAAATGGAGGTTAGAGTTAGAAGACTCTGCGGCTCCCCTGATGTGATGGTGTATCTACCTGAGGAGAGCAAAAACATTGACGTATTTAATAAGGCTAGGGAGGCTCTAAAGGCAAAGCAACTCTCCCCTTACAGTCTCAGGTTAAAGATCAAGGATAAGGATGTAATACTCTTTCACGATGGGAGAGCCATAGTCAAAGACGTAAGAGATGAGCATGAAGCACTGTCTCTCTACGAGGAGTTATTGAAGAGATTAAAAAGAAACTAGGATTTAACGTCCCCCTCTCATCGAAAGAGAGAGGTAAAACGGTAACACAACCATAACCGATATAAGCTCTGGTATAGCCGCTCCTTTAGGCACTTTCCACACCAGATGCAGGGTCCAGGCCACGGCACCTATAGCTAGGGATATCAATGGCCAGAGAGTTCTTCTTGCTAAGATATATACAGCTAGGAAGAGACCCAATGAAAGGAAAAAGGCCACGGAGGCTGTAAAGTGGAAAAAACCGTAGCTCTCATCGAAGACGCCTACCAATATTAAGCTATACCCGACAAGTAGCAGAACCATCGTTAACAAACGACCTATCCTGTTAACGCATGCTACCGCATATACTCCTATTAAGAAACCTCCTGAACTAAGCCCTAGGTTAAAAACAGGAGCTACCTCGCTCTTCAGAACATGACCCAAATCGCTGAGAGCATTCTTATAGAAATTGAACCAAGGTGCCATGTGGATAGCTAAGGTAACTAAGGAAAGAGGCACTATCGCTGAAAGCAGGTTTAAGCTCAGGCATCTAAGCGTGGCTGTAGAGTTCTCCTTACGCATACCATTCCTAACTCAACGGCTTCACATATTGGTTTCCTCATGAAGGAGATAAAGCCAAGGCAAGGTCACTCTTTGAAATGTTCACTCAGAGTTTAAGTAGCACAGGTGTTATATTGAGGCAGGAGTTTTAATGGTTGAAGAGTATGAGAAGGACAAAGATAGCTGTTACTCTAGGCCCTGCGTCATGGAATGAGAAGCTAGTCAGAGGGTTCATAAGGGAGGGGGTTGACGCGTTCAGGTTTAACTTCGCACACGAGAACTACGAAGTTGTAAAGCGCGTAGTAAGGCTCATAAAGGATGTTGGAGGTAAGCTTCATCCCGCTCTTATAGGTGATCTTCAAGGCCCGGTGATAAGGATAGGCGAGATCGAGGACATACCGGTGAGAAAAGGCGACGTGCTTTACTTAGTTAACTCTGAGAAAGGGGATAGGGAGTCAAAGTTAGTCCCCATACCCAGTCAAGAGGCTTATGAGATGATAGATGAAGGCGACGTCATACTTCTTGAGAGTGGAAGAATAGCTCTCTCAGCGGAGGAGGTCGGTTATGACAGAATAAGATGTAGAGCCCTAATGGACGGTATTATAAAGGCACACAAGACGTTCGCTATAAAGGGTAAGGAGATACCGTTACCGGCTTTAACGGAGAAAGACCTCAGGGACGTTAAGTTCGGGGTAGAGAACGGATTTGACCTAATATCCCTCTCCTTTACCAGGGACTCTGAGGACGTTAAAAGGTTGAGGGAAGCTCTCTACGACATGAAGGGGGATGATGTAGGCATAGTGGCAAAGATAGAGACGAGGAGAGGTGTGGAGAACCTCTCTGAGATAACGGCTGAGGCAGATGCCGTGTTGGTCGCCAGAGGGGACTTAGCTATATACTTTAATTTAGAGGAGATACCTCTAATACAGCGTAGGATAGTAGAGGTGACTAGGAAAAGAGGTAAGCCCACCATAGTAGCTACACAGTTACTTGAGTCCATGATAGAGAGTCCTATACCCACTAGATCGGAGGTAGTAGACGTTATGAGAGCTGTAATGGACGGTGTGGACGCGCTACTTTTAACTACGGAGACAGCTATGGGTAAATATCCTTTAGAGACCGTCATATGGCTTAAGAGAATAATAAAGGTAGCGGAAGAGAGGGTCGAGAGAGGCTCTGAGGAAATCAGGCCGGAGAACATATACGAGCTACTTGCTAAAGGAGTAGTGACCCTCTCTAACTCCCTGAAAGCTAGAATAGTGGCGTTCACAGAGTATGGTAACACAGCTAGAAGGTTAGCGAAGTTCAGGCCTCAACTATTGATACATGCCTACACGGGTAACCCCAGGGTAGCCAGGCAACTAAGGATATGCTGGGGCGTTGAGCCCCATCTGGTATCTCTAAATAAGAAGGATCCCATGATACTTAGCAAGCTGTCCGAAGCGGCGGTCAAGGACGGGATACTGTCCTATGGGGACATAGCGGTCTTCACCGCCGGGATGAGACCGGGAACAACAGACGTGGTTAAGGTAGAGAGGATTCTGGGAGAAGGGTTATTAGAGAAGTAACACTCTTATCTCTTTAAACATCGAGTAGATATCTCTGTAGCTCCCACTGTGAGACCTCACCTGGGTCAAACCTACCGACCTTATTCTCGAACTCCATTAGCTCTCTCTTCCTTAATATCAGATAAGTTTCAACGAACTCCTTACCGAAGGTTTCCCTCAAAATACCTGAGCTCTCGGCATGCTCTATTGCCTCGCTCAGCGTAGAAGGTAGCTGTGGGATTCCTTCTTCCTTGTAAGCATTTCTCTCTAACGGCTCCGGCGGTTGTATGGTATCTTTAACGCCACGTAAGCCTGCGGCCACGATAGCGACCAGGCCGATGTACGGGTTCATAGAGCCGTCTGGAAACCTCACCTCTATCTTGGCTTTACCCGCAGGTATCCTTATCAAGGCTGATCTATTGAAAGGGCCGTAACAGATGTGGGTAGGGGCCTCATGAAAAGATACTAATCTCTTATAACTGTTAACCGTAGGTGCTAAAAGGACAGCTATCTCCGACGCATAGTAAAGAATTCCTCCAATAAAATAGTATGCTGTTTGCGAAAGCCCGTATCTATCGTTTGAATCACAGAAAATGTTCCTACCTTTAGAATCAACAAGGTTAACGTGGACATGTAAACCGTTACCTGCAAGCTGAGGATTTATCTTCGGCATGAAGGTAGCTATCCATCCTTTCCTCTTCGCTAACTGTTTTGCAACTTGCTTTAGATATAGGAGGTTATCAGAGACCTCAACTATTCCTCCATACTTAAAGGTTATCTCTATCTGACCCGGACCCACTTCATGATGTGTCCTCTCAACGTCTATTCCCTGACTTACAAGGAAACGAGATATCTCCTGCTGAAAGGTTAACGTATTATCGATTAAGGGATTTATGTAGAAATACACACCATTCCTCCTTACAGCATCAACAGACCTTATCTTAGACTCACTATTCTGAGAGCTCTCAGCTACTAGGAGATAGAACTCGGGCTCTAAGGCTACCTTCGGAGCTATGCCCGAAGACTTTAACTTCTCCTCAAACTTTCTCGCTATATAACGCGGGTAGACATCCACAGGCTTACCGTCTGGCCAGTAGACCTCGCCGAAAACAATCCCTGTTCTATACCTACATCCAGGAAGTTTCCTGACTTTCTCACGTTTTGATGCTCTGAATATCATGTCACTCTTCTCGATCCCTGTAAAGGGTATCGAGGAGCCATCGAAAGGAACTCCCTCATATATGTCACTTAGATGAGATATTGGAATGATATGACCTCTTAGCTTACCTTCAATGTCCGGAAAAGCTATCATAATGAACTCAAAGCTCTTTATATCTGTACAAGTTAGCATGCTTTACATATTTAATCTACCAGTATTTTTATAATTAGTCACAATATACATAAAATAATAATATCTTTACTTCGTTATAGTAAGGCTAATTAACATCAATTTTTTGCTATTAAACGAATCGCTTTAGGAATATGAGGCTTACTGTATTAAACAGTCATCTGATTCATGGTACTTATGAGAAAAATCTCTCATTAGATAATAAAGCTCCTTGAACAGCTGATATGCTCTTTTGTATATTAAATAATTATTATGTTTAGGAATGTTTACTTTCCAACCACCTTTCTCGCTCCTCTCGAGCAAATCCTTTAAATCTACATAACCGTTAGCTGTAAGGTAAACTAATGCCGCCCCCCTTAGCGTGGCGTCCTTCGTTCCAACGTATACTACTGGGAGATTAAACACATCAGCAATGATCTGTCTCCAAAGCTCCGAGGTCGCTCCTCCACCACTAGCTCTTACCTCCTTTGGATCGATACCGTTCTCCCTTAGTGCATCATATATCCACCTGAGGGTAAAGGCTAATCCCTCCATCAACGCCCTGGCTACATCGTACGTTGTAGTCTCCAAGGTAACTCCGTAAATAACACCCCTTATCCTCGGATCCCTTACAGGAAACCTCTCACCGCTCAGATACGGTATTATTAGTAAGCCCTTGGGGAAAGGTGGTGAAAGAGAGGCTCCCCTCTCTATTAACGAGAACACATCTACTCCGAGATACCTAGCTGTAGCCTCCTCAGGCTGAGCAAAGTTCCTCCTATACCACTCGATAAGTATACCTCCGTTATTAACGGCCCCACCTATAATCCACCTACCAAGCCCCGCATAGTAGTTAAATATCCTCATCTTAGGCACGTCAAGCACCACATGCTCACTAGCCACCCTCACCGCGGCACTCGTCCCTATATTTAACGCTAGAGAGTCAGAGCCGAAAACTCCAACCCCGAAATTATGTCCGGCCGCGTCAGAAATGCCGGGATAAACGGGCACTTCAGGACTCAACCCGATATCGTCTGCCGCATCCTTTCTAATATAAATCTCCTCTCTCTCGCCTTCTAACAACGCTGGTAACATAGTTTCATCGATTCCCGCTATATCTAAGGCCATTCTACTCCACTGTCTAGTCTTAATGTTAACCATCTGTGAACCAGAAGCCGTTGAGATATCAGTAACATGTTCACCCGTTAGCCTTAACAACACATAGTCCTTAGCGGAAACTAGGAATCTCACGTTTCCTGTCTTGACTGCTCGAGCCTCCTTTAACCATAATATTTTAACTAAAGGGTATATGAACAAAGGAGGGCATCCAGTCTCCTTGTATATGTCCAGTCCATGTTCCCTTTCTAACCTCTCGGAGGAAGCTATCGACCGTGTGTCTAAGTAAGTATACAGAGGTGAGATAGGCTCCCCCTTTCTTGAGATAACAGCCAGCCCATGCATTTGAGAGGTAAAAAACACCGCATCTACCCTGTTTAAACAACTCTTCACAGCCCCTTTCATAACGTCTGTAACCGCGTTAGCTATCTCCCTAAGGTCCTGCTCTCCGAAAGAGGATCGAGATATAGGCTTGCTATGTACGGTCTCAGGCCTTAAACTCCTCTGTTTAAAGACTCCAGCCTTTACGTTTGTTGTACCTATATCCACTACCAATAAATGCTCCATCAACGCACCTAAAGAGAGCTAAGATAATTAGAGAACTAAGCTTTCACAGCCCCTTTAATAAGCCCCAATACAATGTATTTCTGAACAAGCAAGTAAAGGGCAGCGGGCACTATGCCAGCGAATATGGCGACGCTTGAGAGTCCTCCTGGATCCACTATCTCTCCTCCCCAGAGGAAGAACGTAGTGGCCACGGGTATCGTATACAACCTGCTTGAATTTAACAAGATGAGGGCAAAGAGAAGGTCGTTCCATGAGAGAGTGAACGAGAATATAAAGGCCGTTACTAAACCGGGAGCGGAGACAGGCAACGTAACCCTGAATAACGCCTCAAACCTGGTACAACCATCTATTAACGCTGAGTCCTCTAAATCCCTTGGGACTCCTAGAAAGTAGCTTCTGAGCATGAGCGTTGAGAACGGCAGCGTATACGCTAAGTGTACTAGCGCTAAACCGTGAAGCGTGTTATACAGTTTAAGCTCTCTAAATATTATTAAGATAGGTACCATCAAGATAAATATAGGAAACACATACGCAAATAGGACCAGCCACGTTACGAACCTCTTACCCCTATAGTTAAACCTTGCAAGATTATACCCAGCTAACGCCCCTAAAACCGTTCCCACAGTAGCGGCTGTTATAGCTACTATGAAGCTGTTGGTTATGTAGACTATCATAGGATCAGGTAGGGCAGCCCTAATACCCATACCTCTTATTATAGCTTCAGGACTTGGGTTAAACAAGTTGATGTAGTTCTCTAAGGTAGGTCTTAAAGGCGGTAAGGGGCTCCAAGCCTCCTCAGGAGGAGAGATACTGGTCTTAAAGGCCCAGTAGCTGGGGATGAAGATCCAGAGAAGTAGTAGAACAGAGCCCACGACAGTGATCACGTTGTCGAATAACCTGCTTGTCCTCTTCCCCATGATCACTCACCCATCTGTTTTAACGTAAAGTAGATCAGCACGAGGTAGATGGGCAGGACCACGATCGTGTAGGCTGCGGCAAGTGGGAGGTTGATCTCGGTCATAAAAGCTATCTTATAAGCTGCCATGGGTACCGTTAAAGTTCTGTCAACGGGGCCTCCGCCAGTGGTCATATATATCTGTGTAAACTCGCCCATGGTCCACATAAGCGAGAGAAGAACCACTGTAAATATCACGGGTTTAACCATGGGTAAGGTTATGTGAATGAACTTATGGTAGCTTTTAGCCCCATCCACCTCTGCCGCCTCATACAGCTCGATGGGTATCGCCTGTAACCCGGCTAGTATTCCCATGAAGAAGAACGGCCATCCGTGCCAGATGTTAAGTAGTATCACTGAGAACATTGCTGTATCATACCCAAGCCAGTGTATCGGTCGCAGCCCTAAGGCCATTAATATTTGGTTAAAAGTTCCCTTACCCGCGTAATTAAACCAAAAGAGAACAGCGCAGACGAACGATGGAAAAGCCCAGGGAAGAATGGATATCCCCCTTAAGAAACCTCTCCCTCTGAACCTCCTATTAAGTAATAGTGCTACAGAGAGCCCTATTATCGCCTTTATGAAAACCGAGGTAAACGCGTAGATGAACGTGTTGATCAACGAGGCGTAGAGCACGGGGGAGCATATGAGTCTCTCATAGTTCCTAAACCATGCAAATACAGGCTGCCTTCCTATAAGCTTTTCATGAAAGCTTAGCCATACATTATAGAATATAGGAACGATAAAAATGGTTATTATAAGTATCACAGTTGGAAGAACATAAAACCACGAGTACAGATAGTTTTTAAAACGCCTACTAACCATGAAATTTTTCACCTGACTTATAAAAAATAAAAAAGTTTTGGGATTAAATTAGGTTAACCTCCGTAAACCCTCTTTACCTCCTCAACAAACCTCTGATGGAACTCGTCAATGACCTTATCAGGGTCTTCTCCTCTGATCACTACTCTCTGTATCATTTCGTTCCATATGAATCCTTCACGGAATGACTCGCTGGGAGTGGTCCTCTCACCTAACGGGAAGGCAGCAGTCTCATGTATCTTGACCTTCTCAACCACCTTCATCGGGTCCTCCATTATTCCTGGCCACTTACCCTTCTTCCACTGCTCGCTTATCACCTTCATCTGACTCCTAAATATCGGTAGTCCGTATAGGTACGAGGACTCGATAAACCCTTTCCTATAGTCCTCTTTGTCCTCAAACAGGTAGTATACGAGGTCCTTAGCTAACTCTGGGTACTTAGTGGCTTTGAATATGAACGTGCTCTCGTCACCACAGTCAACAGCTACAGGCAGCACGAACAGCTTTGTCTTAGCGGCAAGGTCAGGTTTCTGAGTCATGAGGGCGTAGTATATGCTTAATGGGTTTATGGTCATGGCTATAGTGCCCTGTATGTAGTTTATGTTATTTGAGGCATCAACCCACTCAGGGCTATCTGGGGGTGTAAGCTCCTCACTCCATATCTTCCTGAAGAACTCCAAAGCCCTCTTAAGACCTGACCTGTAAGGCTCCTTACCCACCAAAACCCCATCAACGGACCTCTCGGACAGCATTCCCCCTCCGAATCCTGCCCAGAAGTGTTCAAAGGTCCACCAGGCATCGTAACCGTTCAAGCCTAATGGTAAACCTATCCCATAGACCCCTGGCTCGACCTGGTTTAGCTTCTTAGCTATCTCATATATCTCGTCGAGAGTCTTAGGTGGGAACATGTCCTCTATACCAGCCTTCTGAACAATATCCCAGCGCACGTGAAGCCACGTTACCTCATACATGTTAGGTATACAGTAGTAGTGACCGTTGAACGTACAGATCTTCCTCTTCAGCTCATAGATGTCGCTTTCGTTAAGTTTCTTCACTACATCATCTAGCGGGAGAAGAAGTCCCTGCTCGGCGAATATAGCCACTGGGTGTCCGTTTATCACTATGTCAGGTGGGCTTCCCGCCTCCACAGCGGCTATGAGCTTCCTCCCTATATCCGCTACTGCAAGCCAGGTTATTTCGACCTCAACATCATGCTCCTGAGCCCATCTCCTTACCTTACTCTCAACCCAATACATCTGAGGTGGAGTGAACGTGGCTCTACCCCAGATCACCAACTTAGGTTTTTCAGCGTAAACAACTGGGTATATGTTTAGTACAGCGACAGTTACAAGTAAAATAAATAGCGAGACTACGATCTTCCTCATAGCATTTTCCCCATTAATGGCTATCAAACTCCATTATTTAATCATTAACCCTAACATTTTTAGGATTCTCATCAATATGAATTAAAAGATTCTTGATGCTACATATCTCACGGTAATGTGAACTAATAGCATTTAGGCTATAGCCACGGAGGACGAAAACTTTGGCAAAATACCTAAAAGAGAGTGTGTTATGGGGTAGAGAAACTCGGCAAGGTAGGGCTTAAGCCTCTCCTTAAGCGTTTCTAGAATAATTTTATTTTAAGGTAACTTTCTATCCAGCTTAATAACTCTCTCACTCTTTTCCTTTCAGGAAGAGAAAACGGAGGACGTGGATACCCAGCGTCTACCCCTCTCTCATGTAAGACAGCGTAACTAACGGCTATAGGGGATCCTAACATGTGCACTCTCTCCCTTATCCTATTAACCTTGAACTGCAGCTCTCTCGCTTTCTCCAGTTTACCTTCTTCACATGACTTAAAGAGCTCATGGACTACCTCTGGTAGATAGTTAGACATGCCTGCTATGAACGCCCGAGCTCCTAATACGTAGCCGGGAAGGATAAGTCCCTCTGTACCTATTACTACATCGAAGTCCTCTCCCGTGTTAAGCTTATAGGATATAAAATTTATCAAATCAAAGCTGCTGTCTTTTACCCCTTTTACCCCTATGCTATAGAGTTTACTTATGAGACTCGGTCTTATAGGATAACCAACTCTCGCCGGATTATTGTACACGTATACTGGTATGCTTACACTCTCAAGTAACCTACTATAATGCGATATGATCGCGTCCTCTGAGTGAGCGTAGTAGTAAGGTGGTACGCTTGCTACGGCATTGGCACCTATATCCTCAGCATGACGTGCTAGCTCTACAGAGGTTAAGGTGTCTGCTGAACCAACGTGTACTATCGTGTTTAACTTGCCCTTTACGTGCTCGATGACGGTCTCCGCAACCTTTTTTCTCAGATCTAGGCTTATCATAGGCCCTTGTCCATAAGTCCCACAGATGAAGACTCCATGTACGTATCTCTCAATAAAATCCAGTAGGTTAATGAGCGAGTCAGTGCTGAGAAGGCCATTCCTCTCAAAGGGGGTTATCAGAGGAGGAATTATACCGTAAGCTTTCTTCATGTGTTTTTATTTTCTCAGTAAAGTATTTAATCTTCAAGCCTAACAGGTTCAGGTTATTTATAATTATGTTATTAATGGATATAAATGTGTGAGAGAGGTGGAGATCGACATTTCCCATGAACACAAGCCTTTATCTACTTATTACGTGGTAATGGACCCTTACAACAGTCTTTTATCATTAATCACTAAGCTTGCTGATGTGAACATTTACGTTTATGGAGTCTTCAAGCTAGGTAACAATGTTTCCTCAATGATTAGGTGCGAGTTTCAAGACAAAAACTCGTACAATATACTCACTAAAGCCTTGAGAGAATCGGATAAGGTAATTTCCCTTAAAGTTATAAACAAGAAACCTACTTCATGCTTTATGGTTGTTGAGAAGAAGAACTGTCACTTCTATGACTATACCCTCGGTGAGAACAGACTGATTTTATTTCCTTACGTAATTAAGGAAGGTTTACGTCATTTTATAATATTTACAAAAAAGTACAATTATACTAAAGATTTTTATAAAGAAATCTCTATATATGGTAAGATAATAAAACTGAAGAGAATAAATCTTGATCATGCTCTAGAATGGGTTGAAAGTTTAAAGATATCTGACATACTTCGTTCAATGCTTACGCCAATGCAGCTAAGGGTTATTGAGGAGGCGATTAAGGGAGGTTACTATAGCTGGCCACGTAAGTCGAAGATGAGTGAGCTCTCCAGAAGACTCGGTATTTCTAAGACAACCATAAGCGAGCATCTTAGAAAGGGAGAGCAGAAACTGATTTCTCTACTGCTTGGCCATATCAGTAAAGAGAGAAATAACATTCAGTTAATCAGCTAGGCAGAGCAATGAAGATCTTAGCCATTGACATAGGTACCTCAACTATTAAATCAGGCATGGTTGACGATCAAGGAAATATACTGTCAACTTGTAGCAAAGAGATAGACATACACTCTCCAGAACCGGGAGCTGCATTGCACGACCCGAATAAGCTTTTTGAGACAGTGATGCTAGTCTCAAGGGATGTTATTAAGAAGACAGGAAGTAAGGAAATAGATGCAATGGTGTTTTCGGGGTATCTTTTCGGCCTCATTCCTCTTAATGAGAGAGAAGAGCCCATATACTGGATGATGACATGGCTTGATAAGCGCCCCTCCTTGGTTATCGACGAGATAGTAAGGATATGGGGATCAAGGGAGCTATATGAGCGAACAGGCTGTCCCCCTCTTTTCATATATCAACTTTCAAAAATTTACTGGTTAAGGAAATACAAGAAGGAGATCTTCGAAAAGACAAAGAGATTCTTAGACGTGAAAGGTTTCATAGTAAACAGAATCGCTGGAAGAAAGATAATGGATATAAGCGCAGCCTCAGGGTCCCAGCTCCTTAACATAAGAAAGTTAAGCTGGGACGATCTTAGCCTTGAAATAGCTGGCATCAATGAGGAATGCTTACCAGAGCTTGTAAACAGCGATACCGTAATGGGTTATATCTCGGAAGACTTCGCTAAAAAGATTGGTTTGGATAAACCCGTACCTTTAGTACCAGGCGTCTTCGACGGAGCGGCAGTAGCAATAGGTGAAGGGGCTACCTCAGAGGGTATAGGTAGCTCCCACCTCTCTACGAGCACCATGCTTAGGGTTGCATCTAAAGTCCCTATGGTAGATAGGAGTGAGGAGATGCGCTTTCAAACGTACTACATGGCTGAGGGAATATGGTTACCGGGAGGTGCCGTAAACAACGCAGGTATAGTTCTCAGGTGGTTCAGGGACAACTTTGGGGATCTTGAAAGGATAGTTGCTAAGAGAACTGGAGATGAGGTATATGAGCTTCTAAATAGGGAAGCTGAGAGAGCACCCCCGGGGTCCTCAGGCCTAGTATTTCTACCTTACATAAGCGGTGAGAGGTTCCCCGGGTTTGGGAACTACTCAAGCGGAGTGTTATTTGGGCTTAGGCTTGAACATAAGAGATGGCATATTATTAGGGCTTTAATGGAAGGAGTAATTCTAAACCTCAATATAATTAAGGAGGCCTTAACGGATAACGGCTTAAACGTTAAGGAGATCAGAGTAACGGGGGGAGGGGCTAAATCCAAGCTATGGCTACAGGTACTTGCTGACATAACGGGCATCAAGGTTCGACGCTTTAAAGGGGAAGACGCTGCCCTGCTAGGATCATGCATTCTCGCCATGAAAGCTCTTGGTGAAAGAAAAAGCATTATAATGGATGAGGAACGTTACCTTGATGACCCCATATATCCTAACGAAACAAACAGGTCTTTATATGATAAAAAGTTTCAAATATTTAAAAAACTTATTAAAACATTAACTCCTATATGGAAAGAGGCTAGCTCTGCTTAATACCTGCTCTATTATCCCTCTTTATAACTTCAGTATTCACTAACCCAGGAGGTATTCGCTTCTCTATAACGCTGATAATTGCCTCTACGTTAGCTTCGTCCATCCCTCTAAGTCCTTCGGACGTGTTTGCTCCTATGTGAGGAGTTACGATCACATTCTCATATTTAAGTATAGGATGTTTCCCATCTATCGGCTCGTCCTCGATAACATCTAGAGCAACAGCTCCTATCTTCCCTTTCTCAAGATACTCTATGAGCGCGTTAGTATCTATTAAACCTCCTCTAGCGGTGTTAACTATTACCACCCCGTCCCTCATCAGTTCCAGCTCCTTCTTCCCTATCATATGATAGGTCTCATTCGTGAGAGGTGTATGAAGTGTTATTATATGGCTCTCCCTTAGTAAAGTCTTTAAATCAACTAGCTTAGCACCATGTTCAGCAGCCTTTTCCTCGGAAACATAAGGATCAAAGGCTAAAACAGTTGCGTTAAAGCCTTTAGAGAATATCTCAGAAACTCTGCTGCCTATGTTCCCTAAACCTATAACACCCACAGTCTTACCTCTAATGGTAAAACCTAGAATCTTCCCTCTTTCCTTCCATAGGCTTTTTTTAACGAGGTTTGCTGAGAAACACACCTTTCTTATAGCGGCCAAAGCTAGGGATACGGCCAGCTCGGCGACAGAGTCTCTTTCCTTCTCTCCAGGAACTCTCGTAACTAGAACGCCGTTCTCAGTAGCTGCTTTAATGTCAACATTATCTACACCTATCCCATGTCTGGCTATAAGTATGATGTCATTGTTATTCTCGAAGAACTCCCTATCGTAGTTAGGCGTGACGCTTGCAATTATAAAGTTAAACCCTTTGAGTTTTTCAGCAAGCTCCTTGCCATGGGACTTTTTATCTACGCTAATCCACTCAACCTCCGCATACTTTTTAAGTCTCTCCACTAGGTCAGGTGCGTGAACACCGAAGGATCTGGAATTGACAACTGCTACCCTATACATCTCTATTACCACTTCTTTAGCTTACTTTAATACTTATATCCTAGAGCCCTAACAGTGTTGGCTATAACTTAATCTCTAAGGAGCGCTCTAAATAATGGTGATACAGTGTTCGGAAAGTTACCTACTCTTCTAAAGGAGGGGAAGCCCGCATGGGGAGCATGGATTACCATCGGTAATCCCGAATCCCCTGAAATGCTTTCCTCGTTAGGTTTTGACTGGCTTCTCTTTGATCTAGAGCATGCCCCACTTGACTACCAACTTCTCGAATACATGTTGATGAGTGTTAGAAACGACGCTACACCGTTGGTAAGAGTTCCTCATAACAACCCTGTGTACGTCAAGAAGGTCCTTGACATGGGGGCTGCGGGCGTGCTCTTCCCCATGGTTAACTCCAAGGAGGATGCCCTGTTAGCAGTAAGATCTACCCGTTACCCCCCTAAAGGTATCAGAGGAGTTGGGCCCAGAAGAGCTGCGATGTACGGACTCAACAGAGAGGAGTACATGAGTAAGGCGGATGATGTGTTGGTCGTAGTGCAGATAGAGAGCAAGGAAGCTGTAGATAACGCTGAGGAGATACTCTCAGTTGAGGGAGTAAGCGCATTCTTCATAGGACCTAACGACCTCTCGTTCTCGTTAGGCTATAGGAGCTGGAAAGAATCCCCTGTGAGAAAAGCAATAGAGAAAGTAGCCGAGATAGGTAGCTCTTTAAGAGTACCAGGTGGCATGTACTGCTGGGGAGAGAAGGCTATAAGCTTTGCCCTAAACCTAGGTTTACGACTCATAGCTTTAGGAAGTGATTACAGATACCTAGTCTACGGAGCAAGTGAAATGCTTAAGAGAGCTAGGGAAATATCGAAGAACCTCACATAGTTAAACAAAATAAGGTGTCAAGCCCAATTTTTATTGTTATGAGC
>Ga0190367_1001265_pt1 | contig 14952 bp, 14 predicted proteins | sample 4872181011_MG_FD_171838 | JGI IMG/M metagenome (GOLD analysis project Ga0190367, IMG submission 171838) | Hydrothermal vent microbial mat bacterial communities from Southern Trench, Guaymas Basin, Mexico - 4872-18-10-11_MG | ecosystem: Environmental > Aquatic > Marine > Hydrothermal vents >...
AACTATTGTCAAATTTTCATGCTGACAGTATATCCTGTCCTCAACCCATATTCTGAAATATCCCTTAGGATCTCTTACAAAATTCGATGATTTAGCTTCAATAACATTCTTTACTTCTCCTCTCTCCCTTTTTATTCTCTTCTCCTTTAAAACCAACAAATCGAATCCCAGATCTTTTGGGGGAGAATTTTTTAACTTAGAGGCTTTTGCCATGTAAGTTGCAACCCTCAATTCTTTAATGCACCCTCTTGTCTTATCACTGGCTTCAGTTGTAAAGATGAGTTGACAACCAATTTCTTCAGCTATATAGGTCAGTAAAGCATTTATTCCAATCGAATCTGCATCCATCAGTTCTGTCACATTTCCCACACCCATGAGAAGAGGATAATCGCATTTACTTCTAAATTCGTAGTATCTCATGAGAGATTGGAAAACTTTTATATCCAATATGGGATCAGCTATAATCTTATCTGTAAAACCTCTAACAATTTCAACCAATTTCAATAGCTTCTCAACATCTCTTTCAACAACAACAACTGCCCTATCTCTCACCAAATCCAAGCAATTCATGTTTTCGTATGATATGCTCATAATCATGTCAATTCCATGTTTAACTCCAATCTCAATAGCCTTTCTGTTAAATGTATCTATGCTCAAAGCATCGCAATTATCTCTTGCAATCTTAACAATCCTCTCAACATCTTTTAAATCGAAGTCAATAGGAATTCCTAGATCAATTATATCCGCTCCACTTTCCAAATAGTAGTTTATCTTTTCTATTAAGCTATCTTCATCCAAACTGGTTGCATCAACTATCTCAGCAACTATCTTAATCCTTCCTCCCACCTTAACGTTACCTATGTGAAAGTAACACTCTTCAATGGAATCGATCAACTTCATTTTCTCTTCAGCTTTCAATTTAAGCATTCTGCATGCTGGAATTTCATGAGAAAGTTCAATTTCTTCAATTCTTTCAAGAATGTAAGGCAAATCGGAGTAGTGAATTGTTCCCAGCCTAACTTTAACACCCTTCTCCTCTTCAAAATCTTTCCACCTCCCCTTTGCTAACCCGGGAACTATGACAAGATCGTAATTGCTTAAATCTAAGTTTTCTATGTGTTTTGGAGTTATAAAGCTTGCAACATCTACATTGGCAACGTAAATATCGCATCCGAACTTTTCTGCAATTTTCCTAACTTCCTTTTCAGCAAGCTTTCCAGTTACAAGTAAAATTTTCATAATCTTTCAATTCCAATTATAGCCTTTATTCCCTCTATATTCCATTCTTTAATGAAACCTCTTTCAGGCTTTCCAAATTCAAGCTTTTCAGCTCTTGTTTCTCTCTTTATGTAACCTTCCCAACCTTTTACAAGATCTCTTGGAAATTCCAAAGTAACGTCTATAAATTCTTCTACATTCAAATTCATCTCCTTCCTCATCTCCTGTATTCTCCTAACCAACTCTCTTGCAAAAGCCTCTCTCTTCAAATCATCATCCAAGATTTTGTAAACGTAAACCGTTCCTTTCGAAAAATCTTCAAACTCGTAATTTGGAATATCGTATTCAACTATAACTGCATCTTCAATCTTCATTCCATCAAATTCCACCATTTTACTCTCAGCAATTCTTCTAAGTTCCTCTTCACTCAATCCTTCCAAGAACTTCTGGAAATCCTTAACTCTCTCCTTCAATATTCTACCAACAACTCTGTAATTCGGCTTAACAACAATTTTCTTCTCAAATTCCTCCACAACTCTAACATCCTTTACATTACATTGCGATTTGATTATTTCCTTCAGCATGTTAACAGCTTTCTTAACATTCTCATCCTTGCTCTCGATTACCACCTCTCTCAATGGCCATCTCAACTTTCTCTTGGCCTTTTGTCTGGCACTGCTCACAGCTTCAAATATCTCCCTTACAATATCCATAGCTCTCTCAAGCTCCTCATCAATGAATCTTTCTTCTGGTTTTGGATAGCTCTCCATAAATATAGATTCCTTACAACTCTTAAACTCCTTCAAAAATCTTTGATATATGAACTCAGATAGAAATGGTGTGAATGGAGCAATTATTTTTATTGTTTTCTCGATAACTCTCAATAGAGTTAAATAAGTTGCAATTTTCAGCTCATCTTCACCTTCAACCCATACACGTGGTCTTATGAGCTGAATATACCACCTGCTAAAATGTTCTATAACAAACTCTAAGAATGCCCTAACAACTCTGTGGAGCTGATAATTTTCCATAGATTCATATGCTAATTTGTTCAAACTTTCAAGTTTTGATAGAATCCATCTGTTTTCGTAATCTGAGATACTCTCTAAATCGATTTTATTAATCATTTCCCTATCCAAGCTCATGTATGTGTATGCAAATCTTATTGCATTCCAGAAAATATTGAGCATTCTCAAAATGTTTCTAACTTCTTTCCAACTGAATCTCAGATCTTCCCATAAAGCAGAACTTAGTACATAAAGCCTGAAGGCATCAACTCCCACTTCCCTTATAACCTCCTCTGGCTCAACAACATTTCCTAAGCTCTTGCTCATTTTTCTTCCAAGTTCATCTAAGGTAAAACCATGCATTAGAACTGTTTTGTAAGGTGCTTTCCCAAAACTGATAACGCTTGCACCCAATTGAGAGTAAAACCATCCTCTCGTCTGATCATGTCCTTCAGTGATAAAATCCGCTGGCCAAATTTTGAAGAAATTACCATCTCTCAATGGATAACCTAGAGTTCCCCAGCTTGCAACTCCGCTATCGAACCAAACATCAAAAACATCCTCAATTCTGTACATCTTTCCTCCACATTTACATTCGAATGTTATCTCATCTATCTTAGGCCTATGTAAATCTAGATCGTCCTTCCAAGGTATCTCATTTATATCTCCTATGACCTTCCATTTTCCACACTTTTCACATATCCATACTGGAATTGGAATTCCCCAGTATCTCTGCCTACTTATGCACCAGTCCTTAGCATTTTCCACCCAATCTTTAAAACGTGATTTTCCAGCCCATTCTGGAATCCATCTTACCTTTTCTATCTCTTCAAGCATTTTCTCCTTAAGCCTTGAAACTGCCAAGAACCACTGTTCCGTAGATCTGTATATTATAGGTGTTTTACATCTCCAGCAATGCCCGTATCTGTGAACAATAGTTTCCTCAGCTAAAAGCAAACCTTTAGCCTTTAAATCATCAATTATAACTCTATTGGCATCAAAAACATAAATTCCAGAATATTTTCCAGCTTTTTCATCAAAAACTCCTCTATCATCAACTGGATTGAAAACTTCCAATCCTTCAGCAATACCCAATTCAAAATCTTCCAAACCGTGACCGGGTGCTATGTGAACACAACCAGTATTTTCGTGAGCAACAAAATCTGCATTAACTACCCTATGAATTTTTTCCTTCTGAATTGGAACTTCATCTGATAATGGATGCTCATACTCCAAACCGTATAGATCCTTACCTCTATAATTTTCAACTACCTTCCAACTCTCATAGGATTTACTCAAAACATCATCTGCCAAATCTTTGGCCAAGATCAAATACTCCTTTCTACCATTTTTGATTGCTTCAAAAAGACCATATTCAAAATCAGGATGGACTGCAACTGCCATGTTAGCTGGAAGTGTCCAGGGTGTTGTAGTCCATATAACTATGTAAGTTTTATCCCTTCCCTTTATAGGAAACTTCACATATATAGATGGATCTTCTCTCTCAGCATATTCAACTTCTGCATCTGCCAAAGCTGTTTCACATCTTGGACACCAGTTCACAACTCTCAACTTCCTCTCAAGCAATCCCTGTTCGTAAGCTCTCTTTACAGTCCACCAAGCAGAGTTTATGTATTCAGCTTTGATTGTCATGTAAGGATTTTCCCAGTCCATCCAAACCCCCAAAGCTTTAAACTGCTCTGTCATAGTATCTTTGTTCTTCAAAGCGTATTCGTAGCATTTTTTAACAAACTTCTCAATTCCGTATCTCTCAATATCTCTCTTAGTCCTGAATCCAAGAATCTGCTCGACCTTGACCTCTATCGGTAATCCATGCATGTCCCATCCTGGTGTATCTGCAACTTTATAGCCTTGCATTCTCTTAAATCTTAAAATAGTATCCTTTATCACTTTGTTCCAAGCAGTTCCTAAATGTATTCTTCCAGTTGTGTAAGGAGGACCGTCAACGAAAAAGAAGAGCCTATCTCCTTTGCTTTTTACCTTCTCATAAATTCTTTCTCTCTCCCAAAATGCCCTCACTTCCCTTTCAACTTCATGAGGGGAATAAGCGTTAGGAAACATGAAAAATGAGCATCAAACCTGTTTAAAATTCTATCGCGAACATTTTTATACAACTTTGAACCTTTAGTTTTAGGATGATGAGTGGGGTAGCTTCTGATCTGTGATGAGCCTTACCACTCTGACTATCTAAAGTATCTCAAGTCCTCATCACTCCTATACTGTTGCACAACTTGTTCGTGCATCTCTCTAATCTGCTTGATGAACTTCTCCATTTCCTTTGCTCTTTCCTCAAGAGCCTCAACACTGACATCAATATTTAGAATTTTCATCAGAACTTCCAAAACTGCTTTTGCACTTTTGGGATCAACCATATAGCCAGATGTAACACCCATTAAGCAAGCAGCTTCAATTCCCTCAAGCTGGGAAACACCAAGAAGCAATCCCGAAGCACCTATTATTCCACCACTAGGCTCTCCTCTCTCAAATTTTACTCCATACTTCTTCAACTCCTCTACAAGCTCTGAAGTATTTGCAGCACCTATTACGTAAGGCTCTTCAACGAGTTTGCCAACACCATAACCCCCTAAGGTAAAAATCCTCTTTGCACCGAACCTTTTGACAATTTCCATATAAGCATTTACGAGCTCATAATGTCCAATTCCATCCATGCTCTGAAAATCACCTACAAGTATGAGTAAATCTGGAGAATTGTCCTTTGATTTGTGAGCATAGACTTCATTCTTGGGAAGTCTTACAGTTCCATCTTCATTTACCATTACCTGTGGAGGGAAGTGATGGGAGTAAATCTCTACAACCTTTACAGTATCCAACTCCCTTACTAAATGATCGGCAACAAGCTTTCCCACATGCCCAATTCCTGGCAAACCTTCTATAAATACGGGATTTTCCAGCCCAATCTCCTCAGGCATCTTCAAATACCTAACATCAACCCTCTTCAGCATATCTCCACCTCCCTATATTAAAGAATCCTACCTCCCTTCTTAACATTCTCCTATACTTACCGTAAGGATCTTCAGGAGAGAACTTAGGTGGGATAGGCATAAAAGTCTTCTCACCACATTCTGGACAAACATCTTTAAGTGTGTATTTTCCACATTTACACTTTCTCATTTTAACCTTCATGATAAAAATGAATTAAAGAACTTAAAGTATTTTTCCTACTTTTTGTAATGAAAAAATTATATTATATTAATGCTTTTTCTACAAGCTCAATAGCCCTATCTATTTCCCTCTTCAATATTTCTGGCAAACCTTTTATCTCTATTTCCATAAACCCTCTTATGAGAAGAGATATTGCCTCATCTCTACTCAATCCCCTTGTCATAAGATAAAATATTTCATCCTCAGCTATTTTGCCTATTGCAGCCTCATGACTTAAATCTACATTTGGATTGCTGGCCTCTAACTCTGGAATAGCATGAATTGTCCCACTTCCCAATATCATACCCTTACATTCTAAGTGTCCTTTTACATTCTCTGCATTTCCTATTAAATGTCCTCTTGCAATTATCTTTCCCCCTCTGCTTATACTTCTCGATATTATCTCAGCAGAACTGTTCTCACCATTCAAATAAACTCTGCTACCTAAATCAATCTCAGAATTTTCAAATCCTACTATTATGCTACTGAATACAGCCTTAGCATTTTTATCTAGGTAAGCTGTTGGATAAGCTTTGAGATACTTTACTGGACTTAGAAGTATATAATTGTTGATAAATACTCCATTTTCTTCAACCCTTATAGCACTTCTGGGCAAAACCTCATTTTTCTTCTTCCAATTGTGAATCATTGTAAATGTCAGTTTTGCATTCTTCTTTACATAGAACTCTGAAATACCTAAATGTATGCCAGAAAGTTTTTCTGATGTACATCCAGTTATTAAATTTAGCTCAGAATTCTCCTCAACAATTATTATATTGTGTACATTCTGGTTTTTGATACGTTTTAGGTAAAGACAAGCTTCTACTGGAAATTCTACCTTTAAACCTCTAGGTACTCTTATGAAGTAGCCGTCAAAATCATTTTCTCTCTTCTCAATAAGCTTCCAGCTGTATTCTTCAAGCCAATCGTATTTTTTCAAAGCCTCTTTAGTACTCAATATTTCAACTCCTCTAGCAAAGCTTACCATTGGTTTATTGTCTATCATTATGAAGCTTGCAGATCTTTTGGATGGATCTCTTTCAATTCCAACTTTCTTCAAATCTTCCTTTAAAGAGTTCTCAGGCATTTTCTAACACACTCCTCATAACCGTATTTTTCAACAGTCTTCAAGATGTCGTATGAATTTCCAATGCATGCAATCCTTCCCTTGTACATTATTACACCATAATCTGCGTCAACATACCTAAGTATACGTCCAGTATGAGTTATTATTATTCCCGATTTCTTTCTCTCTTCTTTGGGCTTATCTCTCTCAAGTAAAATCTTTATAGCTTCACCTATTACAGCTATGTTCTCTAAATCAACTCCACTATCTGGCTCATCTAACATAACAAATTCGGGATTCATCAGAAGTAGTTGTAAGAGTTCCGATCTCTTTATTTCTCCTCCAGAAAATCCGACATTGACATCTCTATCTACAAGGTTTTCCATCTTTAGCAACTTCACATATTCATCTATTTTATCTTCTGTTCCTCCAATCTTAGCACAGTGCTTTATAACTTCTCTAAGTTTAACACCAGATATTTTCGGAGGATTTTGGTAAGATATCCCTATACCCATCCTAACCCTCTCATCCGCTTTTAAATCTTTTATATCTTTTCCTTTATATATTATTCTTCCATCATAAACTTTGTACTTGGGATGTCCAGCTATTGCCATGAGTAATGTTGATTTTCCACTTCCGTTTGGCCCGAATAGAGCTAATGTTTGTCCCTTTTGAATGTAGAGATTTACGTTTTGAAGAATTTTCTTTCCATCGATTTCAACACCTAAGTTTACAATTCTCATTACATCTCTATCCATTGAAGAAACACTCAGATGATGAACTAAAAATCTTTTGGAGTTTAGAATTCGATTATATCCACATTCTCATCTTCCACAATCGCAAATGTTCTCTTGCCCGTTAGGTAACCGCAAACTTCACCTGGGTTGATTACAATCTTTTCTCCAAATTTTTCAACTTTCACTTCGTGTGTATGTCCAAGAATTAAGTATTTATGAACAGTTTTCTTAAGAATCTCTATAATTTTTTTATCTGTACCATGATAAACAACTCCATTTGGAAATTCGACAATATCTCCCAAAACCCAGCCTTTTTCTTCTGCAATTCTTGTAAGTATTTTCTTTTCACCATCATTATTTCCAAAAGCTATGTACATTTCCCTTTTTATTCCTGCAAGTGCCTTCATTGAGAAAGGCGCTATTATATCTCCAGCATGCACAACAAAATCGAACTTTTCTCCCCTCAAAACATCAATCAAATCTCTTATTGCATCTAAATTGTCATGTGTGTCCGCTATGGCAACGAACCTCATGTATCATATTATTCCCTTGCTTTTTAAATATTCCCACATTATTTCTAAAGCTTCCAATTCCCTCTCACTCCCACACTTCCTAACTATATCTGAATAGTATTTTATTTTTTCAATTAGGGATGGATTTTCTTTCAATCGTGTTGCATGAACTAAAGCTTCTATCAGTGCATTGAATCCCCTATTCACAGTCCTTAAATCAGTTCTAACAATTGAACCTTCAACAAGTGTTAGATCTGCGATATTACCTCTTAGATCTGCCTTAAACTTACACCAAGCCAATGTATTCTTTATAACTGGCGGATCGAGACTTTCGAACCATTCATCATCTAAATCGTCAAATGCTGAAATTGCAAAAACAACTGGATCCCTAGTAACATTTACGTATAATATTCCTCTTTTCAAATTTTCTCTTGTGTGTGAGGGATAAACCTTTACACTTGCAAATCTGCTCTTAGGATTGTCCACAATTATTCCTAAAGGAGCTGTATTTATCCATTCTCCAAAAGTTATTCCTATAACTTCATTTATACCCTTTGTAAATCCGAAATATTCAAGCTTCATACTATTTCACCTAAAGATAAGTATATAGATGCACAGGTCAAATCGGCAATACTACCCGGATTTATATTTTTGGTTAAAAGTTCTTCATCAAATTTTCTAACATTATCAATGTTAAAGTCGTCTAAAATCTCTCCTGCTTTAATTCTAACATCTTCAGCCACTTTTCTACCATGTTTTGCAATTATTAATGGATCCAAATACTTTGACATTAGAAAGAGGTATGTGTAAACAATTGCATAGTTCAATTCTTTAAATTCTTTATAGGATTCCATCAAAACTTTACTACCTTCTAAACACCTCCAATATCCTTCAACTATCTCCCTTGCAACTACATTTTCCTCTGGAGATTTTAGAAGCCAATTGTAAAGGTTTATTTCTTTATCTATCAATTCTTTCTCAATATTTTCCTTCAAGCTCAGATAATCAACATCGATCACACGTGGCTTGCACATTCTGAATGCGTTTAGAACTGCAATGGAATCGTGATATGTTGTCTTTTTCAACTCACCTTTAACTAGCTTTACGTTGCCCTTACACCAAATTAGAGGTATGAGAAGGAAGAAGGCACCGAAATGAACATTTGTCTTGCATATTTTATACGATTTCTCAACGGCTTTGAAGAAGTTGATGCCAATACTTCCCCTCCTATTTACACAATCCTCAAATATTGGATATACAGCTATTGCAGAGATTATGAAATGTTCATACCTTAAATCTTTGAACTCATGCTCCCTATCAACATTTCCCGGCTTAGGATTTGCTGAAACCTCCAAAATCAAACTTAAAATACCTCTCTGTGCATGATTCATGACAAGTATAAGAGGTAAAAACTTTTAAATTACTTTACTATCAGAGCTATGATGCGAAGAATTAGGAATCAGATTCTTCAGGCCCTTTACAATAGGGATATGAGTGTTTACGAGCTAATTGATAGGCAGGATGCAAGTTTGCCAGAATTCTTTGGAATAATTCAGGAAATGGAAAGAGAAGGAATTCTTAGGATTTTAGATGGTCGAATAAGTCTTACAGATGATGGTTTGAAATTGTGTGAGGATTTGGGAGTCAAGAGGGTTAATGAATTTACATGTGAATATTGTGAAGGTACAGGTTACGTCATAATGTTCAAGGATGTTTTGGAAGAATACGCTAAGATTGCAAAAGATAGACCTGAAGCGATTGAGAAGTACGATCAAGGTTTTATAAGCTTGGATGGTGTTATTAGGAGGGTGCAGTTTCTTTATGAGAGAGGAGATCTTCTTAAGACTGAGATATTCGTTGTTGGAGATGATGATCTCTTCAGCTTGGCATCATCACTAACTGGCTTTCCTAAGAAAGTTTTTGTTGTAGATATTGATGAGAGGTTGATAGATTTTATAAATAGGAAGGCGGATGAGTATGGTTTACCAGTAGAGGCTATGGTTTACGATGTTCAGCAAGCATTTCCAAATGAATTGAGAGGAAAATTCGATGTCTTTGTAACTGATCCAGTTGAAACTTTACCTGGAATAAAGCTATTCCTATCTAGAGGAGTTTCTACCTTGAAGGGTGAAGGTTGTTCTGGCTATTTCGGTTTAACAACTCTCGAAGCTTCGAGAAAAAAGTGGTATGAGATACAAAAAATGATACATGGGATGGGTTTTGTCATTACGGATATAAGAAGAAAATTTAATGTCTATCCACAAGAAGAGAAGAACTTCTTCAGATTTCAGGAGAAGTTGCCAATTGTAAAGAAGTTAGGTGCTAAGATCGATTACAACTGGTACAAGTCATGTCTTTACAGAATTGAAGCTATTAAAAAACCTAATCCGTTAGTTGAGGGAGAAATGATAATAAATGAGGCTGTTTACAGAGATGAGGAAAGTTGGGCTACACCATTATGAAACGATATAAACTAAGAAAGAAGGAGTGCAAGTTAATTTCAAAATATTTTGACGAAAATTATGGTATTAATATTGGAGGGGAGATGGAAAAGTTTGAATTTGATGATATAAGTGTAATTGCAGTTGATAATGAACCTCTAATTCTCGAATACAAAGATAGATACTACTTCACAGTTTACGGTATAATGAAATTGAGACCCAAAGATGGATGGGTTGTTGTTGATGAGGGTGCAATGCCATACATAATGAGGGGAGCTGATGTAATGAAACCGGGAATTGTAGATTTTGATGAAAAAATAAAGGCTGGAGATTTTGTTTATGTTGAATCAAAAATTCCAATTGCGGTTGGAATAGCTCTTGTAGATGGTGTTGAGATGAAGGAGGGAAGAGGTAAAGCAGTTAAAAACATTCACCACTTGAAAGATAAAATTTGGAACTACTTTTTTGTTAAAAAACATACAAAATGAGTAATTGCTGTTAATAGCAAGGAGACTGTCAAGACAAAGATTTAGAATAGAATTAGTTAATAATATTTATGGTAGGGTTATAAAGAAATTAATTGAAAGAGCGAAGAGGAGGAAGATATTTAAGAGGAATAAGAAAGGTTTAGAGGTTAAGATACTATCAGGGTTATTATATTTCTTCGTGCATTCTTTGAGAAAGACAAGCTTGTTTATGTCTTTATTTGAGGAAATATCACACGAATCAGTTCAAAAGTATTATCACAGGCTCAAATACATTCTAAAAGAACCTAAGAGGAAGGAGAGGAGGTTAATAACTGTAGATGAGACGATTGTTAGGGTGGGGATAAGAAAATGTTTGTTTGGGCTGCAATAGATGTGGAAACGAAAGAATGTTTAGGAATTTGGGTTTCCATGGCCAGACATCAATTTATAGCTTATAGTTTATAAGAATGGTTTTAAAATATTGTAAAAATAAACCTACGTTTATCGTCGATAAGGGAGTTTGGTATAAAGACGCTTTCAAAAGAATGGGTTTTAATTACGAAAATGAAACCTTTGGAAGAAGAAATGCAGTAGAACAGTTCTTCATTGCTCAAATCAAGAACAAAAAGATTTTACAACATATTCCCAGAAAATAAGATGAAATTTAGATCCATCCTAAGCTGTTGAAATCATTCGCTTTATTACATAATTTAATATATTGCTATTATAAAAATATGAAATCTTGACACCCTATCCTCTATATCTATAGGAATTTTTCTTTTAGTTTTTCGTATATTTCACTAATATGTGCTCTTTTTTGAATCTCATATACTCCAAAGAGGAAGGCTCCGAGATCGAAACGCATAGGATTTAGTTTCATCTCATAACAGACTTTGGAAATTGTTAGGCTAAGTTTTTCATCTAAACTTCGATTTGTATTATCTGCGAGATCTGAACACTTTAACTCTTTCTTTAATCTGCTACAAATTAGTGGTATAGAAAGGGAAATTCTTCTAACCCATCTATCAATTGGTACTATATATCTTAAAATTTCTGGATCTTTAAACCAGGACCAGTCTAATTTCTCAGATTTCCCCCATTCCGTAAGTGAGAATGCCAGATCTCTTACAATGAATTTTGCAAGTTTAGGGCCTATACCTCTAATATTTTGAAGAATAAGATCGTGTGCTTTATCAAATTGATTCTTGATAACAAATTTTCTCAGCTCTTTAATTTTTCCACTCTTGTAAAACTCAATTAAGCTTTCTAGATACTTAGAGTTAAATCCTCTCTCATTGAAACATCTCTTGAATTTACTTTTATGAATGCTCTTAGCTTTTTTGAACCATTTATCTGCAAGATTCTCGATTTTTAAAAGTTGATCGATACTATCGGCACTATATTCTTCCTTAAGTTCATTAAGTGCTAATAGAACTGAAACAGGGTGTGTTTTTACCCTATTATTTTTGCTATCTTTCTTATACCAATTACACTGCCTCTTGCATTCAAGTTTTAAGTCAAATCCCCCTTTTTCAAAATTGTAGATTATTAAGAATATAAATAAAAACTCGTCATTGGTTTTAATAGCTTTGTCATAATCTCTTCTGTTTTCAAAATCATCTATGTCAGCATTATGTAGATTACAGTTTATCCAACCTAAATCATTAAAGTCTATATGCTCGCAGCTTACTATTCCCCTTATTATTTTCATGTCATCATCAACGTTAGTATTCATAAGCTAGAGTAGTAGAACTGCAATTTTTAAACTTTAAAAGCTTAGGTGTGAAGAGTTCCAAGATAAGTGTGCAAAAATTTAATTGAACTGTTACAATACATTTAGTGTGTCTAACCTGATTATAGGAAGAAAAAAGGTTATTGAAGAAGCTGAAAAGCAGATAAATCACCTAATATCTAGGTTAGAGAAGATTATTAAAGGTGCTAAGCAAGAGTATTTATTTCACATTGTCTACTTCTATCCACAGCTATTTGCACATCTTGCAAAAGAGATTGTAAAAGATGGAAGTGAGCAGACATATAACATAACGTGGCTTAGAGCTACTACTGGAATTACATTAGCTTTGAACAAAATATTACCAAAATATCTGCCACTTGAGCATATTTCAACGTTAGATATTAAAAAATTTGAAAGAACTCTATCTGAGCAGAGAGCATATTTTGAATTCATCCTAATATCATATAATATTGGCGCTTGGCAGTACATCTTGGAAAACAAGTACATTGACAAAATTATGATTAAAGACAATACACCCTACACCTATTACCCAGAAGACAAAGTACACCTGTATATGAGCTATATAAACAAAGCATTTGAATTCTCAAGAAGCGAGGAGTATAGAAGATGGTTTGATATAGTTTACAAAAACTTACCTGAAGATTTAATCAGAATTATAAATAATTATTTATTTAGAAACTATAAATTTTATTTAGATGATCTTGCCAGAGCGTTATCGTATCTTGAAAACTTAGTTGAACATGATCAGGGCATCTATTTTTACAGAAACAAAATACATGAGGTCTTTACAAAGAATATACGCAGTGGAAGAGCAGAGAGACTTATCAAAGCTCTAACTTTCGGTAAAGATAAGGATTTATGGAGATCACCATTAATTCCAGTGAAGAAAGGGTATTATTTGATTGCTAGCTGGGTATTTAAGCTTAAGATGCACTTTCACTCTTGGATATATCCGATATTTGAGCAAAACTATGAAAGATTTGCGAGATTTGTGGGACAATTATTCGAGGATTATGTTAAAGATCGAATAAAGAATTTAGCTGATGAAATTAAATCAAATATTGCAATCCGTGAGCGTGACTACCCTGAGATAAGGCCATGGTTAGAAAAAATGGATAAGAAAGGAGAATTTGAAATGGATATACTTACTATAAAAGGCGATATGGCTTTTATAATTTCATGTAAAGGTGGCAGAAAAGATCTCCCAAGATTAACAATATCTAGAATGTGGGGTGAAATTCCAGAAAGAGATATCCTAGATAGAATTAACAAAAACAAGGAAGAAATCAGAGAATTAAAATTAATATGCGAATGCATCATGTCTAATGATAGAATTTTAAGAGATCTTGAAATATGTGACAAGAAAATTGAACCTTTAGTAGTGTATCCTTCAATTCAGCCATTAAGTATATCAGAGCTTAGAGAAGCATATAACATACAGCCAATAGATCCGAGGATTGTAACTGTTAGTGAGTTAAAATGTATACTGACATCGTCTTAAGTTACTATTATTAAGATTGTTAAAATCTTATATAAGTTTTGTCAGTCAAATTAGCTTTGAAATATAGAGGGTGATGTGTGAATGCGAAGCTACGATGAGCTTGAGGGGTTTATAGACTATACTAGCGAAGAAGAATGGAGAAAGTATGTAAAATCCTTCATAGTTCCCCTCTGGGAAAATTCTTGGATTTTGAAGGAATATTGATTGGAGTTAAGAAATGAATTCAATGACATACCCTTTGACGAAGTTAAGGAAGGGGACATCCCGCACTAAGTTAACACATCCAATAGCAAAAACTCTAACTTATAACGATCTTCTTCACACCATCAACCTTCAGAAATTCATCTACAAGCTTCCCAGGAATCTTTCCGTCAGTAACTACTGTTAATTTTGATTCAACACTCAATTCTGGATCTTCTGCCAAAATGAATCTAATTGATATTCCTTCTCTTGCAAGTATAGATGTTATACCGGCTACAATCCCTACCTTATGGCTTTCTGCATAAACTTCCAAAACTCCAAATCCTAAAATCCTTGCAACTTCGGTAATGTTTGCAACTGGTTTTAATGATGAAAAGACCATTCTCAATTCTTCATCACTCTCAATATTCTGTATTGCTGAAACTACAACCTTTCTATCCACATCTAAAGCTTCTGCAATTTTTGTTGGTACAAGCTCTATCTTATCGCAGTATGCTTTTCCATCTCTTACAGATATACCCAATCTCAAAAATTCCCTTGCAACTACAATCTGTGAAGGATACTTCTCAAACTTCTCAGCAATTTTACGCCACATGGTAAAAGTAGTTCATGGAATTAAAATATTCTTTATGTCTATTCCCGTCATCTGAAGTATTATATATGCTCCATAAACTGTTCCTATAATACTACCAACATTTGTCAATGCTGTTACGAGCAAAACTCTGAAAGCTCTGTTTTTAAAAAGATCTCTAATGCTCTCAGCTTTTGCCATCTCTATTAAATCATCAATACTTGGTTTTCTAACTTTCATTTCCACATAACCTGCAATCCATCCAGCAGCAATCAATGGATTCAAAGATGTAAGC
>Ga0190367_1001266_pt1 | contig 14950 bp, 16 predicted proteins | sample 4872181011_MG_FD_171838 | JGI IMG/M metagenome (GOLD analysis project Ga0190367, IMG submission 171838) | Hydrothermal vent microbial mat bacterial communities from Southern Trench, Guaymas Basin, Mexico - 4872-18-10-11_MG | ecosystem: Environmental > Aquatic > Marine > Hydrothermal vents >...
ATTACTGCATTCAAGCGGGGCTTAGGCACGGCGCGACATCTAGGTTTAAGCTCACTAGGCTGGTCTACCGCGAGCTTTCATCTAGGTACCCGTGGCATTCATGGTATGCGCTGAGCGCCATAGAGGTGGCCTGCGCCATACTCAAGAACTATAGAAAGGCTCTACGGAGGGGCTTAAGCCCTGAGTCCCTGAGGGCTAGGAGGCTCGTAGCCAAGATAGCCAGCCAGGCGTTGAAGGTCGAGGAGAGTAGAGTGAGGATGCCGCTTAGGCCTAGAGAGTGAGTTTATATGCCGCTACATAGGAGGGCCTTGGAGTTCATCGAGGCTGGGTGTAGGCTTAGAAACGCTACGCTAACGCCTAACGCTTTATGTCTAGCCTTCTCAAAGCGCGTTGACAAGGTGGAGCCTAGGGGCTGGGCCGCGGTTGACGTTAACGAGGACAACGTTACCCTAGCGACCTCTAATGGAGAAGTCGAGGTCTACGACCTATCCAAGCTCAAGGAGGCAGGCTACGGCTACTTCGCTAAGCGGAGAGCCATACAGAGGAGGTATCATGCCGATAGGAGGGTCTTGAAGAAGGTGTTAAGCAAGCTATCGAAGAACTATCGAAGCCTCATTAGCTCAGAGCTACATAAGGTCTCGGCTGCGATAGTTAAGCTGTGCAAGGAGCGCGGCCATGGCTTAATCGTGGAGGACCTCAAGGGGCTTAGGAGTAGCGTCAACGTCAAGGTGAAGAGGTTTAACCCCTACAACGGCAAGATACAGCCTATATCGACCCGCAGCAAGGAGCTTAAGCGTAGGCTCAACAACTGGTGGTTTAGGAGGCTCCTTAACCAATTAGAGTATAAGGCTAGGTGGGAGGGCATACCAATCAAGGCGGTCAGCCCCAAGGGCTCAAGCTCAACCTGCCCGATATGTGGGTCGAAGCTCAAGCTATACCTGAATGGGCGGGTTGAGTGTAGGTCGTGTGGATACTACGGCGATAGGCACGTAACCGCCTGCCTAAACCTCCTTAAAACCTCAGATGTGACCCTGCGGTTCGGGGTCGAACGCCCCCCGAATGTAGCGGTGAGCCCAGCCCTAACGACCCGCGCGGGGTGAGGACAAGCTGGGCGAGCAAAAGAGGGGAAGTTAGCTGGGAGGTATACCAACTATACATAACAACCAGCGGAAACAACCTCCTAGTTAACAGAACCGCCTCCCGGAAGAGTTTATACCTGCTAGGTTATCTTAGAGACGCGTGGATGATGGCGCTAACTCCTCCTCGGGGGCATAAGTATGTTCCTTGGAGGAGGGTGGATAGCTGGGCGTGTATTAGGTGCGGTGACTGCTGTAGGAGGTTCTTGGTCACCCTCACCCCTGGAGAGGCCTATAACTTAACTAGGAAGTATGGTATCTACGTGGTGCAGCGGGGCACTAAGTACGTGATGCCCTGTAAGGCCGACGGCTCCTGTATCTTCCTCGAGGAGAGCGAGGGCGGATGTTGGTGTGCCATATATTTTGAGAGGCCCTACGTATGTAGGATGTACCCCTTTCACGTCTCACGTAGAGATTTAGGGGGAGGGGATGAGGCCTTATACGTGGATAGAGACGGAGAGAAGTTCTACGTGTATGTAGACACCACGTGTAGGGGGGTTGGGAGGGGGGCTCCCATAGCCTCCAGGGTGCCTATAGTCGTCAGCCTGTGGCGTAAGGTTGTAGGCGTTTAGCTCTTAACCACCTTGGCCACCACGTCTATCTTGGTCACTATACCCACCACCCTGCCCTCATCCACTACGAGCACGGCTGGCTTGCCGCTAAGTAGTAGCGCGTAGGCCTCGTCCAGGCTGCTGTTTAAGCTTAGCATGGGGAGAGGGTCTTCCATCACCTCCTCGACCCTCATGTCTAAGAGGGTCTTAGGGTCCTTGCTGCGCCTAAGCGCCTTGAGAAGGCCCACCTCGTAGACGCAGCCTACTACCCGCCCTTCCTTTAACACGGGGATTTGGGAGATCCCCTCCCTTTCCATTACCTCCACGGCCTTCCTGACGGGCTCAGAGGCGTCGAGGGTTATTACGGGAGAATGCATTACGTCGGCTACGGTCCATGGCCTCCTAGCTGAGGCTAAGGCCTGTAGTATCCTTCTAAGCGTGGAGGCCCTCGGGTCCACAGTGCCTGATTCTATCCTAGCTATGAGTGACTGGCTTACTCCAGCCAGCTTGGCTAGTTCACGCTGAGTTAACCCAGCCTCTTTCCTAAGCCTCCTAAGCTCTTCTCCTACTGGGACCTCCAACATCTCTAGCCCCTGGGGAACTGTAGAGGGGCAGCTTATTAGCTGCTACTTCACCTCGATACTTCCACGTCGAGGACAGCCTGCAGTAGTCTGGGGCCCACCTCCCTGACGATCCTAGCCCCAAGGAGCCTACACCTAGCTCCCAGCTCCTCGATCTTAACCTCGACCCTCCTCCACAGTTTAGACACCACTTCATCTCGACGTCCCCTCTCGACGTCATAGTAGTGGATCACCCCCCTACCCCTCAAGCTAGCGATAGCTGCGTCTAGAAACTCGTAGGACTTTAAGGGAAGAGGCATGAGCACCCTGTCCACCTTCCCCTCAAGGCACGATAAGCCTATGCTCCTCGAATCCCCGTGGACCACGTGGACAAGGCCTTCAACCTTATTTAGCTTGACGTTCTCATACATGAGCCTGACAGCCTCAGGGTTTACGTCGACCGAGTAGACCTCTGCCCCAGCTAGCTTAGCTATGAGGACAGAGAAGCAGCCAACCCCCGCGAACATGTTAAAGACCACTTCACCCTCCCTTACCAGCTTAGCCACCCTCAACCTTTCATAGGAGAGCCTGGGGGTAAAGAAGGTCTTAGCCAAGTCCACCTTGTACCTACACCCATACTCCTTGTGGACGGTCTCCGTCCTACGCTCACCGGCTAGCCATTCTAAGCCCCTAAGCCTATAATCTCCTTCGTGGGGTGAGGCTTGTCGAACCACCACCTTCACATAGGGAAGCTTTTTAAGCAAGGCCTCTGCTAGCCTAAACCTACCCTCCATTAACTGAGGTGGGACCTTTATCACCATTATGTCCCCCACCACGTCGAAGCTCTTGATTACGTAGCGTAAAAGCTCCTCTGGAAAGACCTCCTTAGCTGCCTCTAAGATAGGGTTCTCAGGCATACCAACTTAAGATCTGGGTGAGGGGTAATAGCTGAGGTGGAGGGGGTTTGACGCTTAGAATAAGCTACGGCGAAGGCTATGTCGAGGCTTGTAAGGTAGATCCAAGTAGGGTAGAATGGTTGCTCCCTAAAAGGCTAGAGGCCCCTTTAGGCGTCGAACAAGCCTACGCTCAGGCCATGGCCAGCCCCTTGGGCGTAGCTAAGCTCAGCGAGGAGAGGTTTGAAAGCGCGGCGGTGATAATACCCGATCACACTAGGCCTCCAAGCCCCTTCTTAAGGCCCCTTCTTGAGGAGCTTAGCCGAAGAGCTAGGGATGTAGCGGTGTTTGTGGCTGGGGGGACCCATCAACCGCCTAGGTGCTCACAGCTACGTAAGCTAGTGAGCGAGGAGCTGTTTGAGGAGCACTGGTTTAGGTTTAGGCATTCGTGCGCTAAGTCCTCCTCGTTTAAGTTGCTAGGCTATACGAGCCGTGGAACGCCCGTGGAGGTTAACAGGGAGCTGTTAAACTACGACCTCGTGGTGTCGACGCTCTGCGTGAGGCCCCATTACTTCGCTGGGTGGGAGGGAGGAGCTAAGGCCATACTTCCTGGATGCTCCAGTTTAAGGAGCATAGCCAGGAACCACTCTTACGCCGTGGGCAACCCTAAGGCGAGAGAGCTCATCATAGACGGCAATCCTGTGAGGGAGGATATGAACGAGGCAGCTTCCATAGTGTCAAGGGAGGTTAAGTTAAGGGCCCTAGACTTCGTAGTTGACGTGGAGGGTAGGCTAGGCTACACCCTCTACGGCGATCCCTTAATTGAACACCGTGAGGCCGCCAAGCTAAGCCTTAAACTATACATGGTCGAGTCTAAGCCAGCCGACATGGTGATAACCGTAGCTGAGGGAGGTCTGGGAAGGAACTTGTTCCAGTCGTTGAAGGCATATCATCACGCCTCGAACATAGCTAAGAGAGACGGAAAGACCAAGGTGGTGCTGGTAGCCTCCATGGAGGAGGGGGTGGGCAACGAGGTCTTCGCTAAGGAGTATGCCAGGTACGCAGGCATGGAGCCCGACGAAGTGGTCAAGGATATCAAGGAGAGGATTGAGGCAGGAGAGTTCAACGAGGTGTTCCAGAAGATAGCTAGGATGGCGGAGGACAGCAGGTACACCAAGCTAGTCGTGGTCGCTCCCAAGGCGCCCAGCGACCTTGAAAAGTTCCTCTCCAAGGTGGACATTGAATACGCTAAGGACCTCGACGACGTAATAGGAGGCGTAGAGGGGAGAATCGTGGTGGTGCCTTATGGTGCGGCGGTCGTCCCTGTATCCTCAACAAATACCTTGAGTAGGTCCGTATAGCCGTGCTCCCTCAAAGCCTCCTCGACCGGCTTTAACAGCTTTGCTTGGCGCTCCGTCAACTTAGAGCCTATGATAGTGGCTTTATCCGGCCCCTCAGCTGTAGCGGTTGAGAGGCCTTCTGAGAGGTAAGTGGGATTGTGCTGATCAATTAAGACCAGCAGCAGGCCGTCGCCGTCCTTGACCAGGCAGGTCTTCCATCCATACTCTACGTCTAGGCCTGAGCCTCTAAGCACAGGCTCCAATATGGGCCTTATCTTTGAGGGACCTAGCTCCATGTATTCCTTAAGCCTTGGGCAGGTTAAGGCGCAGTCCTCAAACTCGCCTTCACAGTCATACTCGCCGCACAGCCTCCTAAGCTCGTCCTCAAGGTCTAGGTGCAAGGCCCTGGCCAGGAAGGTTAGCGGGTACTCCATTCCGCAAGAGTGCCTTAAGCGCCCCTCAACAATCTCGAACTCCTCTAAGGGCTCTCCACACACTGCACAGCGCAGCGACTTAACCTTAGAGAGACACTCCTCACAGAGGTCCTCCTCAACCTCCCTGCCACAGACTAAGCAGCTAGGCATAGAGGGTCGAGTGTTAAGCTGAGCAGCTACATTTATGGTTTTGCAGCTGGGTAAGATTGATTTACCGCTTCAGCGTAACCTCTATTGATGTCCGTGCCCACAGCCTACAGAGTGAAAATAGAGCTTGAGGGTTTAGGTGAAGCTGAAGGAGAGCTCGTTAGGATCTACGCGCCTAGGACCGTCGAGGCCCTCGTCAGGGCTATGCCGCTGAGGGCTAGGGCCTACCCCGCCGATGGATACGTCTACTTTCAGGTACCATTATCAATGGGTGTAGAGAAGCCTAGAAGGGAGGTTGAGGAGGGAGCCTTAGCTTACTGGCCTCAGGCGAGGGCGGTCTGCATCTACCTTAAGAAGCTTAAGGTGAGACAGGAGGTTAGCCTGCTAGGTAAGGTTACCATGAACTTAGACGTCTTTAAGGGGGTTAAGGTGGGTACGCCTATACTTGTAGAGATGGTGGAGAAGCTCTAAGCGTTAAACCACATCTATGAAGCCAGGCTTCTCTCGCAGGTTGACGATAGGTATGTTTATCCAGCCAGGCCTAGTGCCGTAAGACACCTGTATGGTCTCTTTGGGCTCCTCAGCCTTAACCAGTATGTACCTGCCGTCCAGCTCCTTGTCGCTCTCGTAGTAGTAGAACAACGGTATACCGTAGAGGTCATAGTAGTCGTGATACACTGCGAAGACACCGTAGATATGGCGTTCACCGTCCTTGAAGTGTATCACGTACACTGGCTGTCCAAGGGCTGCCATGCTAGCAGCAAACCTAGCTAGATCGTTAAGAGAATCCACCTTTAAGGCCTCTATACCCTTAATCCTCCCGGCTTTCACCTTAAGCCCCCTCCCCCTAGGACGTAGTCCCCTATAAAGCATTCACAAACTATAAAATAGGTTCCCTATAATAGTTCAACTGAAGGAAAAGCTGTTGAAACAGCCCTTGACAAGCAGACAAAGGAAGTTAACCATCGTTAACGTCTTAGTTAAGCAACTTCCTCGAGGACCTTTATCTCCCCCATAAGCGCCTGATAAACTGCTTGTTGCGAGCGGAATGTTTGTGACCAGCTTAAGGTCTACTTAAGCTACCTCTTAATCTTATTGACCACGTAGTCGACGATGACGTCAGCTATCTTAACTCTACAGACACTTTGAAGCCCTCTCCACCCCGGTTGGCTATTAATCTCGGTTATGTATGGGCCGTCCCGTCCTTCAATTATATCAACCCCAGCTACCTCACAGCCCATAATGGAGCACGCCTTAACCGCGAGCTCCTCAAGTTCCTCGCTTAGCTTGATAGGCATGGGCCTACCTCCCTGGGCTACGTTGGTCTTCCAGGACTCAGCCACCCTGTACATGGAGGCTATTACGCGGTCACCCACGACGAAGGCCCTTATGTCCTTGGTGCCGTGGGGTATAAACTCCTGTATGTAAATGACGTGGTGCATAAAGGCCAGCGTCCTAAAGACCCTCGAGGCAAGCTCGTAGTCAGTGAGCCTCATAACCCCTATCCCCCTCGAGCCAAAGAGAGGCTTACACACCACGTCGCCTCCAAGCTCCTTAAAGGCCTCGAGGGCCTCAACTACGCTCTCCGTCACCACGGTCCTCGGCACCTTGATACCGTGTTCCTCCAGGCAGGTTAAGGTGAAGTACTTGTCAATACACCGCTCGATGGAGGAGGGGTTATTTATGATGGGGAGACCCCCTCTATAGAGTCTGTGAAGTAGGTCTATCCTTAAGAGGCATTCATCGAGTGAGCCTGGTCCTATAGGCCTAACGATCAGGGCGTCTAGTTCATCCAGCGTCAAAGAGCCGCTTGAGACCTTACGCTTAAATCCCACCCAAGCTGCTAACTGCTGAAACCTTAAGGGGACGGGCTCAATGCCCCTCCTTCTCATCGCCTCGCATAGCTGATTAGAACACCACGAGTCCACGTTCCTCGTTAGTAGGCCTATCCTCATGTCCCTCAAGAGTAGCGTGGAGGAGCCACTTAAATGCTATAACGAGCCTTAAGAACTTAACACAGCGCTATGGGATGAGTGGAAAGTAAGGGCCCTTAAGGTATAGGGGGCGCGAGGCCCTGTAACTGGTACACTCCACGTAACATTAACCTTATACCTATATATGCGTAAACCGTGGCTAGGAGCAGCTTATAGCGCTGAGGCGAGGTTCGATGAGCTATGCGTGGGCCCACTTGAGCAAAAGCTACGCTGGACAAGCCTATGCCCAGAAAGGCTATCAGGTTAAACCAGCCTAAGCTTAACGGTGGGTATAAATCTGGGTGTTTAACTTGGTCTAAGAAGCCAAGGCACATGAATGAGAGAGAACCTACACCTGACCCTATGACCATGGTGCCTAGCGATATCGGTACAGCCATGTGAACGGGTATTGAGAGAAACGCGTTCAACACGGGCATATATATGATGCCTCCGCCAATACCTATGAAATGAGCCGCCACAGCCGACAATACGCCGCTAATAGCATACTTTGACAGGGAGGGGGCTGGCATCTCCTTGATGGGTATGGGCTTAGCTTTCATAAACCGGTAGGCACCGAAGAGGCAGAATAAGCCGAATAGAGTCTTTAGGATTATGCCCGCTGAGCGAGGATAGTAGGAGTAGAAGGTGAAGGCGGCTAGAGCCCCAACAAAGCTCCCTATGCCTACCGGAATAGCAAAGTAAATGTAGTGTCTAAGAGGGAAGGAAAGCCCCCTCTTAGTCAGCTCTCTTCTATGCCTTAACACCCCGCTAAAGGCTGTCGGCACGACCACGGCCATGTTTGTGCCGAAGGCTATAAGGGGCGATAGGCTGGGGTTCACCCCCATGTAGGTTTCAAAACAGTATATCATCACAGGCACCATGATAAAGCAGGCTCCAACACCGAAGAAACTGCTCACTAAACCCACTAAGGACCCAGCTATCAACATGAAGGCTATCATTTCAACACTGAACATAGTTAAGACCTCTCAAGTAAAAAGTGAAAAATAATATATAAGAGTTTTGTTACAAATTGTAAACAATGCCCGCTTTAGACCCTGTAGATAAGCAGGTGATAAAGATCCTTCAGGAGAATGGTAGGCTTAGCTTGACAGAAATAGGCAGGAGGCTTGGAGTCAGCCACGTAGCTGTCGGTAAGAGGTTAGAGAAGCTAACCGCACAGGGCGTAATTAAGGTTCAAGCAAACCTAGGCCTTAAACCATTAAACCTAAGGTTACTAGCTGTGCTAATAGAGGTTGAAGGTAGGGAGGCGCTTGATAAGCTATGTCAAGTGTTTAGCGAGTGCCCAAGAATGCTCCTACTTTCAACCCTCATAGCAGGTTTTAACCTATTTGCGTTGATGGTGGCGGAGGATGAAAGGGTGCTAGAGAGCATAACCACGTGCTGTGCTGTTAGGGACGCTCCAGGCATCAAGAGAACAGAGATCTACTTAATGGGCAACGTCGTCTTACCTAGGTACGTACCGCTGAGAGTTACCACAGATTATAAGGAGGAAGCGCCATGTGGAAGGAACTGCGCATCCTGCTCTAGGTTTAAAGAGGATCGCTGTCCTGGCTGCCCCGCCGTGAAAGGCTACAAGGGTAGCCTATAGAGGGCTCTTCGCTTAACGCCTTAGAACCTTCAAGAAAAGTTATTAGCGAAACCATGTTAGAGGTAGGACGGTGGTGTGAATGGTCAGTGTAAATAAGCTGTCGATGAGGATAGTTAGCGAGCTACTGGACCATCAGGAGGAGTATAGGGTTAAGGTAGAGAAGCTGCCATGTGGGGCCACAGTAATAGACACCGGCTTAGAGGCTCTAGGCGGCTACCTGGCAGGCCTAAGGCTGACGGAAATCTGTCTTGGAGGCCTAGCACAGTGCTGGCTTACCTACCAGGCTTACGGGGACATGGAGCTACCCGCCATAGTAGTGGCCACTGACCACCCCGCCGTGTCGCTTCTAGGCTGTCAGCTAGCTGGCTGGATGGTTAAGGTAGGAGACTTCTTCGCCCCCTCCTCAGGGCCTGCTAGGGCCTTATCGTTAAAGCCCAAGAAGGTCTTCGAGAAGATAGGTTACAAGGACGAACACAATGAGGCCGTGATAGTGATGGAGACCGCCAAGAAGCCGAGCGACGAGGTAGCTCAGCAGGTGGCTAAGGATTGCAAGGTAGAGCCTAAGAACTTGTACATACTCTTAACTACCACTGCGTCCATGGCTGGCTCGGTGCAGGTGTCAGGTAGAGTCGTTGAGACCGGGCTCTACCGTTTAGAATACTTAGGCCTAGACCCAGGTAGGGTGGTGTTTGCCAGCGGCTCAGCCCCAATAATGCCGCCTCACCCAGACGTAGGTGTGTCGACTGCCAAGGAGGAGGATGCGCTGCTATATGGTGGGACCGCGTGCTACGTGATAGATGAGGAGGATGCTAAGCTACAGGATTACTCAGTTAAGGCTCCAGCTACTGCCTGGCCTGACTACGGTAAGACTTCATACGAGGCCCTAAAGGCTGTAAACTTCGACTGGTCGAAGCTGGACCCCTCGTTCTTCACCATAGGTAAGCTGACCCTAACTAGCAAGAAGACGGGTAAGACCTTCATCGGAGGTAAGGTAAACCCAGAGCTGCTCAGGAAATCCGTGGAGCTTTAAAGAAGAGCTAGCCTTGAAGCCTATCGATAATTGCCTCCTTTATTTTAGCTAGGCCGAAGCCCTCTAATACCTTACTAAGCGTGTTGATGTTTTCCTCACAAGGAGGTTTAAGATCGTTTAAGCTGGCCTCTTTAGCCCTAGCTATCAGCGTCGAACCTCCCTCTAGCCCCTCGTAGACCTCAAGGTGAAACTCCTCATACCTCTTAAGACCCGAGGTAAAACGATAATTGTTTAGCTCATAGTTTAAGACTTTAAAGCCCATCTGCTTAAAATGCGTTGGGTGGACGTACTTTAAGTGGGAAGGTTTTATTGAGGGTTCATAGGTTATGTTGGAGAAACCGCCCTTATACTTAGCCTCGACCACGTATTCTTGGCTTAAGCCATCCTTACCTAATAGTATGGCCCTGTAGTAAGGTCTCTCTCCATCCATGCTTCCTCTGAAGTTTACAACGGGCGAAGTGGGGACTGTTTTAGACGTGATTAACCTCTCCTCAACGCATAGGCAGTGTACATCGTCAGGCTCAGCGGTCAACGAGACTTTAAGCTCAAGGTCTATGGTGTATTTAGGTTTAGACCTCGAACCGTAGTTTATAACCTTAACCTCTAATCTTTCAAGGGACAAGCTTACTTACACCTAGGTTAGTTTAGAGGAGAGGGTGGATAAATAGAGGAGGTTAGGCTTCCTCGTCAGACACTGAGACTAGTAGTTCCTCGTAGTGTTTAAGGTGAGGGTTATTGGGTATCGATACAAAAAGCCTACCGCCACACTTAACATCGGCTAGCACGTCGCCTATGAAGACGTAGAAGGGACCTGTAAGCTTCTCAGGTCCAGCCTTAATGGACTCCCTTATGTCGTCTATGTAGAAGCTGGGTAGTATTGCAGGTACCTTGCCCACAATTATAACTCTACCGCCAGCCATCCTAGCTCCGGGTTTTCCTTCACAGTCTCCCTTGATACCTATGTTACCTCCCCTCATGTCTACTCCTGGTAGAGGGCCTACGCTGCCGTCTACGATTATAGTTCCTCCGCTCATACCCCTGCCTACCTCGGCTCCCGCGTTGCCGTGGATTATGATAGTGCCCTTCTTCATACCTTTACCTGGAAGCTCTCCTCTAAGCGCACCTCCAACGCAGTCGCCCACATTACCAAAGACCTCTATCGTGCCTCCCTTCATCTTCCCTCCAAGCCATAGTCCCGCGTTGCCGTGTATCTCTATGGAGCCACCCTTCATGGAGAAGCCTACGTAGTGACCTACGTCGCCCTTAATCACTATCTTGCCGTTGGTCATTTTCTCGCCTATCCTCCTGACCTTGGAGAGGTCTCCCTCGATGGTTATCAGAGTGTCGAGGGCCGAGGAGCCTGGCGAGCCCTCTATGTTAAAGAGATCTCCTAGAGCCCTGCGGGTGTTCCCCTCGTAGATCGGTAGCTTAGAGATTTCGTCCAAGCTCTTCCCAGCAAAGTTGTCGGGAGTTATGCGTTCGGCCTCTACTGGGACTGTGAACGTGAACTTGGGCTTGAGCTTAACCTCTTTATACTCAACCTTTACCTCAACGGCTTCCTCCTTCTTTTTCTTCTTCTCAGACATGTCTACAACCCCCCTCAAGGCTTAATGCTTACAGGTACGGGTGACCTTAACTCCTTGTCGGACATGACGTAGTTGCTTAGGCTTACGGTGTACCAGGACTTAAACTTAGGCTCGACCTCGCCTAACGTGGATTTGAGTAGGTCCTCCTCAACCTGGGCCTTGACGTAGTAGGTGGACCCATAGAAGTGTTTAACCACCTTGCCCTCCTTGACCACGACTTCGCCTCCCTTAATCGTGCAGTAAGCCCTCTTAAACGCCTTAACCACTACGTCGGGTTGCCTCGACGGATCTACGTCTAAGGGGTTAAGGTCGTAGATGGCTACGTCAGCGTCTGCCCCCACTCCTAGGTGTCCTTTGTCCTTGAAGCCTAGGATCTTAGCCTGGGCTGCCCGGGTAGCTATCGCTACCTCGTAGAAGTCATACTCGCGCTCTATAGTGGGCAAAATGGCTTTCTTGGCAGCCCTCCTATTGATCTTGCTTAAGATCTCCTCCCTAGCCTTCTTGCTCATTAACCATACTAGCATCTCAGGGTAGCGGGTGAAGGGGCCAGCATTGGGGTGGTCGGTAGTGGGAAAGACCCTCCATGGATCCTTGACAAGCAGCGCCACCTCTAGGCCTATACACCATTGAATAGAGTTCACATAGTTACTCTTCTTATAGCGGTAGGGGACAATCCCTGAGGCCGCCTCGCACTCCACCTCGCCTCCAGCCCATTTACCTGGGGCCATGTGATAGAGAGCGAACTCGAAGGGCGCGTCGGCGGTCATCGTGGTGGCATCTCCAAAGATCACCTGACCTAAGTCCAGTGACACGTGCTTATGCGCGTTAACGTAGTCGGCTATTTCATCCGCGCCCGTGTCTAGGTTAGCCCACCCTGTGCCAGCGTAGCCTGTAAACTGCACGTGCGTTATGTGTATAATGGGTCTCTCCTGTCCTGTGTATAGGTCGGAGACCGCGTCCATGGTCTTGATGGTCACCTCATAGTTCCCAGGGAAGCCCAACCTATTGCAGTGCACGTGTATTGGGTGGGGTAGCTTTAACATCTCATTGGCCTTGCATAGCCCCCTGACTATCTCGCGGGGGGTTAAGTTACGCCCGGGTATAACGTCGTCTAAGTTTAAGCCGAGGCCTTTACCCCAAGCCCAAGCTTCAGCTACGCCTGGGTCCACTATCTTGATAGCCCAGCCCTTAACGGCGTCTAGGATCCAAGCTATGAAGGCGGCAAGCTTATCATAGTCCTTGTTCTCTATGAAGTCTAGGACGAAGATATTAGAGTCAAAGAGCGGGAAGCAGGCCTTATCGATTATAGGTATGTCGTCGAGCTCCTCGTGAGTATGCCTGGTCTCCATGGGCGGCGTGGCTGGCTCTACGACCGTGGTCCACCCCATCCTAGCGTACTTGTAGCCTATAATGTTGGTTGAAGGGGTCGTCTTGCCGGTCCCAGATCTACGTACGCCCAGCACGAGCTTCATGAACGTCTTATAGTGGTCCTCGGGTCTCATCACCCTGCCCGTATTAACCTTCGGTCCAGCAATGTGGCTATGTAAGTCCACTCCTCCAGCCATAACCAGCTTATTTGAAGCGTCTATCACCTCGGCTTTCTTCGGGTCGATCTCCGTATCGGGGACTATCTTGCCATCCTTAATGGCTATGTCCATCTTCTCTCCTTTAACATTGTTCATAGGGTCGTAGACTATTCCATTCTTGATGAGTATCTGCATGAGAACCACCTTGATTGCTCGAGGGGAGATATGTGTTTAGGATATTTAACCCTTACATGGGCTTGATGGGTTGTTTCATTGGGCCGCCTTAAGCTTTAGCTCCCTGACCCTAGCCACTAGCCTCTCTAGTACCTCTACGTCGCTGAGCACACCAGGCGGCGGCTCCACTATCTTCTTGGCTCTTAGCGGTACCTTATCCATCCGGTATATGGTGCCCTCCTCCTCTATTCCGACGTACGTGGTCGGTATGAAAACGTCGGCTATGGCAGCTGTGGGGCTCCAGCGGGGGTCGATGACCACCGTCGGTATCTTGGATAGGTGCTCCACCGCCCTCTTAGGGAAGTGTGAGGCTGGGTCTGAGGCTACTATTAGGGCGGCGTCAACCTCCCCCCTCACTAACACGTCAGTGCTGCTGGTGACGCCTGGGTTTGAGCGTGGGAAGCCTCTGCTGAAGTCTATGGCGTAGGGGTAGCCTGTTAGCCAGGCCATTACGGCGTTGGTCCCCGTCACGTTGAAGTGGCCTCTCATAGCCAAGAGCACGAACTTGGTCCACTCGTTTAAGTCCTGCACCAGCTTAATGGCCTCCTCTATGTTCCTGCCCTTGCCCTGTGTCATGGTTAAGCCCATGCCGAAGAAGAGAACACCGAACTTAGCCGACATCATCATGTCTGCCATCTTCTCGATAGTCTCCCTAGGTACGCCGGCCACCTCGTCGACCTCTATGGTGTGACCCTTGACAATCATGCGGAGGGCGGTTATGAGCTCGTAGTCCATCCCTGGTTCAACCTTGACGAAGAGGTCAGCTATCTTGGAGGTTGGGGTCGGTCTGACATCCACTACTACGACCTTTCTAGCCTTCCTCCCCTCTACGTACTTGCCTTTAGCCATAGCCGAGTACCTGACGGTATGCCTCGGGTGCGCGTATAGCGGGTTGCAGCCCCAGTAGATTATGAGGTCGGCTCTATTCTTGATTTGGCCCAGAGTAGCAGTGACTACGCCTACCTGCTGGGTGCCTAAGATGGTTGGGCCGTGGCAGACTACAGCGGTGTTATCGACGACCCCGCCCACGAGCTCAGCGAGCTCCACGCCTAGCCTCATGGCCTCGTTGGACGTAGAGCTCCACCCATACAGTAGAGGGTACTTAGCTGAGGCTAGGATGCGAGCGGCCTCCTCAATGGCTTCGTCGTAGTTCACCTCGACGAATTTGCCGCCCTTCCTCACCATGGGCTTATAGACTCTCTCCTTGTTGTAGTTGAGGAACTTGGACGTACCCAGGGCACAGGGACCTTTAACTGAGGCTATGGCACCGTCTTTAACCGTAACCTGTATGTCGTCACACGTACACCCACAGAATGGGCATACCACGTCGTTGACTACATACTCTGAGGATTGAGGATCTCCAGAGCCTCCACCTAGCTTAACCTCGACCGGCTTGGAGCTAAAGCTAGCTAATAGCTCACTTATGGACTTAACTTGCTCCTCGGTCGGCGTAACCTCAGCCTTTATGCCCTTAAGCGTAGGCATACCTGAACCGTAGGTGTTGGGGTCGACGACGACATTTGCCCAGGGCCCCATAGGTATGAATGCCACTCCAGGGTGTGGGTTGGAGGAGGCCACTGCCTTAACCACAACCTCACCGTAGGGCGTAGCGACCTTGACGTTGGACCCGGGCTGTATCCCTAGCTTTGTTAAGTCCTGAGGGTCCAGCTCGATTATGGCACACTTCTCGGCGTACTCAGCTATGAATTTACCCGTCTCCAGGGCCTTCCCTTGGTCGAGCGTCCTGCCGGTGATTAGGGTAACGCTTATCGAGGCCATAAGCCAGCCCTCTAGGTCCTTAAGTCGTATCGGTATTTAACTTTATATTTGGCGCGTAGCCCTCGCTAAGAGGCAGGTCCCTCAATGCCGCTATTTTCAGACGGAATCCACGCTCAAAAAGCGAGGGCCAAGTGAGAGAGGTTACATAAAAA
>Ga0190367_1001267_pt1 | contig 14940 bp, 15 predicted proteins | sample 4872181011_MG_FD_171838 | JGI IMG/M metagenome (GOLD analysis project Ga0190367, IMG submission 171838) | Hydrothermal vent microbial mat bacterial communities from Southern Trench, Guaymas Basin, Mexico - 4872-18-10-11_MG | ecosystem: Environmental > Aquatic > Marine > Hydrothermal vents >...
ATATAATAAGCATTTGTTCAAGAGATGTCAAGAGAGAAATTTTTTTAATTGTGAAATAGCTTTTATTTCTGTAGGTATTTTAAACTATTTTTTTGAAATTGTCTATATACTTTTAATGATAACTTCTTCTAAGGGTTTCCTTTGTCCTTTTCCTCCTGATTCTGCAGGATATCCTAAAGCAACAACTGCCATAAGTTCTAATTCAGAAGGAACTTCAAGCAATTTCTCAACTTCTTCTTTTCTGTTAAGAATTTCTCCAAGCCAAACTCCTCCAAGACCAAAGGCATGGACAGTGAGTAACATATTCTGGATACAGGCACCTATTGCTTGTATGTCTTTAACTCTATCATAACTTTGGCTGTTATCTAAGAATACAGCTATACAGACAGGAGCATTTTTTATTATGTGTGAATACCTTGTCTTTTCTGCTAACTTATCTTTCATCTCTTTATCTTTTACAATTACAAACTTCCAAGGCTGATTATTTAAACCAGAAGGAGCCCATGTTCCCATTTCTATTATCTTCTTTATGGTTTCCTCGTCTGGCTGTTTTTCTTGAAATTTCCTAATACTCCTCCTTGTCTTTATTACTTCTATAACTGTTTTAGCTTTTTCCATAACTTATTCTCCTTTCACAAAAATGGATTGACATAACTTTCAAGTTATTTTAATTAAGTTTAGTCCAAAAGAAAAGATGGACTTTTGTGAAAAAGCAAAAATAAGACTTCAACACTGGCTTTCTCATAATCTCCACCATATTGAAGAATACAGAAGTTTCTTAGAAGAGCTGGAAAAACAAGGACAAGTTGAAAGTGCAAAACAGCTAAGATATGCAATAGATCTGATAGAAAAAAGTAATGAATATTTACAAAATGCTATAAAATCACTTAGGAGATGAGCTATCATGTGTGAAGCTCATGTCTTTGTTATTGAAAATGGAGAAGAAAAAAAGGTTCTTTCAGATGTGGATGTAATAGAATTTGAAGGGAATAAGGTAATTCTGAAAAATATATTTGGAGAACAAAAGATCCTAAGTGGTGTAGAATTCAGATCTTATAACAATCAAGAAAGAAAGATTCTTTTTGAAAGATAAAATGGATCTGTTTGAGAAAGCTGCCGATATTATTATTAGATCAAAGTATACTATAGCACTTACAGGAGCAGGAATTTCTGTTGAATCAGGAATTCCTGATTTTAGGAGTAAAGGTGGACTCTGGACGAAATATGATCCTTCAGAATATGCGACAATAGAAGCCTTTAGAAGTGATCCTGAAAAGGTATGGAAAATGATAAAAGAAGTAGATGACCTTATGGAAAAAGCTCAGCCTAATAAAGCTCATATTGGTCTTGCAGAGCTTGAAAAAATGGGACTTCTTCAAGGGATAATAACACAAAATGTTGACTGTCTTCATCAAAAAGCAGGTTCAAGTAATGTAGTTGAGTTTCATGGAAGCTCAAAAACTCTTTCTTGTCTTTGGTGTGGAAGAAGATATGAAAAAGAAGAGAAAAAAGGAGAATATCCTCCAAGATGTATATGCGGAAAGATCCTAAAACCAGATATTGTCTTTTTTGGAGAGCCGATTCCTCAGGAAGCAATGAGAAAAGCTTTCCAGATGGCTTCAAAAGCTGAAGCTGTTCTTATAATAGGGACTTCTGCTGTCGTTGCACCTGCTAATACTATTCCAAATATTGCAAAACAGAATGGAGCAAAACTTATAGAGATAAATAAGGAAAAAACTTGGCTTACTGACTCAATCACTGATGTGTTTCTTCAAGGAAATGCAGGAGATATAGTATCTGAATTAGTTGAAAGAGTTAGAAGAAAACTTTCATGATAGATATAGATAAAGAAATTCTGGAAAAAGCTTGTAAAGAAATAATTGAAGCAATTCTTTTATGCCTTCAAGATGCATATAAAGGAACTGTATATCAGATAGGACCTCCTCCTGATCTTTTAGCAGTAAGAGTCGCTTCTGGAATAATTGATGATAAAAAAGAAAAGATAGAATGGGAACTTAAAGGAAGCTCTGATTTTGATCCTCCTGGAAAAACATGGTGGGAATACAGGGATGAACCAGGAAGACCTTTAGAAGCAATGGCTTGGTGTGTAGAAAAGCAAAAATCTTGGACTTCTGAAGATCCTGAAAATGACATAAGGAATGAAAGATATAAAAGAGAAGGAATATTAAAGGATTATCATCACATGGAGCCTGTTTTAATAAGGAAAAGTGATCTCTTTTTAGACGAAGATTCCAACATAGAATATCCTACAAATTACAGAGGTGAAAAGATTTGGAAAGACAGCAAGTATATTGTAGTAGCAGTAATAAAGATCAATTTTAAAAAGCCTATAAAAATAAATGGTCCAGAAACAAAAGTCATAAAAAAGCTTTCCAGAATATTTGGGACAGAACTTCTTTCATATCAGCTTATGAAAAGAATGACGAAAGAAAGGCTTAAAACTTGTGATATGTTAGCTCATACACTGAGAAATACTTTAGCAAAATTTGGTCTTATTTTTTCTCTTATAAGGCTTGAACTTGGAACATTGAGAGAACAGTGGGAAAGGAAACTTTTAGAAAATTCAAAGAAAAGACAGCTAAAGAAAGAAGCTATAGAAGAATTAAACAAGACCTTAGAAAAGATGGGGGGTTCATCTGATGAATTAAAAAGAAGTTTAGCCGAAGTTCAGAGGAAATTTCTTGAGATGTCTCTGCCTCCGAATATAGGAGAAAGATGGGTAAAAACTCAGATAGAAGAAAGGTGGAACAGGATTCTTTATGAAAATGGTCCTGAAAGTAAGCAATATGAAAATGAAGTAAAGAGAGGGATAGAAAAGCTGAAGAAATCACTTTACATAGGAAAAGATCCAGATCTTTTGTCTAAATATAAAGGTATTCCTGAGAATCTGAAGAAAGAATGGACAGATCTTATATACAGAGACATAGAATATCCTGATCCAGAATTTCTGGAAAAAGTAAGTAAACTGTTGGAAGATAAAACTTTGAACTTGCCTTATCAAGAAAAAGCAAGAAAGAGTCTTATAAGGTTAAAAGCACTACTTGAAATTATTTCCGAATTAGAGCATAATATAAATGTAATTTTGAAACAGGTAATGAATGCGCCTGTAGCTCAGCTGGACAGAGCAGCGGACTTCTAATCCGCGGGTCGGGGGTTCGAATCCTCCCAGGCGCATCTTTTTTTGCGAGAGTGGCGGAATTGGGAGACGCGCTGGACTTAGGATCCAGTGGGCTTTAAGCCCGTGTGGGTTCAAGTCCCACCTCTCGCATTTTTTTACTTATTAGTTATATACTGGGATTGTCTGCATTTTACAGATAATCTCCAGGTATTTTTGTAAATGTTCTATAGCAACAGAAAGTCAGATTTAAAAGTTCAGGAAAACTTAGTGAATAAAGATCAGAAAATTAATGAAATATTTTTTACCCTTCCTCAAGTAGAAGAAGTCATTATAGAAACATTCTGTGGTTTTGCAATTATACTCAGTTTTGGTCCTTTATTTTTGCATCTATCCAGAGGGACACCTATTCCTAATCCTTTTGCTGCCTATGGTGAATTTTTTATACTCATTTTTAATAAATTAAACATATCAGCTCTTTTTATTACAGGTATTGCTGCTCCATCTTTAGGTTTCCTTTCAAAACCTTTAACTATGATATGTGCTTATATTGTGTGTAGGTCATTGAGAAAATGCAAACCTTATTATTTATTGTGTAGAGTTCATGGAGTTGATTTGTGTATCTTTAAGCAAGCATTAGAAAAACTTCACAATCATAAACTATATCACCCTATTGAGCATCCTAGCTTTGGTCATCTAGGAACAAAACTTCATCCACCTTATAGAATTTGGCTTCTTTCCTCCAATATTTCCCATTACTGGCGATGGGAACATTTTCTCTTTAGATTTTACACCAGAGCAACTGGATTAACCTTTATAGCTCTTATTGCTTGGATAGCAGTATTTATCATAAGTTATCACAAAATTCAGTTAGCTTATTATTCCTTATTCATCTTTTTGCTTCTGATTTCCTTATATTTTTTTGCAGGAGCTCGTTTTTTTCAGGAAGTTATTTTTTGGGTAACAGATCTTTATATGTTTGGTGAGTTTATAAAGACAACTGATATAAGAAAATTTGCTGAAAAAGAAATTGTTAATAAATTAGAAGAAATAACAAAAGAGAAATTAGAATCAGCTGAATTTTATCAGTCGAATTATGAAAGGAACAATAACAGAAAAGATCTTAAAAGAACATCTTGTTGAAGGAAGGCTTGAAAAAGGAAAAGAGATCGGGATCAAAATAGATCAGACACTTACACAGGATGCAACAGGAACACTTGTATATCTGGAACTTATAAGTCTTGGAATTGATAGAGTAAAAACTGAAGTATCTGTTTCTTATGTTGATCACAACATGCTTCAGACAGGTCCAGAAAATGCAAATGATCATATCTTTCTGAAGGATGTTGCTAAAAGGTATGGAATATATTTCTCAAGACCAGGAAACGGAATCTGTCATCAGGTTCATCTTGAAAGATTCTCTGCTCCTGGAAAAACCCTTCTTGGATCAGACAGTCATACTCCTACATGTGGTGGAGCAGGAATGCTTGCAATTGGTGCAGGAGGTCTTGATGTTGCTCTTTCTATGGCAGGAGCTCCGTTTTATATGAAAGTCCCTTCTGTTGTTCTTGTTCTCCTTAAAGGAAAGCTTCCTGAATGGGTAAGTGCAAAGGATGTTATACTCTATCTTTTAAAGAAGCTAACTGTAAAAGGGGCAGTAGGAAAAATAATAGAGTATGGTGGAGAAGGAATAAAGGAGTTTTCTGTTCCAGAAAGGGCAACAATAACGAATATGGGAACAGAACTTGGTGCATGGACATCTATATTTCCATCAGATGAGATAACAAAAAGATTCCTTAAGGCACAGGGAAGAGAGAAAGATTGGATAGAACTAAAAGCAGAAAGAGAAGCAGAATATGAAGAGCTGATAGAAGTTGATCTGAGCAGTCTTGAACCATATATCGCATGTCCTTTTAGTCCTGACAATGTAAAGCCAGTTGAAGAAGTTGCTGGAAAAAAAGTAGATCAGGTCATAATAGGAAGCTGCACAAATTCCTCATACAGAGATCTTAAACTTGTTGCAAGTCTTCTTAAAGGAAAAAAGGTTCATCCTGATGTAAGTCTTGCAATTGTCCCAGGATCAAGACAGGTTCTTCAGATGCTCGCAAAAGATGGCTCTCTTTATGATCTTATAGAATCAGGAGCAAGAATACTTGAGACTTCATGTGGACCGTGTATTGGAATGGGACAGGCTCCTCCAAATGGTGGAGTAAGTCTCAGGACATTTAACAGGAATTTCAGAGGAAGATGTGGAACATATGATGCAGAAGTATATCTTTGCAGTCCACAGGTTGCCGTTGCTTCTGCAATATGCGGTGAGATTGTTCATCCAAAAGTCCTTGGAAAAGAGCCAAAGATAGATCTTCCAGAAAGGTTCATCACAGATGATAGCATGATAATAAAGCCAGAGGAGAAAGCTGAGATAAAGATAAGGATGGGACCTAATATAAAGCCTCTTCCAGAGTTTGATCCTCTTCCAGAAAACTTAAAAGCTGAAGTCCTCCTTAAGTTAGGAGATAACATAACAACAGATGATATACTTCCTGCAGGAGCAAAGGTTCTTCCTTTAAGATCAAACATTCCTGCTATTTCAGAATATACCTTTTCAGCAATTATGCCTGATTTTGCAAAAAAAGCTATAGAAAAAAAGCCTATTGCAATTGTTGGAGGAGAGAATTATGGACAGGGATCAAGCAGGGAACATGCTGCAATTGCACCAAGATATCTTGGAGTAAGGATTGTCCTTGCGAAATCTTTTGCAAGACTCCACAGAGCAAATCTTATAAACTTTGGAATTGTTCCTGTTATTATAGACAATGAAGCATATGAGATTCTTGACCAGGGTGTTCATATTGAGATAGGGAATCTAAGAAAAGCTGTTTCTGAAAAGGAGAAGATAAGGATAAAGGTAACAGAAAAAGGTGAAGAGATAGAAGGGAAGCTTGTTCTTTCAGAAAGAGAAAGAAAGATTCTTCTTTCTGGAGGAAGCATAAACTATTATAAAAAAGGATGATTAAAAGACTTGAGATAAAGAATTTTAAATCAATAAAAGATCTCTCTTTGGACTGCAGAAAGATAAATCTTTTTATTGGGGAACCAAACACTGGAAAATCTAATATTCTTGAAGCATTAGGATTTTTATCCTTTCATGCTTACAGTGGAGACATAAAGGATTTTGTAAAACATGAAAAAATTTTTAATCTGTTTTTTGGCAATGAAATAACCAAATCCATAAAGATTATCTGCTTTTTTGATGAAAACCACTATGTCTTAGAGATTAAATTTGAAAACAGAAAAGTAGTTAAAAGTTTACTGTTCATTAAAGAGAAAAGGATAGAAATAGAGATATTTAATGAAGATGGTCTAGGAGGTCGTTCCTTAGTTCCAGAACTCAGATTATTCAAATTTTACAGGTTTAAAAAAGAAGAACATAGGTTTAAAAAAGAAGAACCATTTATAAGCTCTGAATCAGATTTTTTGCTACCTCCTTCTGGAAGCAACCTTTTAACTGTTCTTCAAACTAACAGAGAAGTAAGGACAATAATTAGTGAGCTTTTAAGAAATTTTGATTATCAGCTTTTACCTGATGAGAACAAGATCAAACTTATCAAAAAAACTGGGGAACTTTCTGTTAGCCTTCCTTATGCTGTAATTTCTGATACCTTACAGAGAATCATATTTTATATGACAGCACTTCTTTCAAACAAGGATTCTGTTCTTATATTTGAAGAGCCAGAATCTCATGTTTTTCCATATTATACGAAATATCTTGCAGAATGTATTGCGTTTGATAAGACAAATCAGTTTTTTATTTCTACTCATAATCCTTATTTCCTTATCTCTGTTTTAGAAAAAGCAAGAAAAGATGAGATTCAAGTTATCATAGTTTACATGAAGGATTTTGAGACAAAAATTAGAGTTTTAACTGAAGCTGAAGTAGAGGAAAGTTTAAATGAAGGAATAGATCTATTTTTCAATATTGAAAGATTTCTGGAAAAATGAAATACATAGTAGAATGCTTTCCAGATTTTCACTTTGTAAAAGTCCTAACAGGAGTATCTAGAAAACAAATAGATCATGCAGGAAACATTTCTGAAGTTATAAAAAGACTTTTAAAAACTGAAAATGCAATAGGACTGATAGATGAAGATCCTCAAGGATCTAAACCTAGCTTTTTTTATAGAAAATTTTCATTAAGTAAAGATTTTCAAAATTTTGCTATTTATGTTGAATCAAAAAACAGTAATCCTTTGATTGTCTTAAAGCCAAGACTAGAAGGATGGATTTTAAAAGCAGCAAAAAAAAGCAAACTTTCTTTAAAGAAATTTGGTCTTCCTGAAACTGAAGAAAAGTTACATAAAGTAATAAATCAGAAACTGAATCTGGAAAAATTTAAAAAAGTTTTAGAAGAGCTATTAAAGCGTAAAAATAAAGATCTTATAAAAATAAAAGAACTCCTAAAAAAAGGAGTTAAATAAAATGGAGGGATATTTATGGAAGGTGAAATTATAAGATGGAATAATGGAAGGCCTGTTACTCCGGAAAATCCTGTTATAGGATTCATTGAAGGAGATGGAATTGGACCTGATATATGGAAGGCAGCAAAAGGTGTATTTGACAGAGCTGTTCAGATTGCATATGGAGGAAAAAGAAAGATATTCTGGGAGGAGCTTTTTGCAGGAGAAAAGGCAAAAAAGATTTATGGAGAGCTTCTTCCAGAAGAGACACTCAGAAAGATAGAAAAAATAGGAATAGTGATAAAAGGACCACTTACGACACCTGTTGGAGGAGGATACAGATCACTTAATGTAACACTAAGACAAAGATTTGATCTTTATGCATGTATAAGACCTGTAAAGTATATACCCGGAGTTCCTGCTCCACTTAAAAATCCTGAAAGGGTGAATGTTGTCATATTCAGAGAAAATACAGAAGATGTATATGCAGGAATAGAATGGGAAGCTGGATCAGATGAGGCAAAGGAGATTATAAGCATAATAAATGAGAAGCAGAGGAAAAAGGGAGGAAACACAATCTCCCTTGAAAGTGCAATAGGAATAAAGCCTATGAGTGAGAGGAATACGAAGAGACTTGTAAGAAAGGCAATTCAGTATGCAATAGAAAACAAAAGAAAGGTCGTAACTCTTGTTCACAAAGGAAACATTATGAAGTTTACAGAAGGAAGGTTCAGAGACTGGGGATATGAGGTTGCAAAGGAGGAATTTCCGGATGTAACAGTAACTGAGGAGGAGGTAAGCAGAAGATATGGAGGAAAGATACCTGAAGGAAAGATTCTTATAAATGACAGGATTGCTGATGCAATGTTTCAGCAGCTTATCCTGAGACCAGAAGAATACGACATACTTGCCACTCCAAACCTGAATGGTGATTATCTTTCTGATGCAGCAGCAGCACTTGTAGGTGGTCTTGGAATGGCTCCTGGAGCAAACATCGGTGAAAGATGTGCTATATTTGAGGCAACTCATGGAAGTGCACCAAAATATGCTGGTCTTGATAAGGTAAATCCAAGTTCTCTTATACTTTCAGGTGTTGAGATGTTCAGATTTATAGGATGGAATGAGGCAGCTGATCTTATCCTTTCTGCTCTTATAAAGACTATAAAGAACAAAACCGTAACATATGATCTTGCAAGACAGATGAAGGACGCAAAAGAGGTTAAGTGTTCTGAATTTGGATTGGAAATTCAGAAGAATATGGAAGAGTGATGCTCTTTTCTGAAACAAAGATAGGGAATCTTAAGCTAAAAAACCGCTTTGTAAGATCTGCAACATGGGAAGGAAGAGCAGATGAGGATGGATCTGTAACAGAAGAGCTTGTAAGTTTTTATGAAGAGCTTTCAAAAAATGAGATAGGGCTTATTATAACTGGACATATGTATGTAAGGGAGGATGGAAAGGCAACACCAAGACAGATCGGGATATACAGTGATGGATTTATAGATGGACTTAAAAAACTTACTGAATCTGTTCACAAAAATGGAGGAAAGATCCTTGCTCAGCTATCTCATGCAGGAATCTTTGCTCCAAGAAAGCTTATAAAAGGTGAACCTGTTGATGTATCAAGGATAGATGAGAAAGAAGTTGAAAAGCTTATTGATTCATTTGTTATAGCTGCTTTAAGAGCAAAAGAAGCAGGATTTGATGGAATTCAGCTCCACTGTGCTCATGGTTATCTTATAAGTCAGTTCTTTTCTCCTCTCTTTAACAGAAGAGATGACAGATATGGAGGAAAAGCAGAAAAAAGGGCTTTTTTTGCAAAAGAAATAATAAGAAGACTGAAAAAAGAAGACCCGTATTTCCCTGTTCTTATAAAGATAAACTGCAGGGATTTTGAAAAAGGAGGTCTTGAGCTTGAGGATTCAGTAAGGATAGCAAAACTGCTTCAGGATGAAGGAGCAGATGCAATAGAAGTAAGTGGAGGACTTCTTACATCAAGGGAAAATGGACCTTGCAGAAAAAAGGAAGGACCTTATTTTAAGAAAGAGGCAGAAAGATTTAAAAAGGAGCTTTCTATTCCTGTTATACTTGTTGGTGGAATAAGGTCATATGGCATTGCAGAGTCTATTCTAAAGGAAGATGTTGCAGACCTTGTTTCCATGTCAAGACCTCTTCTTTGTGAGCCAGATCTTCTGAAAAGATGGAAGATGGGAGACAGAAGAAAAGCACTCTGCATTTCAGACAACCTCTGTCTTAAGACAGTAAAGGAAAAAGGGCCTGTAAGATGCAAAAGGCTATCTTCCTAAGAATTCCTCTACCCTTTTTGCAACCTTTTCTCCAGTAAAGCCAAATTTTTCAAAAAGAACCTTGTATGGTGCAGATTTTCCAAATCTTTCAACTCCTATGATCATTCCCTTGCATCCAACATATCTTTCCCATCCCATAGGATAAGCTGCCTCAATTGCCACTTTTGGAACATCATCTGGAAGAACTTCTTTTTTATATTCTTCATCCTGTTTTTCAAATATCTCCCATGATGGCATACTTACAATCCTTACTCCCAGACCTTTTTTTTCAAGGATTTCTGCTGCATCAATTGCAACATGAACCTCTGATCCTGTTGCAATAAGTATGACATCAAGCTTTTCCTTTTCTTTTTTAAGTATATAAGCACCTTTCAGGAGTCCTTCTGCTGAACTGAACTTCTTTCTGTCAATTATAGGAACTTTTTGTCTCGTAAAGATAAGTGCAACAGGACCATTCTTTTCAGATATTGCATACTTCCACGCATACACTACCTCATTTGCATCACACGGTCTTATTACAGTAAGACCTGGAATTGATCTAAGACCTGCAAGCTGTTCAACTGGCTGATGAGTTGGACCATCCTCTCCTACTCCAATGCTGTCATGAGTAAATACATATATGACTTTCAGTTTCATAAGTGCTGCCATTCTTATTGCAGGTCTCATGTATTCTGAAAATATAAGAAATGTTCCGCCATAAGGAATAAGTCCATTATAAAGTGCCATTCCATTAAGTATCGCACCCATTGCATGCTCTCTTACACCAAATCTTAAGTTTCTTCCACTGTAGTTTCCTGCCTGAAAGTCTGTTTCATTAAGAAGAAGTGTCTTGTTTGAAGGTCCAAGATCTGCTGAACCTCCAATAAGGTTCTTTATTCTTGATGCAAGGATGTTTAAGACCTTTCCAGAAGCACTTCTTGTAGGAATTCCCTCTTTGCTCGGCTCAAATGAAGGAAGATCTTTGTCCCATCCTTCTGGAAGCTCTTTTTTTAAGAAGCTTTCAAGCTCTTTTGCAAGATCTGGAAACTTCTTTTTATACTCACTGTATTTTCTGTTCCACTCTTCTTCCAGAGCCTTTCCTCTTTCTACTGCTTTTCTGAAGTGCTCAAGGACCTCTTCAGGCACATAGAATGGTTCAAGTGGCCATCCAAGATTCCTTTTTGTAAGTTCTGCCTCTTCAGGACCAAGCGGTTCTCCGTGAACCTTTGATGTCCCCTGTTTTCTTGGACTTCCATATCCTATGATTGTTCTTATAGAGATAAGTGAAGGACGGCTGTCCATCTGAGCATTTCTTATAGCCTTTTCTATTGCATCTATGTCATTTCCATCTTCTACTTCCTGAACATGCCATCCATACGAATCAAATCTTTTAAGGACATCCTCTGTAAATGTAAGGTCTGTGCTTCCTTCTATGGTAATCTTGTTGTTGTCATAAAGGAAGATAAGTTTTCCAAGTTTTAGGTGTCCTGCAAGAGATCCTGCCTCATGTGATATCCCTTCCATAAGATCACCATCACTGAGGATTGCATAAATGTAGTGATCTATGATCTCATATCCTGGTCTGTTAAAGCGAGATGCAAGAAATGCTTGTGCTATTGCCATTCCAACTGCATTTGCAAAACCCTGTCCAAGTGGACCTGTTGTTGTTTCTACTCCTGGTGTTGTTCCATATTCTGGATGACCAGGTGTTTTGCTTCCCCACTGACGAAAGTTTTTAAGATCATCAAGGCTTAAGTCATATCCTGTAAGATAAAGGAGGCTGTAAAGAAGAGCAGATGCGTGTCCTGCAGAAAGTATAAATCTGTCCCTGTTAAGCCAGTTTGGATTTTTTGGATTGTGCCTTAAAAATCTCGTCCAGAGAACATATGCCATTGGTGCTGCACCCATTGGCATTCCAGGATGACCAGACCTTGCCCTTTCTATACAGTCAACAGAAAGCATCCTGAGTGTGTTTATACAAAGCTCATCTATCTTTTTCATATATCCTCTCCCTCATCTTCTTTATAGTCTCTTTGTAGTCTTTGCTATAAAATATTGCAGATCCTGCAACAAATACATCTGCTCCAGCAGAGCTTGCTATTCCAATTGTCTCTATGTTTATCCCTCCATCTACCTCTATTTCACAGCTGAGACCTCTTCTGTCTATCTGTTCTCTCAGTGCCTTTATCTTAGGAACAACAGAATGTATAAATTTTTGTCCTTCAAATCCAGGGTTTACTGTCATAAGAAGGACGAGATCAAGATCAGGAAGTATGTATTCTAAGGTGCTAAGAGGTGTTGCAGGATTAAGAGATACCCCTGCTTTTTTCCCTTTTTCCTTTATTCTGTGAACTGTCCTGTGAATGTGTGGATCTGCTTCTATGTGGACCGTAACTATATCTGCACCTGCTTTTATAAATTCGTCTATAAATTCTTCTGGATTCTCAATCATAAGATGAACATCAAGAGGAAGATCTGTTATCCTTCTTACTGCTTTTACAATAAGAGGTCCAAATGTTATGTTTGGAACAAAATGCCCATCCATAACATCTATATGAATATAATCTGCTCCTGCTTCCTCTACTGCTTTTATCTCTTCATAAAGTCTCGTAAAGTCAGCAGAAAGTATTGAAGGAGCTATTTTTTTCATGCCTTTCTCCTTTTTTCAAAAAGTGCACAGAAGAATCCATCCATGTCATGAATGTGAGGATATGATCTGAAGAATCCTTTTTCATCTATGAGATCCTTTAACCATGGCACTTCTTTTTTCAGATCAACAAGGGTCATTTCAGGATGTCTTTCCAAAAAATACTCTACTGCCTTTTCATTCTCCTCCTCAGATATAGTGCATGTTACATAAAGCAGTCTTCCTCCTTCTTTTAGAAGATATGATGCCTGATCAAGCATCTTTTTTTGTATCTCTGAAAGCTTTTTTATATCCTCCTCACTCTTTGTCCACTTTATATCTGGATGTCTTAATATTGTTCCAAGTCCAGAACATGGTGCATCTATAAGTATTCTATCAAAAAGACACCTGAAGACATTGCTCAAACAGGTTGCATCTGCTGAAACAGGAAAGATCACCTTTTCAAAACCATATCTTGATAAGTTCTTTGCGAGGATTAACAATCTTTTTAAGCTTATGTCAAGTGCTATTATCCTTCCTTTTCCTTCTATAAGCTCTGCTATGTGAAAGCTTTTTCCTCCAAATCCAGCACATATGTCAAGTATCTCTTCTCCCTGTCTTGGATTTAGAAGATAAGAGCAGAGCTGAGATGCTTCATCTTGGACGAAGAAAAATCCTTCTTTGTAAAGTTCTAAACTGTCTATAGGTCTTTGAAGCTTTTCTATTTTTATTCCATCAGGTGAATATTTTGTAAAGGATGCTTTTATGCCTTCTTCTAAAAATGTATTTACAAGCTCTTCTCTACTTATCTTTTTTCTGTTTACTCTCAGGGTAATATGAGGAAGTCTGTTTTGTGCAGAAAGGAGCTTTTCTGTCTCATCTTCTCCCAGCTCTTTTATCCATTTTTTTACAAGCCATTCTGGATAGGAATAAAAAACAGAAAGAAACTTCACAGGATCTTTTTTTCTATCAGGATATCTTATCCTGTTTTTACCTCTCACTATACTTCTCAAAACAGCATTCACTGTTGCTGTAATATAGTCTTTTCTTTTTCTTTTTGCCTGATTTACTGCCTCATTTACTGCAGCATAATCAGGAACCCTGTCCATGAAAAATATCTGATAAACGGCTATACGAAGTATGTTCAGGACATCTGGATCAAGTTTTTTGAATGAAAAGTCAAGAAACTGCTGAATTATCCAATCAATCCTGAGCTTCCATCTTATAACTCCCTGAACAAGGTTTACAAAAAATGCTCTGTCTTTTTCACTAAGTTCTGGATTTTTGTCAAGATATGATCTTACAATCCTGTCAGAGAATGAAGGATTATGACTCAGCCTTCTTAGTGCCTTCAGACTCAGATCCCTTGGATTCATGACCTAAGAAGACTTCTATTCCTTTTTTTACAAGATCAAGGTCTACATCTGTATCATAACATGGACCATTTGGTCTTTTGTTAAGTATGCCAAAGACTGGAAGAGGATATACATCCTGAATTCCACTTGTAAGATCTCTTTCACATGCAACGGCAACAATAGCAGAAGGCTTTGTCTCTTTTACTATCTTCCTTGCAAGTGTTCCTCCTGTTGCAACAGATATTTGAACATTATACCTTTCAGCAAGTTCAATAAGGTCCTTTATTTTGCATCTTCCACATCTTTTGCAGTTTTTTATGTTTCCTATGATACGAAACTTGCATTCGTGATTTTGAAGGCAGTGTGGAAGAAGAATAAGCAATTTTTCTGGAGGAACCTTTTTTGCCTCTGCCATAACAAGCTCATTATTTACAGCAACAAAAGACCTCCTTACTCCATCAACACCTATTCCTATGATCTTTCCTATTGCAAGAAGAACAGGAAAAAGAAGCTTTATCACTATTCCTCTTATCTTTCCACTCAAAAAATTCTTTTTTTTCAGGATAGTCAAAAGAAGGATAAGTGAGCCAGAGATTCCAAAAAATGCCATAAAACCAAATAAGGAAATAAGGATTGCTGAGATATATCTGTTTGGTATTATCCATATAAGCCATACGAATCCTATGAGGAATATACAGGTAAAAATTAGAAGAAGGATAAAAGTGTTCCTTTTAGGAAGAGCTTCATTCATCAAATCTATCTCCTTCCTTTAAAGGAAATCCTTTTATGAATTCAGATACCTTTATCCTTCTTCTTCCAGAAACCTGAACCTCTCTTATAAGAACTATCCCTTTTTTTGCTTCTACAAAAAGACCTTCTTTATCAATCCTGAAGATCCTTCCAGGATCTCCTTCAAGATCTTCTCTAAGAACAGAAGAAGAAAAAAGCTTTATCTCTTTTCCTTTTATCCTTGAAAGTGCTCCTGGAAAAGGATCAAATGCCCTTATCTTTGCTGAGATCTTCTTTGCATCTTCATTCCAGACGATTCTCGTCATCTCTTTTTTTATCTTGGGAGCATATG
>Ga0190367_1001268_pt1 | contig 14936 bp, 13 predicted proteins | sample 4872181011_MG_FD_171838 | JGI IMG/M metagenome (GOLD analysis project Ga0190367, IMG submission 171838) | Hydrothermal vent microbial mat bacterial communities from Southern Trench, Guaymas Basin, Mexico - 4872-18-10-11_MG | ecosystem: Environmental > Aquatic > Marine > Hydrothermal vents >...
TGCCCAAGCCGACTACGTAGCCGTCTCTCACGTGTTCTACGGCTTTGAGGGCTGCCCTACGCTTCGCCTCCTCTATCCATTCAGGCTTCGAGTTCGAGCTTCTCGAGTTCCTCAAGCTCCTTCAGTACCTCCTCCCTCAGCCTCCTAACCTCCTCCTCAAGCCTGGGCTTCTTCGGGGCTTCCTTTCTCGCAGCGGGCTTCTTAGCCCTCGCCGGGGCAGGTGGGATAGGCTTGACGGGTGTCGGCCTGAGTCTGCTCCTTATCTCGTTTATCCTCCTCTGTGTCTCGGCTATTCTCTGTCTGAAGGTTCTCATAAGCTCGTCTCGGGTCTTCTCCAGCTCGTAAAGGCTTATGATGAGCCTGTTCCGCCCTATCTCCTCGTTCACCTCCTTAAGCCGTTCTAGGTAGCGTTTGGCTATCCGCTCCCTCTCAGCGTGGGTTATCCTGCCGTAGTCCTCAGCCTCGTAGAGGGATGCTATGAGTTGTCCCAGAGCCTCCCTCTCGGCCTCGAGAACTCTGAGCCTCTCGCTCGCCCTCCTGGCGTCCTCCTCCCTCGAGTACCTTCTAACCGATACTCCCACTTCCTCCCCTACATTGTACTCCTCAACTGTCTTCGTCTTTCGTCCCCTCAGAAGCCATGTCAGGAGGGTTGCGGAGGTCAGTCCTATGGCGGCTGAGGAGAGTATTATGGCTATGTACGTGGTGATAGATGCCATAGGTCTTCAAAATTTTTCTAAACGGAATGGCTATATAAGTTGTCTTCAGACTGTTTTCTCCGATACGAGACAATTCCGGACACAGCGACCTTAAAAATTTATACCTCCAAGCCCAAGAACCCATGGTTCGAGTTGAGCGACATAGACCTCGAGCTGCTCAGAAGGAAGAAGCTGCTCAAAATGCAGAGGATGCTCCTCAAAGCGAAAGCCCAACCCCCGAAGAAGGAGACAGGCAAGACGCTACAAGACGTCCTCGTCGGGAGGGCAAAGGAGGTTCTCGAGGCGGCGAAGGCCCAGTATCCGAGGCTGGCCAAGGTGGTTGAGGACGTTCTGGAGGAGGCCGTCAGGTCTGGTAGGATCAGGGGGCCCATAACCGGCGAGGAGCTCTACACCCTGTTCTTAAACCTCGGCGTCAGGGTTAGGCTCAGGACGACGATAAAGATCGTGGAGCACGGCAAGCTGAAGACGCTCGGCGAGAAGATCAGAGAGTCCCTGCGTGAGTGAGGTAGGTTAGGGAGGCCAGGACGTAGACCCCCACGGACGCCCTGAGCCTCCACACCTCTACATACTCATTTTGGACATGTGCCTGTAGATCGTTTCCAGGCCCGTATATCACGGTTGGGATTCCACGGTTTCTGAGAGCCTCGGCGTCTGTTGCACCTGAGTACACTCTGAAGCCTCTAAATCTCCCCAAGACGCTTGACGTTGCATAGGAGATGGCTTGACATATAGGATCGGATGGAGACGTATAGTTCGGATCGGATTCATCTATAAGGTTACATGAGACTCCTTTAACAGATTCAGCTAGCTTTTTGATTTTCTCAAATGCCTCCCGTGGAGATACCCCTATCGGAATCCTCACGTCAAGTTCGGCTCTACACCTGTCTGGAACAACATTTCTCTTAAAGCCGCCCTGGATTATACCAAGGTTCACCGTGTAAGTCTCGCACACAGCCTCAAGTTTCTCAGCCCTCTCCCGAGGGAGACCGAGCTTCTCAGAAGCCTGTCTGAGAGAGATGCGTGTATTTTCAAATGCCTCCTCCAAGTCTTTAGGGGGCTTTACGGATTGATTCTGGATCTCCTTAACTCTTTCCACAGCCTCGAATAGCCGCTCAATGGCGTTCTCACCCAACATAGGAGTACTTCCATGAGCTGTTCTTCCAACTGCTTGAAGCTCTACTGCGCATATGCCTTTCTCGCCCACGACTGCGTACTCAGCATTCGTTGGCTCACCTATTATGCAAGCGTCTGCCTTAGGTAGCACGTTCTTCTCAACGAGCCAGTAAGTACCTCTCAGACCTCCCGTCTCCTCGTCAGCGACCGCTGTGAACAGAATCGATCCCTCAAACCTTTCCTCCACCTGGGATAGGACTTCGAGTGCCACAGCCATAGCGGCCACTCCACTCTTCGTGTCCGATGCTCCTCTCCCAAGTATCTTTCCTTCTCTCACCTCCCCACCGAATGGATGGAAGCTCCAGCCTGAACGATCTCCCGCCGGAACTACGTCCATGTGACTGTTGAATATGAGAATAGGCCTGCCAGATCCTATCTTAGAGACTAGGTTGAGACGGCCTTCTCCGGCATCGTAAACTTCGGAGTTCAGCCCCCTGTCTCCAAGCCATTCCTTCAGAACTTCAACTACAGCTGAAGTGTCTCCAGGCGGGTTCTCGCTAGGAGTTCTTATCAAAGCCGAACAGAGTTCGACAACCTCCCTCTCCTTCTCTCTCACCACCTTCTTAGAAAGATTCTCAGCCCAGCTCATCGGATACTCTTTTCACAACAAAAGTTATTAATCTACTGTGTTGAAAAGACATTAAAATAGGTTTTGCGTAGGTTCTGCGAATAAGAGTTTGCTTGCTCAACTAAAAATATATTGGTTTTTGGCGCAGGTTATCCTGGACATGAAGGGGTGATGTGGTGGATGCGGCGGTGCTCTGGGACCACTTTGCTTAGGAAGGAATACCTCTTGTCCAAGGAAACGGCCATCATAATGGCCGTGCTGTCATTCCTAGCCCTGCTCGTCGGCGTGGGCGGAGAATGGCACTGGTGGTTCGTCCCGGCGGAGTCACAACCACCTGACTTCTTACATGTGTGGTTCTGGCCGTTGTTCTACCCGTTGATGCCCGTGCTCAAGGGCTGGTACGTGAACATCGTACACAGGATCTGTTGGCTTCCACTAGACAGCATTTACGTCGAGATGGTCCCGTGCCCGTTCCCACCGACAATAGTATGGGGTTTCGCTCTCACTTTACTAGGCTTTCAGGTTCCAGGTGTATGGATGCCTTTCCTAGTGCATGTCCCATACTGGCTCGCCGTTTCCTACGGTCTGTCAGCGCTGATACACAGATACAATAAAGCCGTTCGGGAGGCCTTTCAGAAGGCTCGGACAGAGGGGCGATGTTATGTAGGTTGTGACGCTGCTTTGACTGGCAAGTTTAAGTCTTTTCTGAAGTTCGATAGACTTCGTGTAGCGTTTACTATAGGGATAGCCTTCGTAGCACTCTTCTTTGGCACAGCGTGCCCGTTAGTAACATTTGATGGGCAGTATCCCCTCTGGTTTAATGCACTTCTCTGGCCCTTCATGTACTTTCTGAAGCGATTTTTCACCTATCTCTGCAGTTTGCCCTGTATATCGTCGTACACTCCTCCGTTCTATCGAGTTAGCGTTTCTGTTTCACTCCTAAAGCCGAGGGAACTTGCCTTCGGTCCAGATAGAGGAGTGTTAGGCCCCATCCTTCTGATAGCCCTGATCGACCTCCCCTACTGGTACTTGCTGTCGTGTATGATAACCGCAGCGATACACCAAGCCTTCAGCCTCTTTGCATCAAGGTAAAGGTATAGGACGTCGGGTCGGCGCCACGGGGACCCGTCGTCGGAAGCAGAAAACTATCCACGTGGCTCCGACGATGCAGAAGAAGAGTCCCGGCAACATCAAGTACGAGTACGGGTACTCCTCACGTTCTTCTTCCCACCAGTACGTTGGCCTTTCCTGACTCTTAGGGATGAATGAGATGGCGGTTAGGACTACTCCAAGGATGAAGACAGCCAATCCAAGAACATACTTTCTCCTCATAAAACAGGCACCCAGTTTAAATACCCCACCCGAACTCTAATTAGGTTTCTCCCAGCCCCGCACAGAACCGTCCGGAGTGAAGAAGAGAGGCGTTCCTCTGGCGGGGGGCGAAAGTTTTTTAGGGTTGTTATGCCTAACGGCTTAAACCGGAGAGGTGGCCTGAGCTGGACTGGAGACTTACCGCAAAGTAGTCCTCGACGAAGACGCCATACCTAAAGCCTGGTACTGCATACTGCCAGACCTTCCGAAACCGCTTCCACCTCCGATAGACCCCAACACCAGGAAGCCAGTGGGTCCAGACTCGATACTGTTCAAGATATTCCCTAAGGAGCTTCTGAGGCAGGAGACGAGCACGGAGAGGTGGATACCGATTCCTGAGGAGGTTAGGGAAATATACCGGATGTGGAGGCCTACGCCGCTCTTCAGGGCTAGGCGGCTGGAGAGGATGCTGAAGACCCCGGCGAGGATATACTTCAAGTACGAGGGCGTCAGCCCCACGGGAAGCCACAAGCCCAACACGGCCGTGGCCCAGGCGTACTTCAACATGCGTGAGGGCATAGAGAGGCTCACAACGGAGACGGGTGCCGGACAGTGGGGTTCAGCCCTGGCGTTTGGATGCGCTATGTTCGACATGAAGGCCACGGTATACATGGTTAGAGTGAGCTACGACCAGAAGCCTCATCGTAGAACGTTGATGGAACTCTTCGGAGCCGAAGTCTACCCGAGCCCCAGCACCAACACGGAGTTCGGGAGGCGGATCCTTAAAGAGGACCCAGACAACCCCGGAAGCCTGGGCATAGCCATAAGCGAGGCGATAGAGGACAGCCTCAGAGACGAGAAAGCCAAATACTCTTTGGGGAGCGTCCTAAACCACGTCCTAACACACCAGACCGTCGTGGGACAGGAGGCTAAGAAGCAGCTCGAAGCCCTCGACGAGTACCCCGACGTCGTGTACGGATGCATAGGGGGAGGAAGCAGCTTCTCCGGGCTGTTCTGGCCGTTCTACTACGACAAGGTCGCGGGTAAGGCACCGAAGGACGTGAGGTTCGTGGCCGTCGAGTCAACAGCCTGCCCGAGCGTCTCCAAGGGGGTCTACATGTACGACCACGGGGACACAGCGAGGCTTACGCCCTTAATGAAGATGCACACGCTGGGACACGACTTCATACCGCCTCCGATACACGCCGGGGGTCTGAGGTACCACGGGATGGCCCCCACGCTGTGCCTACTAGCCAATGAGGGAATCGTGGAGGTCGAGGCGTACAACCAAGTCGAGGTCTTCGAGGCGGCTTCGATGTTCGTCAGGGCTGAGGGCATCTTGCCAGCTCCTGAGCCCGCCCACGCCATAAGGGCTGCGATAAACGAGGCCCTACGTTGCCGGAAGACGGGTGAGGAAAAGGTCATACTTTTCCTCCTGTGCGGCCACGGACACTTCGACATGATGGGCTACAGAAAGTTCCTGGACGGCGAGCTACTGCCGTACGAGTATCCGGAGGAGGAAGTCAGAAAAGCCATAGACAGGCTTCTGAAGCTGTACCCGTGGATTAAGGACCTCTAGCTCTCTTCTTCAACTCCCCTAATTTTTCTCTAATCTACGCCACGACGGTTAAGTTGTTTTCAGAGCTGAGCGCTCGATGCTGGGTTAGATAAAGGGGGTTTGACTCTACCGGAGGTTTTTCTTCGTACCCCCGTTTAGCCCGGTGCCGCTCCCTATCTTCAGTATGGCGTCTGAGAAGGCTTCAGCCAGCTCCAGGTTCGTTATGACGGGTATGCCGTACTCCACCGCCTTTCGTCTGATGAGGTACTCGTCCTCGGCGACCATGCTCGAGTGGAGGCCGTTGCTGAACGCCGGGATGTTTATGATGAACTTTATCTTCCGGTTGATTATGTAGTCTATCACGTTCGGCCTCTTCCCCTCGTAGACCTTGTGCAGGACCTCACACTTCACACCGTTCTTCTCCAAGACCTCAGCCGTATGCTCCGTGGCCAGTATCCTGAACCCACCCATGTACAGCCTCTTAGCCACAGGGACGATGCCTTCCTTCGCCCCGCCGACGGTGATCAGTATCGGGTCACCCCTCGACGGTATCTTGAGTCCAGCCGCCCTGAGAGCGTTCAGGAAGGCCTCCTCGAAGGTCTTCCCTGAGCAGGCCACCTCACCCGTCGAGACCATCTCTACGCCCGTGACTGGGTCGGCTCCCTCCAGCCTCATGAACGAGAACTGCGGCGCCTTGACCCACCACTCCTCCACATGGCCCTCCCCGTTGGGTACGGGTTTCCCTAGTATGGCGTCGGCGGCCAGCTCCATCAGGTTGACGCCTATGGCCTTCGAGACGAAGGGCATGCTCCTGGACGCCCTTAGGTTGCACTCTATGACGTACACCTCCCCGTCCTTGACGAGGTACTGGATGTTGAACGGCCCCTTTATCCTCAGGGCTCTGGCTATGCGTCTCGTGTAGTCGCGGATCTTCTCCTTGACTTCCTCGGTTATCGTCAGCGTCGGTATGCTCATCGTGGCGTCTCCGGAGTGTATCCCGGCGTTCTCGACGTGCTCGATTATGGCTCCTATGAACACGTTCTCCCCGTCCGAGACTCCGTCCACCTCCACCTCCCTGGCGTTCGTCATGAACTTCGATATCACGACCGGGTGGTCCCTGGAGACCTTGGCCGCCTCCATCAGGTATTTGCGTAGCTCTTCGCCGTTGAAGGCAACCCGCATGGCTGAGCCTGAGAGGACGTAGGAGGGTCTCACGAGGACTGGGTACCCTATCTCCTCGGCGAACCTTTCGGCGTCCTCTATGGTCTCGAGCTTGCTCCACTTAGGCTGCTTTATCCCGAGCTCGTCGAGGAGCTTGCTGAACTTAGACCTGTCCTCGGCTCTGTCTATGTTCTCTGCCTCGGTTCCGAGTATGTTTACTCCGTTCCTCCTTAGGCTCAGGGCGAGGTTGTTGGGTATCTGCCCTCCGACGCTGACGACCACGCCCATAGGCTTCTCCTTCTCGACTATGTCCAGAACCCTCTCCAGCGTCAGCTCCTCGAAGTAAAGCTTGTCCAGGACGTCGTAGTCCGTCGAGACCGTCTCGGGGTTGTAGTTTACCATGATGACCTCGCTGATGCCCCTATCCTTCAAGGCCCACGCCATGTTCACGCAGCACCAGTCGAACTCGACGCTGGAGCCGATCCTGTAGCAGCCTGAGCCGAGGACGATTACCTTGTCGTCTTTCGCCTCGAACTCTATGTCGTCCTCGTCCCCACCGTACGTCATGTACAGGTAGTTCGTCACGGCGGGCCACTCGGCGGCCAGCGTGTCTATCTGCTTGACCACAGGCGTTATGCCGTACCTCTTCCTCAGCCTCCTGACCTCCATCTCGGAGCGTCCGGTGAGCTCCCCGATCTTCCTGTCGGAGAACCCAAGCTTCTTTGCCTCCCTCAGGAGCTCAGGCGTTAGGGGACTCTTCCTAAGCCTCTCCTCGAACTCGACTATGGCTTTGATCCTGTACAGGAACCAGGGGTCTATCCCGGTGAGTTCGTATATCTCCCGGACGGATATGCCGAGCTTTAGGGCTTTGACTATGTAGAAAAGCCTCATGTCAGTCGGATTCTCCAAGTTCCTCCTTATCACGTCCAAGTCATCCTCCAGGTCGTCCACGTCCGTCAGCTCACGCCCTATGTCCAACATCCTGACGGCCTTCTGGAGGGCCTCCTCGAACCGCCTTCCGATAGCCATGACCTCCCCGACGGACTTCATCTGGGTTCCTATCCTACGGCTCACACGCCTGAACTTCTGGAAGTCCCACCTCGGTATCTTGACGACCACGTAGTCTAGAGCAGGCTCGAAGAACGACACGGTTACGCCCGTGACCTTGTTCATTATCTCGGGAAGCGTGTACCCTATGGCCAGCTTGGCAGCTATGTAGGCTATCGGATACCCGGTCGCCTTGGACGCCAGGGCGGAGCTCCTGGACAGCCTCGAGTTGACCTCGATGACCCTGAACTCCTCGCTCCTCGGATGTAGGGCGTACTGGATGTTGCATTCTCCGACTATTCCGAGGGCCCTTATGACCCTGAATCCCGCCACCCTGAGCTTGTGGTACTCCCTGTTCGTGAGAGTCTGGGATGGGGCTACGACTATGCTGTCCCCCGTGTGTATGCCCATGGGGTCGAAGTTCTCCATGTTGCAGACTATGACGCAGTTGTCCTCGTAGTCCCTCATAACCTCGTATTCGACTTCCTTCCACTTCCCGACGTACTCCTCTATCAAAACCTGCCCAATCCTGCTGTGGGCTATCCCCCTCGAAGCTATCTCTCTCAGTTCCTCCTCGTTGTAAGCCACACCCGAACCCTTCCCACCGAGCGTGTACGCAACCCTTACCATCACAGGGTACCCAAGCTCCTCGGCGGCCTCAAGAGCCTCCTCCACGCTCCTCGCCGCACGGCTCTTCAGAACCGGAACACCGTTCTCCATCATCGTCTTCTTGAACAGCTCCCTGTTGTCGGCGATCTCTATGGCCCTTATGCTCGTCCCCAGAACCTCGACTCCATACTTCTCAAGGATGCCCCTCTCCGCAAGCTCGACTCCACAGTTGAGGGCTGTCTGCCCTCCGAAGCCCAGCAGTATCCCGTCTGGACGTTCACGCCTAATGATTTCCCCGACGTCTTCTGCGGTTATGGGCTTGAAGTACACCTTATCGACGAACTTCCTGTCCGTCTGTATGGTGGCCACGTTCGGGTTCACGAGGACGACTTCGATGCCCTCCTCCTTCAGAGCCTTTATGGCCTGGGCTCCGGAGTAGTCGAACTCCCCAGCCTCCCCGATCTTTATGGCTCCGCTCCCGATTATCAGCACCTTTCTAACCCAGTCAAACCTCGGCATGCTTAACCCACCCCACGAACTCGTCGAATATCACCTCTGCCTCGTAGGGGCCTGGAGAAGCCTCAGGGTGGAACTGGACGGCCATAATCGGCTTCTTCCTGTGCCTTATTCCCTCGACGGTCCAGTCGTTCAGGTGTATGTACCAAAGCTTGAAGTCCGTCTCCTTAAGGCTCTCCAGGTCAACGGCGAACCCATGGTTCTGGCTCGTGATGACGCACCTGCCGGTCAGGACGTCCTTACACGGGTGGTTCTGGCCTCTGTGTCCGAACTTCAGCTTGTACGTGTCAGCCCCTGCGGCCAGGGCGAGTATCTGGTTTCCGAGGCATATTCCAAGCACCGGTAGGTCCATCTCCAGGAGTCCCTCAGCCGTCTTTATGGTCTCACGGCACATCTTCGGGTCTCCTGGGCCGTTGGACAGCACCACCCCCGAGGGTTCGAGGTCGAGTATCTTGTCGAGCGGGTAGTCGTAGGGCACCCTTACGACTCTTAGACCCCTCTTCAAGAGGTTTCTTATTATGCCGTACTTGACTCCGCAGTCCACTACGACGACCGTGTGCCGTCCGTCTCCGTACACGATGGGCTCCTTGACCGTGACCTCAGCCACGAGGTTCCTCTTGTTCGGGTCTTCAACCTCCCCGACCCTTGCCAAGACATCCTTCACGTCCTCCTCCGTGATCTCCTCGTCCACCTTCAGGATGCCCAGCATCGTCCCCTTGATCCTCAGCTTCTTCGTCAGCCTCCTCGTGTCCACGCCGGCTATCCCGGGGATACGCTCCTCGTACAGCCATTCGTCCAAGGTTTTTTCCATGGCCCAGTGGTGGGGCTCCCTGGACAGGAAGTGGACGACGTATCCGGACACCTGTATCCTGTCGGACTCGAAGTGTAGTGGTATCCCCCATGGGTCGGTTATGCTCTTGGAGGGCACTCCGTAGTTTCCTATCAGGGGATAAGTCTGGACGAGTATCTGACCCCTGTAAGACGGGTCTGTGAGGGACTCGGGGTACCCAACCATACCCGTGTTGAAAACCACCTCACCAGAAACCTCACACGGAAAGCCGAACCCCTCACCAAAGAACACCGATCCATCCTCGAGGGCCAACAGGGCCCGTGGCAAGAAACCCTTACCGAGCTACTGAGCTAATACTATATAAAGTTTTTCCTCTCCCAAGCCTTTTTTGGAGACTCATGTGTGGTATGGATATTATACCTCGGTATTATCGATTTTACTGATTTTTCTGATTGATCAGATAATTCGGAAAATTTATAAGGCATTTTCGAGGTCTGTCTGGAGGTGTTGAAGGATGTGCGGCGGACGTTCCCCATGCCCCTCCCACAGCATAGAGGCCATCGTCTCCATAGACGAGAGAGGTCAGATAGTGCTGCCTAAAGAGGTCCGAGAGAGGGCTGGACTGAAGCCGAGGGACAAGTTAGCTGTTGTGACACATGTTCACGGAGAGGAAGTTGAGTATATAATGCTGATACCGGTCGAAAGACTGAGGAGATTGCTTGGTCCGTTCCTCAAGGAGCTGATGGGGGGAGAGGAAACTCCATAGTCGTTGTGGGGAGGGATGAGGGATGGAAGGTTCGAAGGCCATCATAGAGGCAAAGGAACTGACCAAAGTGTTCAACGGCCTGACGGCCGTGGACCACGTGAACTTTAAGGTACGGAAGGGGGAGATATTCGGCTTCCTCGGTCCGAACGGGGCTGGTAAGACGACGACCATAAGCATGCTCATAACCCTGCTGAAGCCAACCTACGGGGAGGCCTGGGTTGCAGGGTTCAACGTCGTCGAAGAGCCCCACGAGGTCCGCAAGCGAATAGGCGTCGTTTTCCAGGACTCGACCGTGGACGGCCGTCTGACCGGCCGGGAGAACCTCTGGATACACGGCAGGATGTACGGAATGGGCAGGGACGAACTCAGGGAGCGGATAGAGTGGGCGCTTGAGTTCGTGGAGCTCCGGAAGTGGGCCGACGTGGTGGTCAAGAAGTACAGCGGTGGGATGGTCAGACGGCTGGAGATAGCCAGAGCCCTCCTGTGCCAGCCTGAGGTTCTGTTCCTGGACGAGCCTACGCTGGGGTTGGACCCGCAGACCAGGGCGCACATATGGGACTACGTGGAGGAGCTCCGCCGTGAGGAGTCGCTTACGGTGTTCCTCACCACACACTACATGGACGAGGCCGACAGGTTGTGCGACAGGGTTGCCGTCATAGACCATGGACGGATAATAGCGTCGGGAACCCCGGAGGAGCTAAAGCGCTCCCTCGGCGTGGGCGTCGTGTACCTGAAGTTTGCGAACGAGGAGGATGCAACGGTTTTCCTCAGAGCCCTAAAGGAGACGGGCTTCGTGGACGACGTTCGCATGATAGGTAAGGGGAGCATCGCAGTGTCGACCAAGGATGCACCGTCCGTGATACCGATGCTGTTCAGGGAGGCCTCGAACCTCGGCCTGGCGATAGCCGAGGTCTCCTACCGCATGCCGACGCTGGACGACGTTTTCCTAAACCTAACCGGGAGGGGTCTCAGGGAGTCTGAGACCGGAGAGTTTGGGGCTCTCCGTTTCCGCATGATGAGGATGGGGAGGAGGTAGGGCATGGCGAGGCATGAAGCATCCTTCTTCACAGCTGTCTCGACGATGTGCTACAGGCAGGTGAAGTGCTTCCTGAGGATGAGGTCGAGGGTCATAATGAGCTTCGTGAGGCCGTTCATGTGGCTTTTCTTCTTCGGGGTCGGATGGGCGGCCTCAATAAGAGGCGATTTTGTGAGGACATCCCTCGGAGGCATGTCATTCATGGACTTCATGGCAGTCGGAGTGACGATGATGGCAGTGTTCTTCACATCCTTCTTCGCAGGCTCCTCAGTCATATGGGACCGGGAGTTCGGCCTCCTGAAGGAGACGTTCGTCTCACCGGCGTCCAGGAAGGCCATAATACTCGGAAGGGCCCTCGGAGACTCCTTCGCAGCCATGATCCAGGGGACCGTGACGTTCGCCGTGGCGATGCTCCTGATGGAGCACGTGAACATGGCAGGAATACCCATGCTCATCTTAGTGATGCTGCTGACATCGATAGTACATGCCAGCATGGGCTCGGCGCTCGGCTCCCTGGTGAACAGCGTGGAGGCCTTCCAGCTGATAAACATGACTGTTGCCATGCCCATGCTTTTCCTGAGCGGAGCCGTCGTACCACTGTACACAGCCCCAACCTGGATGAGGACGCTGTCCCTCCTGATACCGCTGACGTACGGCGTCGACGCCGCCAGGGCCTCCGTGTCAGGGATAAGCATGCTACCGCTGTGGCTCGACCTAACGGTCCTCGTAGGACTGGCGGCCCTGCTCGTGGCAGTGTCGGCCAAGGTCTTCGAGAGGGCCACGGTCTCCGTCTAACGTTTTGTACGACGCTGAAGTAGTTGGAAAGCCAGGTAAAATGTGGGTCCAGCTTGAAGACCTGCATGGGCGTGGACCTTTCAGCTACCTGCCTCCGTGGCTTAGGTCCGGATGGCTTTTCGGCAGGGGAGCATAGTGGTGGCTCTTCGGGTACTCGTGGCTCTACCGACCGTACCTACTGCCCTACATGGCCCCATGGATGTACGGCTGGCCCTACCCCAGGCCCTAAGAGGTGAGGCCTAGATGGCCTACCCGTACTACGCTTGCCCATACTGGTGGTATCCCTGGATGCCCTTCGACCTATTCATGGCTTTCTACTACTGGATAGGGATGATGTACTACGTCTATATGTTCCGGGTGTGGATGGACCTCTGGAGCAAGCTCGTCGAGACTATCCCAGGTCTCTTCCCACCGGCGCCGAAGCCCACAGAGTGAAGGCCATAGACCTTTGAAGAACCCCACCAATTTTTCTGAGACTATACCTGAGAAGCCTCAAAGCTCATTCCGCAGTGGTGACTAGGGCGGAAATTAATACCTGAAAACGTTCAGTCCAAATTGACGAAGTGAAACTCCGAACAATTACTTCGCGTAACTCTTTAATAGGGGGCCGTCAGCTATTCGGTTGGCTGACGCCTTGAGTCTGAAGGACGAGTTTCTAACCTTACTCGAGAAGGATAGGGAGTTCCGCTACGCTGTCGCGGGTTTGCTTGGCCTAGAGGAGATACTGCGCAGGCTGGACAGGAACGAGCAGGAGCTCATAAAGCTCAGGGAAGACCTGAACAAGCTAAGGGAGGACATGAACAGGGGCTTCATGCTCATTGAGAGGCACATTTCCGCCCTGGGGGCGAGGTGGGGCTTAATGGCTGAAGAGGCCTTCAGGCAAAGCATAAGGGGCTTGGTCGAGAGGGAGTTCGGCTTCAGGGTTGAACGCTGGACCAAACTCGACAGGGAAGGCGTAGTGTTCGGCTACCCAAGCCAGGTAGAGATAGACGTTGCGATAAGCAACGAGAAAATAATGCTGGTGGAAGTTAAATCCCACGTCAGACAATCAGACGTCTACACGTTCAAAAGGAAGGCTGAACTCTACGAGAAGCTGGAGGGCAGGAAACCCTCAAAACTGCTGTTGGTGACGCCTTACGCGGAGGAGAAAGCCTTAGAAGCCGCAAAACACCTAGGAATAGAAATATACACAAAATTTTAGCGAACCTTTGATCAAGCCAAAGATAGAACTTAATGAAACTTATAGACTCCAAACCCGAAAAATCGGTGGGCTGGACGAGATTTGAGCCAAAATCGGGTTCAGGTGATGCATTCTCCGCCCGGGCAAGCTATGGCCATTACTTACCAGTAACAGTTTTGGAGCCAAATCCTAAGGGCCAATAGAGCGAATACGCATCCGTAACTTTGTTCCAAAAAATTGGGGGTTTGGTTACATCTCTACTGGTCTCATGCTTTGGATTATCGCTATTACTTCCTCGACTGTGAGTGTACGAGCCCCTATTGCGTACCAGACGCCGTCTATCCAAACGTCCACTACTGTCTGGTAACTTGAAGGCACCTTTTCATGGATTATGACCCACCAGCCGTTCACCTGGATAAGCTTATCTCCATATTCCTCACAGAGCTCCCTAAGCAGACTTAGGTCAGGAGGGCCGGTCGGTACGATCTGTATGCCGAATTCGGCTTGGTAGGGATTTCTCTCTCCATGGCTGTCGTATACGACCACAGCTATCGGATAGACTCCATACTTGAACCATATAGTCGTCAGCTCCATACCATCCGGCAGCTGAGTCGGAAGGTAGATGGTCACGTTATCCCACTTCTCCATGATTTCAACTAACTCCTGTAGTGAAATCTCCTCCCCAACTATGGTGATATCTGGCGGTTTGGACATAGGAATGTTGTCGAGGACATTCTCTGACACTTCCGTCGGTGACACATACCGGATGGTGGTTCTCTTCGCCGCCCTCATGCCAACCGGGGCTAGAGACACTATAAGAGCCACGGTGATGAGGGCGGCGACGAATGGAATAACCCTACTCCTCATCTTTGTATCACCACCTATCTGTAGAGGGTGTTCCAAGCATAAAACTGGTAGTGGATGGTGGGGTCGTCGGGCACGTCGCCAAGCTGCCCCTCATCCAAGCAGAACCAATATCCTATATCCCACCTATTAGTCTCGATTTTAGGCTCGTGTGCGCCCCAGTTTCGGCTGTAAGCCCTCCGACCAGAAGTCCTGTACCTCAAGTCGTAGAAGTGGCTCACATAGATGTCAGTACCGTAGTGGTTGGTCTCCACCGAGGCCACGTAATCTATCGGGATGTACGGGTCTAAGTCGTAGAACTTATAGTCCCACACCTGCTCAACCCCCTCCTTTTGGATTACGATATGATAGTCGTTCGACCTGTATATACGACAGACGATGTACTTGTACGTATAGCCAAGAACGGGCGCAACCTCAGAGAAGTTCCGCACACCCTTGGGCGCGGTCTTCTTGTCCATTCGCTCGGCATAGAAGAAAATCACGGCCTCTTGTTCAGATATGCGATATATGCCGTAACCGCACTGTACCCAGTAAGGTTTAGGAAAATACTGCGTAACGATGGAAATCCACTCGACACCGAAGGCATTTATGACAGGCGGGGTAATGGGCACGCACTCGATATAGCCCGACACTAAGTCGGCAATCTGCTCTCCCGCCTTTTCCGGCCCCAAATAATAGTAGCCAACCCACCACCTATCTGTCTCTAAGTTAACCTCTGACGAAGCCGTGGCCGTTGCTACGGGAACAAAGACGAGCGATAGGATGCTGAGGTAGAAGAGATAGTCTCTCAGCATCCTTACCGTGACCGACATCCTTCCATATAAAGATAAGACCTGACGTAGTAAA